>Ga0255045_10000120_pt1 | contig 15203 bp, 11 predicted proteins | sample BC1_12_23_MG_FD_183652 | JGI IMG/M metagenome (GOLD analysis project Ga0255045, IMG submission 183652) | Seawater microbial communities from Strait of Georgia, British Columbia, Canada - BC1_12_23 | ecosystem: Environmental > Aquatic > Marine > Strait | place: Canada: British Columbia...
GGTGCGCCGAGCGGCCACCACGTACCGATTCGTGAAGTTCGCCTTGCCGCAGGTGCCGAGTTTGTTGTGTTTATCTGCGGAGAAATCATGACGATGCCGGGCTTGCCAAGGAAACCGGCCGCCAACGCGATCAGCGTGAACAAGGAGGGTCGCATCGAGGGTCTGTTCTGATTTCAGACTAGCTGTGCAGTAAGTCAGGCAATACAAACGATCGCCTGGCGGGGCTCAATTGTGGAGTTGTTACAGCGCTCACTTTGACTCCTCTGTGAGCATGTGACTGTCGCTGGCGGCTAATTCGCAACCGTAGACCGACTTGAGCTGGTCTATGACACTCTGCGTTTCCGAAGAAAAGGGCGCCTTGCCCTCGAAGGCGTGCAGCACAATTCCCTCAAGCAGGTCTCCCAGGGACAAATCCGTGAATTCGGCCAGCGCCTTCAGGACTTTCAGCAGGGAAGACTCGATTCGAACACCGGTCTGGGTTCGTGTGACGACTTTCTTTGACATGATTCACCTCCTTCAAAAGAGGTACCATGTTACCAAGATAACACTCAGGTTGTCAAATCGAGTACCATTGACCTGCACGAATTAGTCTTCATCGATGCGGCCGCGTATTTTCTTGACAAGTCCACGTCGCCGTTTGTCGTCAAGGCGTTTTTTCCTGGTCGATTTTGATGGCCGCGTCTTCCTGCGCGGCTTTTGTTCGACAAGTACCGACTGAATCAAGGTGCACAGTCGCTCGATTGCCGCTCGCCGATTGCGTTCTTGGGTACGGTGCTCCTGCGATTTGATAATAAGAACGCCATCTGCTGTCACGCGATGATCGTCAAGCGCCAGCAGTCGGTCCCGGACAGGATCAGGAAGAGACGGGCTATTGGCGATATCAAAACGCAAATGAATGGCCGACGCGACCTTGTTGACGTTTTGTCCACCGGCGCCCTGAGATCGAACAGCAGACAGTTCAATCTCGGTGAGTGGGACGGCAATGTCGTCCGAAATGATGACGTCGTCTGTCATCTTGCGCATTATACGGGCAATGCAGTATCGCAATCTGATCATCCTAATCTTCTGCCAGTTGATATCGGCCACCGGGTCGATCGTGTTCGTCATGCTCGGCGGCATCATCGGAGCTACTCTGACGAGCGATCGGGCATGGGCGACTCTGCCCGTGTCAATCATGGTATTGGCTGTCGCGGCGACAACCGTGCCGGCCACGCTGCTGATGCGCAGGATAGGACGCAGCAAAGGTTTTGCGATTGCCTCTGTATCAGCTGCGTTTGCTGTCGGTTTGGCGGCCTGGGCGTTGTCAGTGTCGAGTTTTGCCTTGTTTCTCGTTGCTGGAGCCATGTTCGGCATCAACATGGCGTTCACCCAGCAATATCGATACGCAGCGGCTGAAAGCGTGGACGCAAAGTACGTCCCACGCGCCATTTCGTTTGTCCTGCTCGGTGCCATTGGCGGTGCGTTCGTGGGGCCCGAACTCGTGAAGCACGGTGAGCAGTTGATGGGTGGTGTGCAATATTCGGGAACGATGTTCGCACTGGCTGGATTGTATATGTTGCAGGCGGTCTTATTCTTGCTGCTAAAACCATTATCGGCTGAGCATGAGTCGCGACATTTCAAGACACAGCGATCTGTGTCGGACATCATCAGGCAACCAGTCTTTCTTGTCGCGGTCCTCGGCGGGACGGCAGGTTACGGACTCATGACGCTGGTGATGACGGCGACGCCGCTAAGTATGCATATCAACGATGGATATTCCCTCGAAGCAACCGCCAATGTGATTCGAGCGCATGTTCTTGGTATGTACGTGCCGTCGCTGGTGTCGGGTTTCCTGATCGAGAAGCTGGGTGTTGTTCGCATGATGTTCGTTGGCGCACTTGGATTGCTCGCAACGTCCATAGTCGGGCTGCAGGGACAATCCGTCATGCACTACTGGTGGGCGCTATTGTTGCTCGGCGTTGGCTGGAATTTTCTTTTCATCGGTAGCACCACAATGCTCACGTTTACGTATTCAATGGCCGAGCGATTTCGTGCCCAGGCTGTTAACGAGTTTCTGATATTTGGCATGTCAGCGACTGCGTCACTGTTGGCCGGAACTGTTATGCATTATTTCGGTTGGTATCGGTTGATGTGGATTCCTATTCCGGTTTTGCTGGTCGTCTGTTCCGCATTGCTCTGGATTCGCAAGAACGAGCTGGTACATCGCGAGGCAGCGACCATGAGGACGTAGAGAAAAGCCTCCGTGCAATGATCTCCATCGCGCAGAGGCCTGGTAATTAGACCGCTCAGAAAATGATGACGCGAGCAGGATATCCGGGGTATTTCATACTCTAAGTGTCGAAAAACTTTTCAGTTTGCTGCAGATTGCAGACGGTGAATTCAAAAACCACTTGAAAATCAAAAACATGGGCAACTGGTACGCAATTTGCTAAGATAAGTACAAGGATCTCGAAGAGTACGTCTGGAGAAGAAAGATCGACACAGCGTAAGACCGTTTGGCAATGGAGTGACGCAAGCATGGAAGGGGCTGAAGCGATCAACAATCAAAGATCGGCGACTGGTCGGCGGGAAGTCACCTGGCGAACCGTTTTCTATGGTTTCATGCGCTCCCGCCGCCATAATCTGCGCCGCGATGCAGATGCCGACGTGATTTTTCTGGATTGGCATCATCCATGGTTGTTCTTTCTTGCGGTCAGCACGATGCTGATGAGTTGCCTCGACGCGTTCATGACTCTGCAGCTTCTTGATAGAGGTATGGTCGAGGTCAATCCAGTGATGGCAGCCATCCTCGGTTACGGCACCAAGCCGTTTGCCGTCGTGAAGATGATCATGACGGGGACCGGCATCCTGATTCTTGTTTTTCTGGCGAAATTACGATTTCTGAACCGGTTCCGGACGGGGCTCTTCCTCACCGTGGCTTTCGCCATCTATGCCTGTCTCATCTGCTACGAGTTTGTTTACCTGATCGCCGATATGTAGGCCCAATTGCGTTCCCAATATCAGTAGCTTGGGCTAAACTGGCGCCCCTTTTTCTCTTGGCCAACGGCGGGTCCCGTGTGGCCCCGGAAAAGCGCACTGTCATGAGTGATTCCGTGAAGGATCAGTATGCTTCCACGCCACTATTTGGCGGCAACGCCAGTGCTGTTGAAGCGCTGTACGAGCAGTATTTACAGGACCCGGGATCGGTGCCTGCGTCCTGGCGTGATTATTTCGACACCCTCGGTGCATCCGCTACCGATATAGCGCATTCCAAAATTCGTGAGGGCCTGTTAAACGAAGCGCGTAATGGCGGTCGGCGCAAGACAGGCGTTGCCGCGGTCGGGCCACGGTCAGGGGGGGCGTCCGGCGAAAAACAGGCAGCCGTATCACGACTCATCCAGGTGTACAGCCTGCGTGGCCACCAGATTGCGGATATCGATCCGTTGAGGTTGATGGAACGGCCGGTTCCCGGTGTTCTGAAGCTCGATTACCTGGGCCTGACGGATGCCGATATGGACACCGAGTTCCACACCGGTGGGCTTGCGGGCAAGGGTGACGAGCGGATGAAGCTGCGCGATATCCTCGCGCTGTTGAAATCGATCTACTGCGGCAAGGTTGGTGCAGAATTCGCCCACATATCACGGGCACGTGAGCGGCTTTGGTTGCGTAAACGATTCGAACAGGGTGTGGCGTCAGACACATTGTCAACCGAGGAGCGAATCTGGATTCTCGAACAACTGACCAGCGCGGAAGGTATAGAAAGGTATCTGCATACGCGATATGTCGGCCAGAAGCGATTCTCACTCGAAGGTGGCGAGAGCCTGATTCCGGCGCTTGACGATCTGATTCAGCAGGGTGGAGCTTCCGGCGTACGTGAAATCGTCATCGGTATGGCGCACCGCGGCCGCATCAATGTGCTCGTCAATGTTCTCGGTAAATCGCCGGAAGAGTTGTTTGAGGAATTTGAGGGCAATTACGATCTCGATGAGTTCAAAGGTTCCGGCGATGTGAAGTATCACAAGGGATTTTCGGCGGACATGAAGACGACGGGCGGCAATGTGCACATTGCGCTGGCATTCAACCCATCACACCTTGAGATAGTAAATCCGGTCGTTGAAGGGTCGGTGCGCGCGCGTCAACAACGTCGTGGCGACAAGGAGAGGCAGGAGGTCCTGCCTGTGCTCGTGCATGGCGATGCTGCGTTTTCCGGTCAGGGTGTTGTGACCGAGACATTTCAGATGTCCCAGACCAACGGTTTTCGCACGGGCGGCACGATTCACATCGTCATCAATAATCAGATCGGTTTTACGACGAGCAGACCGTCCGACGCACGGTCGACTGACTACTGCAGTGATGTTGCGAAGATGATCGAAGCGCCAATCTTCCACGTGAATGGCGATGACCCTGAAGCAGTGCTGTTTGTCACGCGCCTGGCGCTTAAATATCGTCAGAAGTTCAGGAAAGACGTCGTCATCGATCTCGTGTGCTACCGCCGACATGGGCACAACGAAGCAGATGAACCGTCCGCGACACAGCCGATTATGTACGGAAAGATCCGTGCGCAGGACACGACGCGCAATCTGTACGCGAGCAAGCTCATGGACAAACAGATTATTGACGTGCGCGGCGTAGAGAAACTGCAGGACGACTATCGCGACCGACTCGATCGCGGTGAACCCGTGCCGAGATCATCCCTCGGGTTGATTGGGAACGAATTCACGGTTGACTGGGGTCCATTCATCAACGCGAGTTGGGATGATGCAGTTGATACCACGATCAATCCGGCCACCTGCGCGAAACTGAGCAAAGTAATAACCGGGTTGCCGGCAGACATGAAACTGCATGGCCGGGTGCAGCGCATCATCGATGAAAGAAGCCGTATGGCGTCGGGCGAAATCGACATGGACTGGGGCTTTGCCGAAACCATGGCGTATGCAGCACTGGTCGAAGACGGATTCGATTGCCGGCTCGTTGGTCAGGACAGCGGACGAGGGACTTTCTTCCATCGTCATGCAGTACTGCACAACCAGGTCAACAATCGCGAGTACACGCCGTTGCAACATCTTGTCGATAGACCGGATGCATTTCGAGTCATTGATTCCCTACTCTCCGAGGAAGCCGTAATCGGCTTTGAGTACGGCTACGCGACGACCGAGCCAAACACGCTGGTGATCTGGGAAGGCCAGTTCGGCGATTTCGTCAATGGCGCACAGGTCGTAATCGATCAATTTATCAGCTCAGGCGATGCGAAATGGGCTCGTCTGTGCGGTATGACATTATTGCTGCCCCACGGATACGAGGGTCAGGGACCCGAACACTCATCCGCGCGCCTCGAGAGATTCCTGCAACTGTGTGCTGAGCACAATCTGCAAGTCTGCGTGCCCTCGACGCCAGCACAGATGTTCCACATGCTCCGGCGGCAAATGCTGCGCTCTTATCGTACACCGCTTATCGTAATGACCCCGAAGAGCCTGCTGCGACACAAGATGGCAGTGTCACCACTTACCGCGCTTTCTGCCGGGAAATTTGAGCTGATCATTCCTGAGGCGGAAGGTCTTTCTGCAAGGAATACACGACGAGTCGTGTTCTGCAGCGGCAAGGTTTACTACGATTTGCTGGAGGCGCGGCAGGTACACGGAATCGATGATATCGCGTTGATTCGGCTCGAACAGTTGTATCCATTCCCGATTTCCGAGTACGCCAAACTCCTGAAGCAATACGCTCACGTGAATGAGGTTGTCTGGTGCCAGGAGGAACCGCAGAATCAAGGGGCCTGGTATCAGATTCAGCACCGCCTGCAGGAACCGCTTGGTGACCAGCAGCAGCTTTACTATGCTGGGCGTCCCGGTGCGGCCGCACCCGCATCCGGAATATTCAAGGTACACTTGCAACAGCAGCAAGCGTTGCTTGAAGCTGCACTAGACATCGCAAGTAAAGCGACCAAATCGGGAAAACACCGTAAAAAGAAACGGAAGAACAAATGAGTATTGAGATCAAGGTGCCGCCATTGCCGGAGTCAGTCAGCGACGCAACGGTTGTCGCCTGGCATAAACAGGCCGGTGATTCCGTATCGCGCGATGAGAATCTCGTCGATCTGGAAACTGACAAGGTCGTGCTCGAAGTGCCAGCGCCGGCGTCCGGTGTGCTGCAGGAGATAAAGGTCAAGGACGGTACCGTTGTGGTGGCAGGTGACGTTCTTGCGATTCTCGACGAGAGTGCTGCAACCGCAACGCAGGATAAGGCGCCGGCAGCAAAAGCAGAATCAAAACCGACGCAGGCACAAGCGACAGATAACGGCAAGCCGATAAAGACGAGCCCCGCCGTGCGTCGCTTGCTCGATGAACATGACCTCGATGCAACGACGGTACTTGGAACCGGCAAAGACGGTCGTATTACGAAAGCCGATGTTCTGGCATTTCTGAAGTCGGACGACAGCAGCAACGTGACACCCGGTGACCCGGCGCCTGCAGTCATGGATGAAGGTGGCGTAGTCGGCCTTGAGCGAAGCGAACAACGCGTGCCTATGACTCGTTTGCGTGCGCGCATCGCGGAACGATTGATCGATGCACAACAATCGGCGGCGATGCTGACGACGTTTAATGAGGTCGATCTGACCAAGATAATGTCGCTGCGTACCCGCTATCGGGACGCGTTCGAGAAAGAGCACGGTGTGCGACTGGGGTTCATGTCGTTTTTCGCCAAGGCGGCAACTGAGTCGCTGAAGAAATTTCCGGTCGTTAACGCCTCGGTTGAGGGCACCGATATCATTTATCACAACTATTACGACATCGGCATTGCTGTTTCGACCGAGCGCGGTCTCATGGTGCCGATTATTCGTGATGTCGATCAACTGAGCTTTGCCGAGTTCGAGAAAGACCTTGGTGAAATCGCCCAGAAAGCGCAATCCGGTACGATAGGAATGGAGGAGTTGACTGGCGGAACATTTACAATCACGAACGGCGGAATATTCGGATCGATGATGTCGACGCCAATATTGAACCAGCCGCAAAGCGCGATACTCGGTATGCACACAATCCAGAAGCGACCGATGGTTGTTGACGACGAAATTGTCGTGCGGCCCATGATGTACCTGGCGCTCACGTACGATCACCGCATTATCGATGGCAAGGACTCTGTACAGTTCCTTGTCTCAGTCAAAGAACTGCTCGAAGATCCGGGTCGCTTGCTTCTTCAGATATAAAACACTCAAAGAATCACGACGGATGAATCACACATGAGTAAGAGTTTCGACGTAGTAGTCATAGGCGCCGGGCCCGCAGGGTACATTGCGGCGATTCGTGCAGCGCAGCACGATTTGAATGTCGCGTGTATTGACGAATGGAAGAACAAGGACGGCAAGAACGCGTTCGGCGGTACCTGCCTGAATGCTGGTTGCATACCGTCAAAAGCGTTGCTGGAGTCTTCCGAGCTTTATCATCGGGCACAAAGTGAGTTCAAGAAGCACGGCATTACAACAGGTAATGTCGCGATTGATGTCACGGCCATGCAAAAGCGCCGTGCGGGAATCGTACGACAGCTGACCGGTGGTATCGCAGGGCTGTTCAAGGCCAATAAGATTGAGGGCCTGGTCGGTCACGGCAAACTGTTGGCGGGCAAGAAGGTTGAATTCACGCCCGTTGATGGTGAGGTCGAAATTATTGATGCCGGGCACGTCATTCTTGGTTCCGGCTCGGTTCCGATTGAACTCGGCGCAGCGCCCTTCGATGGCGAAAGAATTGTCGATTCCTGGAACGCAATCGAATTCGATGCGGTGCCCACTAGTCTTGGCGTTATTGGTGCAGGCGTCATCGGTCTTGAACTCGGTAGCGTGTGGGCACGGCTTGGCGCAAAAGTCACGATCATCGAAGCTCTGGACGACTTCCTGTTCATGGCGGATCGTGATGTCGCCGCTGTCGCCGCAAAAGAATTCAAGAAGCAGGGGCTCGATATCAAGCTCGGCGCAAAAATGACCTCAGCCAAGACGGGCAAGGACGGCGTGACTGTCGAGTACAAGAACAAAGATGGTGCGCATTCTATCGAGGTCGAGAAGCTCGTCGTTGCCGTTGGTCGTCGGCCGTTCACTGAAGGCTTGTTGGGCGATGACTCGGGTATACAGCTCGATGATCACGGTTTTATCGTTGTCGATGATGAGTGCAGAACGCGCGTCAAAGGTGTGTACGCTGTCGGCGATTGTGTCCGGGGACCGATGCTTGCTCACAAGGGATCGGAAGAGGGTGTAATGGTTGCTGACCTGATCGCGGGCGAAATTGCCGAGGTCAACTACGACGTCATTCCATCAGTTATCTACACCGCGCCGGAGATCGCCTGGGTTGGCAAGACTGAGGAAGAGGTGCAAGCGAGCGGCCGCCCCTACAAGACAGGATCGTTTCCATTTGCAGCGAATGGCCGGGCAAAGGCACTGGAACAAACCAGCGGCATGGTTAAAGTCATTTCGGCTTCAGACGACGATGAGATACTCGGCATCCATATCGTCGGACCCATGGCCGGCGAACTGATCTCGGAAGCCGTACTTGCGTTGGAGTTTTCGGCGAGCACGGAAGATCTGCAGCGTACAATTCACGCGCATCCAAGCCTGGCTGAGTCTATACACGAAGCAGCACTCGCCGTTGACAAGCGCGCGCTAAACTATATAAACCGACCATAACGAACGCCGGGTCGACCCTTGCCATACGGCCGCGGTCAGTCGCACGGGCTCGCAGCTGGCATCATTTTTTTCCGGAATGGCTCGCTGTGCTGCGCTTTACTTCCGGAAAAAAAGATCCCACCCGCGGCCCTCACGGAGACCGTAGAGGCACGATTTGGTGGGCGTCGACGTTATTTTTTCCAGAAGTCGGCGTTCTTGATTCCCAGCGACTCGGGGTCGAAAGTGTATTTTTCGACGCCGGCTTTGCGTTGCGATTCGTAGTCCTTGAGCGCCTTGATTGCCGGCCTGCCCATGAAAAACAAGATCAGTATCGCGACGATATTCAGCCAGGCCATCAAGCCGACACCGATCTCGCCGAGTCCCCACGCGAGGCTCGCTGTTCGAATGGTGCCATAAAAGACAGACGCCATTAATGCCAGTTTCAGGATTACCAATTCGCCGGGAAACGTGAAAAACCGCCTCAGATAAGCCACGTTTGTTTCGGCGATATAGTAATAAGCGAGCAGTGTCGTGAACGCGAAGAAAAACAGGGCAACCGCTACAAATGGCTTGCCAACGCCGGGAAGGGCGCTTTCAACCGCCAGTTGCGTATAGGTCGGTGTATTCGGATCAATGTCGGTCAGCACATTTGTAACAAGCATGCTGCCGTCGGTACCGTGCACGTTGTAAGAGAACGTAATAAGGATCATTAGAGCTGTTGCAGTACAAACGAACAAGGTATCGATATACACCGAGAACGCCTGCACCAGTCCCTGCTGGGCTGGATGGTCCACTTCCGAAGCTGCTGCCGCGTGCGGGCCGGTCCCTTGCCCGGCCTCATTTGAGAAGATGCCGCGTTTAACACCCCAAAAAACAGCACCACCGCCGAGCGCATTGACGGTAAATGCTTCACGGAAAATCAGGCTGATGACATCCGGCAGTTCCGATACATTCATGCCGATAATGACTACTGCAGTCACGATGTAGCCGAGTGCCATGAATGGCACAACAACCTGAGTAAAACGCGCGATGCGCTTGACGCCGCCGAAGATGATAAAACCGAGAAAGGTTACGACGACAATCGCCACAGTCAGTTTTGTGGTGCTCAATGCACCGAACCAGGTATCGAGCGTTTCACCACCACCGAGCGCAAGCTCCGCCGCATTGCCGATGGCATTGGACTGAATGCCGGGAAGCAGCAGTCCCGTGGCGACAATTGTCGTAACAGCGAACAGCCATGCGTACCACCGCTGTCCCATGGCTTTCTCGATATAAAAAGCCGGCCCGCCACGATACTCGCCTTCATCTTCTTCTTTGTAGATCTGCCCGAGCGCCGATTCGATGTATGCCGTGGCCGAGCCCAGAAAGGCGACGACCCACATCCAGAATATTGCGCCAGGCCCACCAAAACCGATCGCCGCTGCAACACCGGCGATGTTGCCGGTACCCACACGACCTGACAGCGAGACGGACAATGCCTGGAACGATGAAATGCCAGCGTCCGAGCTCTTGTTTGCCAACAACAATCTGATCATCTCGCGGAACAACCGGACCTGCACGAAGCGCGTCAGGAGCGTATAGAAAAGTCCCGCGCCCAGGCAGAGATACACGAGGGCCGGGCTCCAGACATAGCCGTTAATCAGGTCGACGATTTCCTGCATGCCAGCTCCTTTTCTTGTCATTCATGGCGGGCGCCACGGATAGTAACCGAAAATCCGTTTTGGAGGGGTGGCAGTAGGGAGTAATGCGGACTATCCCGGGTGAAGTGGCACGCGCTATAGTGACGAACTCTTTGAACAGGAGCCAAATGATGACGTGGTGGGCATGGATGATCTTGGGGGCAATTCTGCTGGGTGCAGAGCTGTTTGCAGTAGACGCGCAGTTTTACCTCGTATTTCTCGCCGTATCCGCGGCTTTGGTTGGCCTGGCCGGATTATTCGGCGTTGTGATGCCTGAGTGGGTGCAGTGGCTATCGTTTGCAGTCCTGTCGCTTTTCTTCTTCCTTACTTTCCGCCGCACCTTGTACACAAAGATCCGTGGGGGTGGTGACGAATATCCGGAATCGATTTCCGGTGAACTCGTAACGGTTGCCGAAAACCTGGCGGTAGGTGCTGATGCGCGCACGGAATATCGCGGGACCAAATGGACTGTTCGTAATGTTGGCGACGCTACGATCAGCGGCGGTACACGCGCCAAAGTCGTCAAGGTAGATGGGCTGACTTTGCACGTCGTGGCCGAGTGATTTTTTAGGGGAAACATCCAATGGATATGTCATTAATTGTCTCATTGGCGATCGTAGTGGTCGTCATAATCATCCTCCTCAAGACGGCCGTTGTTGTGCCACAGCAGAACGCGTTTGTTGTTGAACGTCTCGGCAAATTCAATTGCAAACTCGATGCCGGATTCCATATTCTGTTTCCGTTTCTGGACAGGGTTGGGTACAAGCACACGCTTAAAGAACAAGCTGTCGACATTCCCGAACAGATCTGTATTACGAACGACAATGTGCAGGTCGGAGTAGATGGCGTGTTGTACATGCAGGTCCTTGACCCGGCGCGTGCGTCGTACGGAATTGGCAACTACATGTTCGCGATATCACAACTTGCGCAGACCACCCTTCGTTCCGAGATCGGCAAGATCGATCTTGACAGAACGTTTGAGGAGCGCGGCACGATCAACGCAAACGTGGTCGAAGAGCTCGATAAGGCGTCAGATCCCTGGGGCGTTAAAGTCCTGCGTTACGAAATCAAGAACATTAACCCGCCACAAGACGTCTTAAGTGCGATGGAAAAGCAGATGCGCGCGGAACGCGAGAAGCGAGCTGTGATTCTGACGTCGGAGGGCGTACGCGACGCGAAGATCAATGAGGCTGAGGGCGAGAAGCAACGAGTGATCAAGGAATCTGAAGCGGCAAAAATGCAGCAGATCAATGAAGCTCAAGGCGAGGCGGAAGCTATCCTCGCAGTCGCGACCGCGACAGCCGAGGGCCTGTCGAGAGTCGCGAGTGCCGTAATTGCTCAGGGCGGTCCGGAGGCCATGCAGTTGCGCATAGCCGAACAGTACATTGGTGAGTTCGGCAATCTCGCCAAATCCGGCAATACATACGTCGTGCCTGCCAACCTCGCCGATCTGACGTCAATGATGGCGCTGGCGACCGATATTGCCAAGAGTAAGACCGGGACAGGAGCAAACTGATAGCCTGGTCAGGCTTTGCGCCTGACCGATACGACGTTGGCTAACTGTTCAAGGCGCGCGATTGCAGTACTGAGCGTGGGAAGATCCAGAATCTCAATGCTGATAGTCATGATCGTCTGCATGGATTTCTTGTCTGTGTGACTCGACATGTCAGTGACGCTGGCACCCTCATCAGCCAGCACAGTACTGATGTCTCGTATCAAGCCTGTGCGATCGTGAGCTCGTAAGATCAGGTCAACAGGGTAGGTTGCCGATTCTGACTGGCCCCAGTCGACTTCGATGATGCGCTCTGGATTGCGTTGCCTGAGCCCAAGAAAATTGCCACAGTCCTGGCGGTGAATGCTGACGCCACGGCCAAGCGTGATGTAGCCGACGATCGATTCTGGAGGCACAGGCCTGCAGCAGCGCGCGAAGTTACATAGCAGGTCGCCAACGCCACTAACAGCAATGTTGCCGGATGTCTTGTCTTTTCGTTTCGGCGCACGTTTGGGCCGTATTTTCTTCGGCAAATCGGTGCCACGCAGGTTTTGCAGTGCTGTAGCGATCGAGGCAGATGTCAGGTCACCGGCTCCGAGAGCAACACACAAAGCGTCGGTGTTCTTGTGCTTAAGCTGATGGGCAATATCGTCCGTTGCGACATCGCGTACATTCAGGCGGGACAATTCACGATCCAGGATGTCTCGTCCCTGACGTTGATGCTGGTCGCGGTCCTGCTGTCGAAACCAGCTGCGCACCTTCGCCCGGTTTCGAGCACCTGCCAAATACCCGAGCTTCGGGCTCAGCCAGTCGCGGCTCGGATGTGACTGACTGCCGGTAATAATCTCTACTTTGTCGCCATTTTGTACTTTATAGGTTAGCGGTACGATCCGGCCGTTCACCTTTGCGCCGCGACAACGATGCCCGACGTGGGTATGCACGTGATAGGCGAAGTCGAGTGGCGTCGCATGTGCAGGCAATTCGACGACATCGCCTTTGGGGCTGATACCATAAACGCGATCTTCAAACATATCGTCGCGCAATTGCGCCAGCAGGTCCTCTCCGTCGTCCGTGGGCTCGAGTAGTTGCCGCAGAAAACGAATCTTCTGATCGAATGCGGCCGGCGATCCTCCGCCTTCCTTGTAACGCCAGTGTGCAGCTACACCCAGTTCGGCCTGGCGGTGCATATCGTGCGACCGGATCTGCACCTCGACTGTCTTTCCTTCCGGGCCGACTACGGCCGTGTGGAGAGACTGGTAGTCGTTGTCTTTTGGATTGGCGATGTAGTCGTCGAATTCGCCAGGCAGATAAGACCAGAGATTGTGGACGGCGCCTAACGCCCCGTAGCAATCTTTTACATCGCTGACAAGGATTCGCACGGCACGAATGTCGTACAGCTCATCCAGGCCACTGTCCTTGCGCTGCATTTTTCGCCAGATGCTGTAGATGTGTTTGGGTCTGCCCGAGATGACTGCATTGACGCCCTGTTTTTCGAGTTCCGCGTGCAGGGCCGTTTTCACTTGCTCTATAAAACTCTCCCGCTCCGCTCTTTTCTCGTTGAGCGTCGCGGCGATGCCCTTGTAGGTGTCAGGATCGAGGTATCGAAATGAAAGGTCCTCGAGCTCCCACTTGAGTTGCCAGACACCAAGCCGGTTTGCGAGCGCAGCGTAAATTTCGCGCGTCTCCATCGCGACAGCACGTTGTTCTTCTCTACCGGCCTCTTTGGCATTACGAAGTCGGTGCAGTTGCTCGGCAATGCGTACGAGAACCAGCCGTACATCCGATACGACAGCCAGCAGCATTTTTCTGAGAGATTCAGACTGTTTTGCCGCCAACGCCTCACCCGGACGCCATTTAGAGGGTAAGGAGAAGCGACCCAGTTGAACAAGATCTAGAATAGTTCGAGAAAGACTTGATAACTCATTATTTTCTAACGTTTTAAGTTTGACGATATCATCGCGAAATAGTGGGTAGACATGAATAGCCGCGAGTAAGGTTTCTGACAAACCAAGCGATTCGACAATCGCGGCTATCGCGCGACCTTCCTCAATTTGGGCACTGGCCGCAGAATCGCCCGTGAATGTGTCGAGGAACTTCGACGTAGCCGCGACGATGCCGGCCTGATCGGTGCTGTTAGCGGAGATTTCCTGTTTGGACGACGACATTTGGCGCAGGTTTGATTGGATGCCTGTGTTTGCAATAACCGTTATCATACGCCCAGATTTTGACCCGGGGATGACCGGGTTTTGCTTGGGCGAAGCAGGGAATCATGGCCGGACACAGTAAATGGGCGAATATTCAGCATCGTAAGGGTGCCCAGGATAAGAAGCGCGGCAAGCTCTTCACCAAGCTGATTCGGGAGATAACGGTCGCAGCCCGGATGGGCGGCAGCGATTTGGACGCAAATCCGCGTCTGCGGATCGCGGTCGACAAGGCTAAATCGCAGAGCATGCCGAAGGACAATATTGAGCGTGCGGTCAAACGGGGCGCTGGCGAACTCGAAGGAGCCGATTACGAGGAGCTGCGCTACGAAGGCTATGGCCCCGGTGGAGCGGCTGTAATGGTTGACTGCCTGACCGACAATCGCAATCGCACGGTCGCCGAGGTCCGGCATGCATTTTCCAAGTTTGGCGGCAATCTCGGCGCAGACGGATCGGTGAACTACCTGTTCAACAACGTCGGACAATTGCTGTATGCCGAGGGCAGCGATGAAGATGCCGTCATGGAAGCGGCAATCGATGCTGGTGCCGAGGACGTTGTCGTTGATGACGATCATTCGATTGAGGTCCTGACCGAGCCGGACGAGTTTGAATCGGTGCGCGATAAAATGATCGAGTCGGGGCACGAACCGGAGGATGCCCAGCTGACGATGCGCGCATCGACGAGCGCAGTACTCGACGTAAAGGAAGCAACTTCAATGATCAAGTTGCTCGAACTGCTGGAGGATCTCGACGATGTCCAGGAGGTGTACAGCAATGCCGATATTTCAGATGACGTACTTGCGCAGATTTGAGGCCGTCATTGACCAAGAGAGCGGGGCTCATGAGGATGCATGAGATGGCTTCGAAGCGACGAATTCTTGGAATCGACCCGGGTTCCCGGTTTACGGGCTTCGGTGTGCTTGATTTCGAGGGCGATCGACCCGTGTATGTGGCCAGTGGGACGATCAAGAGTCCGGATGGCACGTTTCCGGATCGGCTCAAGAAAATATTTGTGTCCGTTAACGATATTGTCGAACAGTATCAGCCTGATGTGGTGGCGATTGAGAGCGTTTTCATGGCGCGCAATGCCGGTAGCGCCCTCAAGTTGGGTCACGCCCGCTCTGCAGCCTTGTGTGCGACGTTCGCGTTCGATGTTGAGGTATTCGAATATGCGCCACGTGAGATTAAACAGGCTGTGGTAGGGACCG
>Ga0255045_10000122_pt1 | contig 15072 bp, 20 predicted proteins | sample BC1_12_23_MG_FD_183652 | JGI IMG/M metagenome (GOLD analysis project Ga0255045, IMG submission 183652) | Seawater microbial communities from Strait of Georgia, British Columbia, Canada - BC1_12_23 | ecosystem: Environmental > Aquatic > Marine > Strait | place: Canada: British Columbia...
ATTTACATTGTTATTTCTTACATTGTTATTTACATTGTTATTTACATTGTTATTTACATTGTTATTTCTTACATTGTTATTTCTTACATTGTTATTTACATTGTTATTTCTTACATTGTTATTTACATTGTTATTTACATTGTTATTTCTTACATTGTTATTTCTTACATTGTTATTTATATTTTCATTAGATGCTTCAAATCCTTCGGTATTTCCGCATAACCATAAAACAAAAAATAAAACAACAACAACAACAACAACAATTCCAATTAAATTCTGCTTTTTACTCATATTTGAAAACATTTTTTTTTATAATATAACTTATATTTTATTTACAGGGATATATTCTTATATTATATTATAAATAAATCCTCCAATTTCCAATATTCAAAACTATTTCCAATATTTCTTTTAATTATAAATGGTATTTTTTTTAATCTTAGTTCTTCAATTACAATATCATAAATTGAATCATATTTTTCTGGGTTATCAATAAATACATCTGATCCACCATTAATTAATTGCATCCTTTCAAAGATTACTTTAGTTTTTTCATATTTAGACAATGTCTTAGATGATTGATTATTCTTTACATCATATTTTTCATAAAAATAATTACTATCTTCATCTCCAATTAATGTATCACTATTTAATTCAACGTTTTCGTATATAATTGTTTCTTCATCGCTCATTTTATTTAATATATATATTATATAATATTGTTTTAATTAATTTCAAATTATTTAAAACAAATTATTAATTATTTCTCCATTTTTGACCACAATGATTACAAGAATACATATATAACATTTCATCTTTATTATATTTAATATATGATATATTACAAGGTAATCCTTCTACAATTGATTTACACTCTGTATTTATACATTTAATATTTGGATTATCATAAATTGTTGGTAATGTAATATCACTACCCAAATGTTGATTTGTATTTAATACTTTACTTAAATCTAATTCATACTCTGTTTTGTAAATATATTTTTTATCTTTCTGTTCTTCTTTATAACCACACACTTTACACGCATTATAAATTTCATGTGTTTCTGGATTAGCATAAGTCCACATAAAATTATCACAATTATCGCAAATATTTTTGTTCATTTTATATTAATATATTATAATATTGTTTTTAATTATATTTTTTTATCATATTTAATTATCAAATTTTTAATTATTAAATTATTAAATTTTTAAATACTTTTGATTTAATAATGTATAATTGATTGAATGATTTATATTATATATTTTTAATTTAATATCAAATATTTGGTCCCGATCTTTAAATTTATTATATACATCTGTTTTATTTTTAGAAAAGTTTTCTTGAAGTATTAGTCTAAAATTATTCAATGAATCTGGTAATTTTAATAATTGATCAATAATCAATGAATTAATTGAATTATATTTGATTAATTCGTTATAATCATTATTTAATTTAATATTTTTTTCATTTCCAGTAAGTATATTTTCAAATCCGGGTTCATGTAATAATGGGTTATTATCAAGTAAAGATTGAATTGTTACTAATACATTTGTTATATCCATAGCACACGTCCAAGAAGGTCCAGCCCAAGTTCCTAATATAGATAGACATACTTTACCATTTACATATATATTAGGATGAATTCTAACATTATTTTGAGCTATATATTTAAAATTTGGGGGAGAATAAGGATAATTATTTGGAAATGTAATTTCAAAGAATAAAAAAGCATTTTCATATAATGTATCTTTTGGTCCAATAATTAATGCTTTTGCATTTAGTATATTGAATTCATCAAATATTATATATATACCTTGAGATTCTAATGGATTTTCATTTAATCTTTTTATATCAATATTAATAATTCGTTTAATTACTGCTTTCATTTATATATTTTTTTTGTAATATATATATTCTTAATTTATTTTTTAAATAAAATAAAATTGTTTATCTTAAAGAAGGAGGTATAAAATTAGGGGAGATTTGTTGTTTAATATTGAATAATTCAGTTCTCACACCATAGTCAGTATCACACATTATATTACCATTATTATTAATTCCTGCATAATTATAAGGATAACATATATCACCATATGGTTCAGGTTTATCTGTTTTAATATCTAATATCCCATTATTAATTATTTTAACATAATTAGAATCATTTACATCATATAAATACCCTTGATTATTTCTAAAAAATTTAAATTCTTGTTCAACATCATTATTAATTACAAAATCATTTTCAGTTGGTGTTGGTTCCATTCCTGTATTTAAATTTACAACAAAACCTTCTAAATTATTAACAATATCATTATTATTTTTTAAATTATTCATATTAATATTATTTAATATTTCTATATTTCTATTATCATTAAAATCATTATCAAAAGCATCAATTGAATCATTCTCTAACGATAATAAATTAATATTACAATTATCGGGACAATTATAATCTATATCATTTATACATCTATTTAACATTGAATATGCATTATCTTTCATGGGATTTAAATAATTACAAAGATGAAATTGTCTAATATTTCTAGTATTATCCATTTATATATATTATCTATATATAATTAAATTAATTAAATTTTGAAAAAATACCATATATAATTATAGAAAATATAAATAAAAACAAAGCATATATTTTATCTTTATAAAAAGGCAAGTTATCATTATTATTATCATCATCAATGAAATTGAATAAATATACATACCAAATAGCACTAAATATAATAAAACCTAAAGCAACCTTAGACAATTTATTAAAAACACCTGTATATTCATTATTTCTATGACTTAATATATTTAATGGACCAATGTTTACTCTATTCGGACCTTGAACTCTAAAACTCATTATATATATATATATTTATATTTATTCTAATTTTTTAAATGATACTCTATATATTGTTGGTATACCTGATTTTGTTTCAGAATGAATTTGATAATAAAAATCATTTAATATTGTGTTATCATTTATTAATAATTGATTTCTAAATACATCTGGTTTTTTAACAAAGTTATTTTGCGAATAAACATTTACAATACATTAAAATCCAAAAGAATTAAAATATTTTTTTACTTTCTTCAAGTTATCTTCAGTTAGTTCATTTGGATCAACTTGACCACCAGAACCATATAAAAATTTAAAACCATCAGAAAATATTTGAAGTAATTGTTGAAATACGTGTAGATTAAAATTAACACCCTGTGAAGCTGGTTGAAGTTCTAATTTAATACTATTTTTTTCTTTAGGTTCTTTTCCAAAAACAAATTTAGTAAAATTGACACTTACACCATCTTCAACATATTCGGTATTTTCATTTTCAGACATTATATATTAAAAATTAAATTAATTATAGATTTTAATCTCATGTAGATGCAATTAAAGGTTTAGTATATGGATTATTTCTAAATGGATCAAGGATATCAGGATTAATTTGTTCTAATAGAATATCAGAATCATCATTATATATTTTATTTTTGGTAAATTCTTGTTTATTATATGGATTTAATCTTTGATAAACTTTATCAACATCTGTACTTTGTTTTTGAATATAATCAGATTCTCTTTTAACTATATCAACATTAACATTATGATTTAATACTTTTTGACCTTGTGGTCCAAATGATCTCCCCTTGGATAACAATTCTTTTGTTGGATTTGTTCTACTAGTTAAACTAGACTCTCTACTTACATTTTCGTTAATATTGGATGAAGCGGGACCAGACCAACTAAAATCAACAGTTTCTTTTAAACTAGGTCTAACATTATCTAATAGATGTGTTTCAGGTTTATTTGTTGAAGTAGATACATAACCTTGTTTATTGGGATTATCTATTGTTGTTTCTTTAATTGAATGTCTAACATTATCTAATAGATGAGTTTCGGGTTTATTTGTTGAAGTAGATACATATCCTTGTTTATTAGGATTATCTATTGTTGTTTCTTTAATTGAATGTTTTATATCATCTTGTATTCCAACCATTTCTGCTTGAACAGTTGTCCCAACATTAGATTGATGTGTTCTTTCACTTGTAACATCTCGTTCATTGGAATTTAATTCATAACCCAAATCATCATAATTTATATTACCAGAAATATGACTACCCATATTTCTTTTAGTATCATTTGTTAATTGTTGTCTCATACCCCTAAATACTTCAGGTCTTTGGGATTGACCACCAACCCCATTTTGTGGAGCAGCAGATCCCATTAAAGGTTTATTTAAAAATTGTCTATTTGTATTTGGTAGTATTTCTTCTGGTCTTAAAGTAGCCGCTTGAACAGCTGTAACACTTATTAAATTTCTTTCGGGTCCAGTTTCAACAGTTGTATCTATTAAATTTTTAAAAACTCTACCTTCTTCGCCTCTTCTACTTATACCACCACCAGGTAAAACTCTACCTTCATATGAAACCTTTGGATTATTTAATGTTCTTAAAGCATCAATACTCCGCGCTTTTGCTGATATGGCAGATATTTCACGATTTAATAAACTTTTTTCTAATATTGGAACAATTTGTTGTTGTTCAAATGGTAATTCATTAGTTTTAATATCGCTTGTTATATATCTATTTTGTTCGGCAACAGCACCATCAAATTGTTCACCATATATATTTTGGGGTTCTGGATTAAAAAATAAAGAAGTTTCTACTTTTGGTTGTTTATTAACAGCCATGTAACCACCCTGTGTTTCAAGGAATCTATCATTATTAGCTAAATTAATTAATGGTGCTTGAGTTCCTTTAAAATATGGTTGAGGAGCTATACCTCTATCATCTATTAAGAAATCATTAGAATTAACATAAGCATCTAATTGATCACTAAATATTAATCCATCGGGATCAGCACATTGTTCAGAATCAACATATGTAGTTACATCACTTGTACTATTAATAAAATTATGAATCATCTCACCTTCTAAAAACTCATCTTCTTCATTTTTCTTTTGAATATTTTTATATGGTTCAATTTTCCGTTTAACATTATTATTATCATCATTCGCACTATAACCTAAACCAATTAATCCGAGTAATATTAATGCTTCCATTTTATATTTATATATATATTAATAATATAATTATTTATTATATTATTAACATTTGTTATTATTATTGTTTTTAAAGATATAATTTGATATAACTTAATTTTTAAAACTATCAAGAGTATACTGAACTGTGTCTACACCTATCCTTGAAAATGGTTGAATTACATTTTCTTGTGGATTTCTTAATAATTTATAAAATCTATTTGGACCAACACCTCTAATATCAAGTGTTGGGTTATTTAGTCTAGTTGATTCTTGATTTATAAATCCATCATTAAATTTTAATTGATTTGATTTAGGATCAATTGAATTAATATATATATCTTTATTTAATATTCTATCCATATTTAAAATTTTAGAATTATAATCTATTAATGATGGTGGAACTTCATTACCTAATTTTTGAGTTCTAATATTGGGATCAACTGGAAAAACATTATTATCTGATACATTTTTATTTGTATCAAAATTATAATTGTAAATATCATCAGATATATCTCTTTGTTCTATTTCTTGATATATTATATTATTTTTAATTTCATCTACTTTATTATTATTAACACTAAAATCAACATCTGCATATTCTTCCATAATATACTATAATATATATTATTATTTTAATTATTGATATTATCATCCATATTTCTCATCATTTGTCTAGTTGATTGACCACCTCTAACCCAATTAATATCTGAATTTTCAGGTATTAGATAATCGGGATTTTGAATATTTTCTTTTAATCTACTAATCATTGGTGTATAATAATGAGATAATAATGATACACCTGATAAAGGATCACATGATTTATGAACATCTGTTTTTTCACCGGGTTGTAATTTTGATTCTGCTTCAACATCATATATACCGCGCACATATGGGGTGGTTGAAGTTAATCTTGTAAATATTTGATTAATATAATTTTTATTTGTTAATGTATGGGTCCTTAATTGATTATCTATATCCATTAAACAACCATTTTTACCACCAGTATGTCCAGCATTAAAACTAATTGCTGGTTGACTGACTTGAATATCCCTGGCTTTTGTTTGACCACAATCATCTGGCATAAAATTAGCTAAATCATATACACCTGTTTTCAGTGATTGAATTGTATTTAATTCTCTATAATACGGGTCATTTCCAATACTGGTTAAATTAAATAATCTCGGATTACTCGTTTCTTGAAATACACCACTAGTTGTAATATTTACATTGGGTAATTTATCAATTTGTTCAGACATATTATATTTAATATAATATTTTATTTATAATTTAATATCTTATATTCCACCACTGTTGAGCCACTCCCCAACATGACCTAATTGAATTAAACTCGGTATATTTGAAGCACATTGGAGTCCATTTCCTTCTTTACAAGTTGGAGGTGTTCCATACAACCATTTACCTAATTCTACCTCGTGATTATTTACTGTAGTATTGGGCATAGTATAAAATTGTCTATTTGAATTTCTTGTCCCCCATATATCATTCGGATCTTTATATAATCCGAAATTTAATTTTTCATCTACAATATCTGCTATACATACATTATCGAATGTTGTAATTGCTTGTAAATTATCAGTCTCCCTAATACCATTTGGGGTTCCAGTTAATAAATTTAAATTCATCATTGGATTATCTATCGTCGGTTCTCTATAGATTGTTGTATCTATATTATTACAATCTATAAATATATCTGAATCTACTATATCATTTAAATTTCTTTCTGATAAATTAATTGAATTTGATTTAGCTTTATTATTATTAACAAAACTTTCTAATGTTGTATCAGCTTTTTTTTTTTTACTATTAGTATTCATTGGATATTTATATAAATAAACTGTTAGTAAAATCGTTATAAATGGTAAACAAAAAATACTATTATTATTATTTATTATAAAAACAATAATAGCATAAACTATCGTAAATCTCATAATTGCATTTAATTTTCTATTATAACTATATTTTTTTAATGGTAATATTTCAAATAATGAATTATAATTTATCAATATTAAAGGGTCATTATACCAAAAGGGAACTTCCATAATATTATATATAATATATTAATTACTATTTTTAATTACTATTTTCTTTCTTCTTTGCTAATTTTTTTCTGAGTCTTTCTTGTGTTTCATTTTTGACTGGAGTTTCAGAAGATCCTTTATTTTGTTGCATTTGTTGTTGCATTTTTTGTAATTCTGGATTATCCATCATATTTTTAAACATTGGATTATTTGCAAAATTACCATATAATGATTCCGCTTCACCACTTAATGTCTCTTCTGATATACTACCACTATCTATTTGACCCCTTACTTGTTCATTAATATTTTGAAATAAATTCATAAAATTACTAGGGTTCATCATATTTTGCATCATTTTGGCAATATCTGGTTCTTCACCTCCCGCATCTTTACTAATACCCATATCTCCCATCATTGCTTCAAAATCCATATTTTCAGCAATATTTTTAGCTAATTTACCAATACCCGTATTTTCAAATACTCCTTCTAATCCCTCTAATCCCTCCATATTATTTTCTTTTTCACGATTTTCTTCTTCTTTATTTATATCATTTATACTGCTTTTGAGTTTTTTTATTTTTTTTAAATCTTTTATGTCTTTTTTATTCTCTTTTTTTATTTCGGTTGATTCTCCACTTAATAATTGTTTTAATTCATTACTTGAATTTAAATTAATATTAATAATACAAAATGTCTGAAGGAATTTCCATATTTTATTTTTATCAACATCTTCCATATAATCAGACCATATTGTTTTAATTGGTATATATTGAATTATATTTTCATCAAATATAGATTCATCTTTATTTGTAATTTTTGTAGATATTTTGTTTAATCTCTGTAAAAATTCAGATATTAATGAATTATCTTCTAATTTCAATTCTTCTAATTTTAATATATCTGAGTATTTCTCTAGTATAACTAATTGTGTTTCACCTTCAGGTAAAATGTCTACAATATCATTTATCATATTTTTAAAAAGTAATAGTGTTTGCTCATTTAAATCCATCAATATATATTATTAATAATACTTTTTATTTAAATTATTTACCGCGGTCTTAATTCGGGTTGTTGGAGTTTTCTAGATTCCATCATTCTTTCATAATCAGTATCCATTTGAGCACTTTTCTCTTTTCTTGTATCATTTTGTAGTTTATTATTTGGACCTGTTTCATTTTGTGAATTATCTAAATATTCATAATTATCTTGATTTATTGATACTCCTTCATCTAATGAAGCAAAACTTAAATCGCATATCCCACCAAAACAATACCCTCCCGGACCTTCCATATTTTCTAATGGACCACCATCTAAATCGCCATTTGTTAATTGTTCATTATTTGAATTCATTTTTTGTGTTGGCTCTCCAGGTAAATTTGTTTTTGGTTCTTCTTTTTCATTTATTAATAGATCTAAATATTTAAATAATTCTTTTCCTGGTAATACTCTATTACCCATTACCATACATGGAACACTGCTTACTGTATTAGGATATGATTTTGTATCTATATCAACGACTGGGAATTTAAATATATCTTTATTTTTATGAAGAGTTATTAATAATTCATGACAATGTTCGCATCTTCTACTTATATATATAGTTTTACTCATTAATGATTATAAAAATATAAATTTTTATATTTTTAAACATAATTTGATATTATTTAAAAATATTTATATAAATATAATAATAATAATAATAATAATAAATGTCTGATTTAACCCACCAAAAATTTACAGTAGATATTACTAAAATCAAGAATCCAAATGAAAAAAGTTTATTATTTGAAATAAATGGAAATAAAGAATATGGTTTTAATAAATCAATTGTGAATGGCATTAGAAGAACCTTATTGACTAGTATTAAGACGATAGCATTTAATGATAATGATATTATAATTGAAGAAAATACGGGAGCACTTCATAATGAATTTTTGAAAAGTCGTATTGGGTTAATTCCACTATATATTGACCCGAATGAATTCCATAAATCATACTTATTTGAATTAAATATTGATGGTTTTGATACACCAATTATTAATATTACAGCAGATATGTTTAATATATATGGATTAAATAAAACAACTACCGATACAATTGAAAAACAATCACTAATGGGAGATATTCCCGATGAAGAAAACATATTACTGAAAATGAATAATATTAGTAAAGAATATTATAATATGGATAAGAAATTACCCGATAAACTTAAAAAACAAATTTTTAAACCATTCAATTTCAATGGTAAAGATAATTATTTCTTGATTACAGAATTAAAATTAACTAATTCTGATTTTGATAATGAAAAGATAAAACTATATGCATCTCCAACTATTAGTACATCTAAAGAGAATGCCCGTTTTAATAATTTATCTACTGTTGTTTATTCATTTAAAAAAGATAATGATATATTCCAAAAAGTATTAAAAGATAAATTACAAATTAATAAAATTACCAAAAAAAAAGAGGCCGATTCATTTGGTAAAAGTTTGTATTTATCTGAAAGTGAAAGATATTTTCATAAAGATAATAATGAAGAACCATATTGGTATAATTTTGAAATTGTTTCCAATCATCACTTTTCACCTAAAGAAGTTTTAATCCAATCTATTGATATTTTAAATAATAGATTTATTAATATGGAAAATAACTTAAAAATGATGTTAAAACAAAGTGATATTAGTAGTGGGAAATATAATATTAATAGATTTAAAAATGATCAAACATACCAAGTATCAATTGATAATGAAGATGATACTGTTGGGTCTATTATTCAAAGTCATGCCGTGAATAAATTTATAAATAATGAAACTTTTATTCAATTATGTGGATATAAAAAACCACATCCATTAATTGATAATATTATATTTAATGTTATGATTCTACCAACAGATTATACAGAAATTCAAAAAGTTACATATATTACCGAATTTTTAATTAATGTTATTGTTGATATCAAATATATTCTTGAAATTATTAAATCTCAATGTGATTCTACTATATAATAAAATACTAAGCAATTATATTTATATCTCTTTTTTCTCTTATAATATATAAAGTTAAATTTCAATATATATTTATAATTTAATTTAAAAATGCCTAGTAGTAAAAATGGAAAAAAACAAAATACGGGTGTATATTTCACTAATGGTATTCAATATAGAAATGTATCACATAAATACTTTAAACCAGGGACGAGAGTAATTAAAAATAAAACAGGTGAAGTTGGTATTGTTCTTGAAAAAAATGTTAAAGGTCCGAGATCTTTAATAAGAGTTCAATTTGATAATATAGAATATGTATATTCTAATTTAATGCATATTGAAGATTATTATATAAATGAACAATCTAGACTATGTAATAGATATTCTAAATATAGAAATAATAAAAATAATAAAAATAAAGATAATCTTGAAAGATTATTATTAAGAGAAGAAAATAAAAAAAAAATTAAAAATTTTAATGAAGCAAAGAAAAAATTAAGAGAAGAAATTTTAAATAATGGATTATATGTTTCTAATATTAATGGTAAATATAATTTTGATATTAAAGTTCATTCAAATAATGAAATTATTAATAATATAAATAAATTAAATTTACAAAAAATTATTAATTATGATAAAAAAATTAATTCTATATCTTCATTGGCAGTTAATGAATCAATATTAACTAAATATCAATTATTTGATATTTTTTATTTATCCAACTGTAAATCTACTCAAGTATTAATTCCATATGTTAGTAATAAATCAGATTATTATAAAGTTATTGAAAAATATCGTTTAAGTTTAATAGAATAATAATTTATATTATTCAAGTTATAAAATGTTTAGAGGAAGATATAATAATTATCAACCAAGGAATGGACAATCTATTGATAATATTCGTAGACAACAATATGAACAAATGTTATATATCAATAGACAAGAAGAATTACAAAAACAAGAAGAATTACAAAAACAAGAAGAATTACAAAAACAAGAAGAATTACAAAAACAAAGAAATATTAAAGTTAAAACAAGAAATATTGAACCATTATTAGAACAAGATCAAGATTACCTTGATTTTTTAGAATATAAAAAATCAAAAGTTAAAGTTAAAGAAGAAGAAGAAGAAGAAGAAGAAGAAGAAGAAGAAGAAGAAGAAGAAGAATTGAATTTAGATATACATAGCATGTCTACAGATATTAGAAATATTTTAAATGATGATAGTATAAAATATACAATCAAAAATAAAATATTTAATTGTAATGAATTTTTAAAAGAAGGTGATCCCAATATTAAAAAGGGAGATCTTTATTTACATGACATGAGTTGTTCGGGTGATGGGCCATATGTTATATGTTTGTTTATTTAATATTATATTTATTTATATGTTTAACTGTTTGATTATATCCACTAATTAAATCTTCTTTTTTTTTATTTGATTTAATACAAAAATCCATACACTCGTTTGAGTCAGATTTAATTATTATATTTCTTTTATTATTATAGAATTCATTATTTTTATATTTATTATTAGTTGATTGGATCATCCTTGTAATATATTTAGTAAATGTTAAATTATTGGATAATAATACTTCATTATCTTCAATTGTTATAGATATATAATTTTTATATTTTTTAATAAATGGAGTTGCTCCAGTCATTGCTCCATCTGCAAATAAATAATCATTATATATAACTGGTTTAAATAAAAATGGTATAGCAGAAGACATACATACAGATAGTGATACAGGCATATCGGGAAAATTCTTATAAGATATATATTCTTCTTTATTCAAAGATAAATTAAATACTTTTATAATTAGTTTATTATTAGTTTTATTATATAATTCTAAGAAAGTTATATTTTTTTTTATATTAAATTTTTCTAAAATATTATCAATAGTCTTTTTAATATTGATTGTATCAAATAAACCCGTATTATTAAATAAATTGTCTAGATTATTTATATCTAATAAAGTTGAATAATTAATTCTATCTGATATATTATACATTACATTAAGAGGAATTCCAATTGACATTAATAAAGCAACAATTGATCCACTTGAACACCCTATAAATCTTTTAATATTACTATAGTCTTTTTCCAATAAATTATATTGTTTTAAAGCAAATAAATAACCAGCGATTTTATTAATAGATGTTCCACAAGCACATAACATAATTGTATTAACCTTCATAAATAAATATTATATTATATTTTGTTATAATAAACATAATATAATATTTATTTATAATATATATATATGTCTCAATTGAAAATAGATGATTTATATAAAACTGCTAAGAAAAAAGAATTAGTTAAATATGAAACATTTGATAAAATATTAATTAAATGCCATAATCGTATTAAATTATACGCAGATAATAGAAAAACTGAATGTATATATAATATTCCTTCTTTTATAATTGGTATTCCATTATATGATGTAGATGATCTTCAGGAATATATTGTATCATCATTAAAGAAAAATGGATTAGTTGTTAAAGAATATACAAATAATTGGATATTTATATCTTGGAATTTTAAAAATAAACCAAAAGTTAAAAAAAATAAATCAACAAATAGTGATCATAAATTTGTAGAAGATTATAATCCATCTGGCACATTTATTATAAATGAAAGAGCAATGTTGGATATGAAAGAAAAATCTATAAAAATGTTAAATTTTTAAATAAATTTTTAAATAAATTTTTAAATAAATTTTTAAATAAAATACCAATCTTCGAAATATTCGTCATTTATTAAAATCGCATATATATTATTATCAGTAAATAATACACCAATATCATCTAATGTATCTATAAATGGTATTAAACCACCATATTGTTCTTTTAAGAAGAAATTTATATCTTTATGTTTATTATTATTTTTTATATCAATACTAGTTGTCCTTAATATTATCTCTTTTTTTAAATCACATATTTTTATTTTTATTTTATCTGTTAGAATTGATATTATTGTATTATAAGCTATTTTTTGACCCTGACTAATTGAAATATTCAATTTACAATTTTTACCAGGCATTTAATAAAAATAATATTTTTTTTTAATTTATTTAATTTATTTATTTATTTAATTTATTTATTTATCTTTACATTATTACCTATAATTCAATCGTTTTTATAATATTATCTAATGTAATTCTTTTTTTATTATTTAAATTAAAAATACCATTAAATAATTCCCCACCATTTTTATATTTTGTAGAATTATTAAATTTTGTTTTGTAAAAATTATATTTTATATTAATATTATTTAATATTCTTATCATGTCTGATTCAGATGTATCTGGGATATATTTCCAACTAAATATATTTATATTGGAATAGTTTAATAATTCTAATAAAACAACTCCTAAACACCATACCATCGTAGATTCTGAACATTTCGGTTTACCTCTTGTTTTTTTTTGATCCCATGGTAACCAAGTACACATATTATAACTATTCCTATTACAAATAGATCCCAAATCACCCAATACGGTTGTTATTTCTTTATTATCAATACATTTGAACAAAATATTATCAGATTTCAAGTCAGTATAAGATAATTTGTTTTTATTTAAACATTTCAAATGTTCTGCAATTTGTTTAATTATTAGATAAATATTTTTTATATTAAGTTTCCCATTCATTTTATTTAATCCCCCGGACATAATATTCATTATCGCAAATTTCTTAATATTAGGCGAATTACCCATATTTAATAATCTGGCATTAATTGTATTACAATTAATATTTAATTTGTTTAATTTTTCTATTATTTTAAGTTCATTGTCATTTGAATATTTAAATGATTTTATGGCTACTCTTATATTGGAATTATTTGAATATTCATATACTTTTCCATATGCTCCTTTACTTATAAATTTGGATTTACATATTGGTGTATTTTCATAATCTAACGAAAAAAATATTGTTTCATTCCACCCTTTTGATATTTTAAATATATCAGCTTCTCCAATAGGTCTATTTGAACATATATTATCTGGAATTAATTTAAATTTGTCTAAGTTTACATATTCTATATTTTTATTTTTTTTGCATTCATTTGTAAATATTTTATTTTCTATACTCTTATCAGACGATTTTGAAACTTTCTTTTTAATATTAAGTTTTTTTCTATTTTTACTATTATTAAGTAAAAATCGTTTTGTCGTTGGATTAAATATTTTATTTTTAAGTTTATTACATCTTTTTGTTTTTATATTTGGGCAAACTTTTTTAACCAATTTTTTTTCACAATTACGTGTTTTTTTATTTCTATTTGGACATTTAGATTTTTTGGTATCCATATTAATAATAATATTTTTTATATTTTTTTATATGTTATAATATAATATAAATGGTTGAATCGAAAAATTCAGTTTCCAAGCATACAAAGGTTTCGTGTGCTAATTCTTCCGATGCTCAAGGGGGGCGTGCTGTTAGCCGTGAATGCCTCAAACATAAACCTTCTAAGGTTAATAAAAATCAAGCCTGCTCTTTTGGTTGTAAAATGTGTGGTGGTGGTGGTAATTTTACTCAACCTAGAACAAACAAGGGTCGTGCTTGTGGAGGTTCTGGTGATTCATGTGTAAAATTTACCGAAAAAACTAAATTTGCTTGTGGATATAAATGTGGTTGGAAAGGTCCTAAATATTGGAACTTTTCAGAAAATGGACTTCAATGGGGTGCCCATGTAGGAGGTGATGGGTCTAGGGCTTGTTCATCATACGTAGAACCAGGTCTGAATTCGGAACTGGAACCTGAACCTGAACCTGAACCGGAACCAGAACCGGAACCTGAACCGGAACCTGAACCTGAACCAGAACCAGAACCTGAACCAGAACCAGAACCGGAACCTGAACCGGAACCTGAAAAAATATAACAGAATATACAAATCAAAGAAACGTGAAATAGGTATAGGATTAAGAGCATATGCACCAAATAATATTTTTCTTTAAGTAATCCTATAATATATATATTTTTTCAATAAA
>Ga0255045_10000125_pt1 | contig 14977 bp, 23 predicted proteins | sample BC1_12_23_MG_FD_183652 | JGI IMG/M metagenome (GOLD analysis project Ga0255045, IMG submission 183652) | Seawater microbial communities from Strait of Georgia, British Columbia, Canada - BC1_12_23 | ecosystem: Environmental > Aquatic > Marine > Strait | place: Canada: British Columbia...
GCCTGCACGACAACGGTCGTCGGTGGTGGTTTCGTCTCGCTACAGGCGATGGACAGCATGATAGCGGCGGCAATGACTGCACGCGTCATTCGTTTCCTCCTTGCAGCAGCTTTACCGAGCGCGCCGCAAAGCCCCGTCCTTCAGGGCGGGGATATAAGGCGCGCCTATTGGTTCATGTTGCATTTTCACGCTCACTTAGCTATACAGGCATCGCTCGTTCCGGCGCAAGCCGGCCCGAGCCTACCGCCGGGCAGGCGGGATGATAAGCCTGTGGAGTTTGTATGAGACCTGGGGGTTTTGCGTTGGTTCGCAGCCGTAAAAGCCCCTTCGGGGCATTTACGGCGAAAACCAAGCCACCAATTCCCCTGGGCAGCGGACTGTGAAGCAGGAACCATCAAGTACCTCGGTATTTGGAATCCCCGCCCTTTAGGGCGGGGAGGATGTCAACACCGAACAGACGCTCTAATTCAGCGTCCAAAGCAGGCCGGTTGGAAGCGACTACGCGAGCATCCGGTACCTTCTGACGACACCAGGCGACAAAGCGGTCATCCGCTTCTTTCTGGTCTTCAGTCTCGAGCGTCTTCAACCGACGGCAGCCATACCGCTCGAACATCTCCCGCTCCTCCTCCCCCAACGCTTTGACCAACGCGGCCATCCCATTGTCGGTAATCTGCCAGATTTCCCAGGCCATGCCCCCTCCTCGACACATAGATAACATTACGTTCGAGCCATGAGGCTGCTTATCATTCAAGGCTCGCCACGTCACCTGAAAAACTGCCCTAAAGAATGGCCAAAGACGACGATGGCCATCAACGCTATCGTGCGAGAACCGCCGTCAGGCGTCGAGCTGGACGTATTGGACCTTGCGGTACCGCATAAGAACGAACGGCCAATACAGCCCTGCCTAGGCTGCGTGTCGACGGCCGGCGGTTTCCATTGTGCTTGGAGTTGTACCTGCTGGGGACCGGGGTCGGCCGCCGCCGGTATACCGGACTTCATGCATGACGCTGACGTGTACGGCAGGCTCGAAGACGCCGATGGCTTCATCGTCTTCACGCCCATCCACTGGTACAGCGTGCCGACGCAGCTGAAGGCCATGTTCGATCGGCTGGTCTGCGCGAACCTGACGATCACACGAGCCGTAGCGGTAGCGCTGTTCGGCGGCGGCAGCGCGACGGCCGAACACATGTCGACCGGCGACGACACGCTGCCCCCCTCGATCAAGGACCCGAAGCTGACGAAACAGGCGCAGCGCTCCGGACGCTACGACCACTACCTGAAGAATCACCTAGAAGGAAAGGTAGCTGGCTTCTTCGTACACGGCGACGCCGGAGCCGACGACTACATCCGCAACAAGCGACCCGCCAGCTACCTGGCGGCACCGAAAGAACGTGAGCCCGGGCACCGCTGCGCCATCCAACCGCTCGTCTGGCAGTGTCGGTACAGCGGCATCTTCGTGCCGGACGATTGCGTCGAAACGTTCGACATCAATCAGAACGTGCCTTACGCGGACCAGAACGATAAGGCTCGCGCGAACGTCTCGTTTGCTGACCGGGCGGGCATGCTGCTCGATCGGGTCGTCAACCACATCAAGCTGCGGAGTATGTGATGCGTTGGAACTGGGATCGCCGATTCGTCCATCAGGTCGTTGCTACGCTCATTCGCGAGGACCGGCGCGACTTGCTGCACGACTTCCTCGTTATGGCTATGTCGGTCGATACGGCCAAGCGGCTTCTGGGCTTTGACGAGTCGTACACGCCGTCGACCGATGATGTGGCGAAGGCGTGGAAGAAGAAGGCGCTCGAACATCACCCGGACCGGGGCGGCGACGCGGAGATGATGAAGCAGGTGAACATCGCGCATGACGTGCTGACCGGTAAGCAGCGGCCCGATCGTGGTGGTGGCGGCAGCAGGCCGGCGCCGCAAGGTCCCGTCACGCATACGCCACCGCCTCGTACGGAGCGCAAGGTCACATGGGAACAGGCGATAAAGTCGGCTGGCGTGCCGACCAGCGGTGTCGATTGGAAGTTCCGCACGGTTGCCGGCTACGGCGGCTACGGTGACGTGAGCCGCTTGGGCTTCGTCGTCTACGGGCGGTCGTCGAGCCAGCACGTCTTCGTTGGCGTCTACCACGAGACTCAGTCGGCCAACATGTACACGAACACGGCAGTCGACGAGTACACGATGCACGTCACGACCGTGCCGTTGACACGCGAGCTGTCGAGCGTTGCGCCCGGTACGATTCGGGACCTGTGGAAGAGGTTCGATGACATCAAAGGCTACGGAGCCAAAGTCTACATCCTGCCGCCCGATACGAAATTCGAGGCGAAGCTCAGCTACGCGAGTGGGCGCAAAGTCTCGTTCAAGGACGCGATGGGTCTGATGGGTGATGCGAAGCCAACGACATGGAAGGGCAAGCTCGATGTCGTGTTGGAGCTGGGGCGTGATGAGAAGATGGGCGAATACCCGGCGACGCTCGTCGTCAACGGCAAGCCGTACCGGCTGAGCGATGCGAGCAACCGAACGATCTGGAAGGTCAACCTGTACCGCGCCATCTGGGGGCCGAAAGCCTACTTCTACCCGGAAAGCAAGAAGAATCTGACGCGCAGCAAGAATGCGAAGAAGGTGCTGACTTGGTTGTCGGACCACCTAAAGGATGAGCCGCGCGAGCTGATGGATGCGCTCATGATGGCAGCCCAGAAAGCGAAGTGATGAACGTCCCGACGAAACCGGCAATGCAACTGCAGCCCGGTGAGCTGTTGATGGAAGGTGAAACGGGCATTCTGATTCTTGGCGTCTCGTACGTAGCGGTACGGGACGTCGTCACCGTAAGGACGGCGCAGACGGACCGGACGTACCAGCTGAACGATCGCGTCCACGTCATGCCACGAGACCAATGAAACGTCATGGTCCCGCTGACACGGTTGAGCCATATCGATTGGGGGATGCTGTGAACCTGCCGTTAGGACCACGAAAACCACGCTGTGCGGACGCGAAAACCAACGTCATCGCCCAGATGCTGCACGCCAACCGCAACGATTTGGCAAACATCGTCGGCTACTGTACGGTTGCCGGTACGGGCGAGCCGGGCGATTTGTTGCGTTCGCTCAACACGCTCGCCAAGTACAGCGGCGGTCTGTGGAAGAGCGAGAAACAGGGCCGATTCCTGTGGAAATGGGCGGCCGGGAACGACTTCTTGCGTGGCGGCAATGAAGCGGTTGCTTGGGCGAAGCAGACCGGCTGGTACGATGCGAAGGACAAGCGGCAGCGCATCTTGCAGTTCATCCTAGTGATTCCCGGCTACGGTACGCGCGACCCGTCGAAAATCCGGTACGCCGGCACGTTCGTGTTGCTGGACGGCACGGGCGTTCTGGCGACCGCCAGCTTCAAAGTGCAGCATGCGAAGAAGGGAGAAGCTGCGCAGACGGTACCGATAGCTGGTAGCGCGAAGACGCGGTTCGCACGTGACCGCAACGTCGTGCCGCCCATCAACGTCGACCCGGCGGGCGATGATGCGCGGGAGAAGGCCAAGCAGTTGAAGGCGAACGAGCCGGTCATCAAGGCGATCGAATCGATACCAGGTTGGGAGCAGCAGGAGATATTCCGCGACTTCCACGGCATCTTGCTGGCCGGCGGCACGCTTTCACCGAACATGATGCGGGTCGTCGAGCGCAACGTTCCGCTTCCCGTGATGAACGTCGGCAGTGCCGAAGACGTACAGGCAAAGATGGACGAGTCGGACCGGTGGTTCGAAAGCGTCTTCATGCCGGTGGCGCTTGAGATGTGGCAACGGTTCGACCAGCAGTATTACGAGAAGCAGCTGGAAGAAGCGAAGCGTTACAGCCGCGGCCCGGAGCCGCAGAAGGATGACACGGGAAGAACAATCAAGCAGAATTGGGCACGGTACCGTGCCGGTCAGGATGTCGACTTTGTGCTATCGCCTTTCAGCGAGTTCGATCGCTTCATCGATGAGAAGTTGCGATTCAACTTCGTCCGACACTACAAGGGGGCGCGTGGCGTCGATTGGCAGCGCGGCTATCTGGAGCTGCGACCGCACGTGACGAAAGCGATTCCAAAGCTGAAGAAAGGCAAGACGCCGAGCAAGACGGAAGTGGTCGTCATCCGCGCGTTGTTGGCTCTGCATGACCGGTTGACGGGGACGAGTTCTGATGTGGTTCGGCGTTGGTACGAGAGCTGGTAGCTGTCGGCTTCTCCATCTCATCGCGCAGGTTACTACACCGCTTTTCCAGGAACGCAAGCTTCGATTTCATATGAGCTAGCTGTTCGCTCATTTCGTCTACGTCGGTGACGTATCGGTCCTTCAGAGCACGCAGATCTGCATCTATGTTCCTTATCCGTTCAACTGTATCTTTCGTTTCCAGTTCCACGTCATTCAGGTCGGATGTCAGCTGGCCGTAGTGCTCGGCAAAGAGGTCGTATTGTTGCTGCTTGACCGGGGTGATTGGCTTCTTTTCGCTTTTCTGCGTGAACCATCCATCCTTCCCTTTGACCGTGCTCAGCCCACGGGCCGTCATTTCTTTGCACGATGCGAAACCGTACCGGCAGCGGAAGAACGATGCCTCTTCGAGCGTTACGTCCTGGACGTCCAGTCCCAATCTCTTTATCTCATCATTCATCGCCTGGGCGACGGCGACGTTCGCTGCCGGTTCAGACGCCAAGCGCGCATCTCCGTCTTTGTCCAGATAGGTGGTTCGGCACTGTGCCTCCCAAGCCAGCTTGTAGATGGATTTCGTTTTCCTGCCGAACCGCTTTTCCCATATCTCATCGACGATCAACGTGTTGCGCTTCATCTTGGTCGACAAGTTGTAGCGGGACAGGCCGTCCGAGAACCGCTTTTCCGGCTTGCCCGATCCGAAGAAGTGCTCAAAGTCAGGGTGATGGTGCATGAGCGTCTTCGCGAGCGATGCTTTTGCCCTCGCCATGTTTTCGGCGAATTCACCTTGCGCCGTCTTGTACTGGTAGAGTGCTTTCAAGCAATCGATCGCTTGGTCGCTAAAATCAGGGGGCTTCACTCCCATGGCTATGACTCCTCACCAGGATATGTACGGAATCGAGGTAACGGGTAGCCTCGTCGTCAGCCGGCTCGTACGTCTCCATGAATATGTCGTGCTTGCACGGGTACTGCTCGCCCTTTATGCCGGTAATCAGCCAGTCGCCCGGATTGCCCGCCATCGTGCCTTCGCACGTTTCGACCTTGACCGGGCGGGTCAAGCGAATCGCAGAGATTACGACTGGTTTTTTTCTGAAATGCGCCATCGTCTCCTCCCCTATACCCTCAACAGGTCACCAACCGATCGGATGAGTTCCCCCAGCTTCCGGTTCTGTACAGCCTTCGTTAGGCCGCGTAGTATCTGATCGACAGCCCAATCGAGCTGTTTGACGATCCCTTCACGCGTTGCCATCATGACTTCGACGGGCGATTCCTTGACCGTCACCCACTTGCCATCCGGTCGCGCTACTTCGGTTGCGCCTGCTGAGTTTCGGGTTGCGCTAGTGACCTGATCGATACGCAGGATGCAGGGCTCGCCGTTCATGTGATGGAGCGTCACGTACGTGCCGTCCAGCCACTTCCGTAGGAATGCTAGGTCTGTTTTCATCACGCTTCTTTACACGCTCGGTTGGCCTAGACGTTCCTGAACGAGTTCTAGCGTGTAGTTGTGCAGGCTGGTCTGCTGCAGCCACCCATCAATCCGTTCGGGCGCGACCAGTTCTGCATCCGCCACCATGCGGTGATGTTTGACGTATCGCCGGAAGTGGCCGAGCGAGCAGGAACCGAGAGTCGCTTTGGTACGGACGTCGTCCGGTGGCGCCACGTAGTAGATGGTTTGGCGGCTATGCGGGGGCACGAAGATGATGACTCGTTGTCTATCGTGACCACACCATCGTTGCCGCGCCAGCAATTGCAGCATCACCACCTCCCTACCGATGCTTTACAGTTGGCCGAGCGTCTGCTAGGCGGACGTATGGACACACAACAACTGAAACGACGTGGCGATGCGCTGTTCCGCGAGATCGCCACCCCGCACGACCAGGCGGTCGGCTATGATGCTCGTACGAAAGAGACGTTCGACGAACTCTGCGTGGCACTCGCGTTGTTGGAAAGCCTAATCATCAGGGAGATGAAGCGGCTGACGCCGCTGTATCAATGGATCGATGCGATCGAGAAGAAGATGGTTTCGAAGTGAACGATGGTACGGGGAGATGGAGTCGAACCACCGACCGGCAAGTTATCGGCTTGCTGCTCTCCCACTGAGCTACCCCCGTATAGCCACCCGAGCTGCTGGCGTCAGGACGTCGCAGGAATGGATGCGGATGCACCGACCATCCAACCAGAAGTATGGCTTGCGTTCGTCCGCATAATACGCTACGGTAGCGCAGGTTGACAGGTCAGTCAATCCTTCTCGAGCGAAGTGCGTCAGGGTCGTCTAGCACGGCACACCCTGACGAACTTCCTCGAACCCTCATCGTTCAGCAAAGCTGTACATCGACTCAAGCGCATCGATCGCTTGTGCGGATGCAAGCTTTCGCTTCACGTTCCTCCGCATGATTTGCAGGACGTTATTTCGAGGTATGCGCGATCCTGACGCATCGGCTCGTCGGCTGCATCGGCTGCTCGGGAACAATATCTTCACGGTCGGTGTAAAGGAGCGGGACGACGGGACGACGCTCATCGTCTACGTCGTCAAAGGCAAACCTGCCCCCGCCCGCTTGCCCGAAACGTTCGAGCGTTGGCCGGTACGGTTGGTACGAATCGAAAAGGTGCGACCCGCTACGGTCGCTTAGATTGTCACCATACTACGGAGGGAGCGATGGGCTTTCAATTCACGACACCGAAAGACGCAGGCGACTTGGACGCAGCCGATTACAGCGCCATTCGCATCAGCAAAATCAACTGGAATCTGATGAACGACGTCCTCGAAGTGACGTACCAGCTGGGCAACTTCGACGAGACGACGGGCGAATGGACGCCCGGCGTCCTCGGTCCCAACATCTTCGTCGTCGAAGACGAAGACCCGAACTTCGACTACACGACCTTCTTTGACGAGACGTTCAAAACAGGAAGCGATACGGTAGCGGAACGGATGGTCGAGATGCTGACCAACCTGCTGAGCCAGCGACTCTCCCTGGACGGCGCTCCCATCAAACCAGGACGGTCCGGTAAGAAGAAGATCTAGGTGTAAACGCCTCCAAAGGAGGCGACATGCACTACATCGAAGCACCTGGAAGTCTCGACCGTATCGTTCGACCATCCGTCTTTTTGGCCGGCGGCATCACGAACTGCCCGGATTGGCAGAGCCAAGTCTTGCAAGATTTGGAGACGAGCGACCGGCTGGCCGACAAACCGTTCACCTGCCTGAATCCACGACGCAAACAGTTCGACTGCAACGACCATCGAGTGGCCGGCCAACAGATTGCGTGGGAATGGGAAGGGCTGCGGCGAGCCGACGTCATCGCCTTCTGGTTCCCGACGTGCCACGCGCACGAAACCGTACAACCGATCGCGCTGTTCGAGCTAGGTCGCTGGAGCGGCCGAACGACCGGACGCCCAATCGTCGTCGGCGCCGACCCACAATACCCGCGCCGTTTCGACATCACACAACAGCTCATGCACGAACGACCCGAGTTGGAAGTCGTTACTCAACGGCAACAGCTTACTAGCATGGTAGAGGAACTGCTCATCCAGCTGACCACGTAGGAGAAGACATGTACGCACTCGGATGGCAACGCGAACTGCCAGACCACCGCGACTGGTATATCGACGAACACCCGGAAGCACAACGACTCCTTTTCAACCGCGCACTATTCGCCGGTACACCAACCACAACGTTCCTGGTGACCGGCCTGCCGAGCAGCGTCAACCTAACGAAATGGTGCTCGCCCGTCGAACAACAGGGCAACCTCGGCAGCTGTACCGCTCAGGCGGCCGTCGGCTGCATCGAATACATCGAACGCCGCGCCCTCAACAAACACGTCGATGCATCACGGCTGTTCGTCTACAAGACGACTCGTAACATGCTCGGATGGAAAGGCGATACCGGCGCGTACGTACGGACAACCATGAAGTCGCTAGCCGTCTTCGGCGCACCGCCAGAAAGATACTGGCCGTACAACATCGCCCGATTCGACGAAGAGCCGCCCCCGTTCGTCTACGCGTTCGGTCAACGCTATCGTACCATCCGCTACTTCCGACTCGACCGCTCGCGCCGTACAACCCAAAACCTGCTCGACCTGCTGCGCACGGTCGTCAACCTGGCGCTGCCCGTCGTCTTCGGCTTCACCGTCTACAACTGGGGAAACGACGATGGTGAATTCCAAATGCCCGAACGAAACGACCGTCCGTACGGCGGCCATGCCGTTCTGGCCGTCGGCTACGACGACAATCGCATCATCGGCAACAGCACGGGCGCGATCAAGATCCGAAACAGTTGGGGAAACGGCTGGGGCCAGCACGGCTACGGCTGGCTCCCGTACGACTACGTTACCGAGGGGTTGAGCAGCGACTTCTGGACCATCTTCCACCAAGACTACGTCGTCGACTGACAGATGGAAACGGCGACGCATCGCATGGTACGTCGAGTCCCGGCCGGCAAGCCGAGGCAAGGTAAAACAAGGCATGGCGCCGCCGGTGCGGCTAGGTGGGCAAGGATTGGCATGGCCGGCATGGCAAGGCGTAGGTGTGGCTGGGCGTGGTTGACCGGCAAGGCGTGTGCGGCTCGACCGGCCATGGCAAGTCGAGGCTACGCATGGTCGGGTGGCCGCAACGTCGCGCCCGCCATTCAAACCGTCGCCTGTAAACCGACGGTATGGACAATGATAGCCACCAACTGTTCGACGACCCTAACGACCACATACCGATACGTCCGAGCGACGAATCGATCGAACGGCGGTTCCGACAATTCCACCAACAGAATCCGTGCGTCTATCAGCTGCTCGTACAGCTGGCCCGCGAGGCCAAGCGACAAGGCAGGAGTCGGATTGGCGTCAAAATGTTGTGGGAAGTGGTCCGGTGGAATTTGTCGAAAGACCTGCCGAACGATCAGGTATACAAGCTTCCGAACGACTACCACAGTCGATACGCACGACTCATCATGGCGCAAGAAAAAGACCTCGACAAGATATTCGAGGTCCGGCCGCTACGATCGAGCTGACGCCTAGGCTAGGCAAGCTTTGGCAGACGGGGCGCGACCTGGCCGGCCAGGCACGGCAAGACTAGGCTTCGCTAGGCTAGACGAGGGGCTGCCACCCTTGGGGACAGAAGGCACAAGCACGGAAGGGAAGGTCGGGCGGCAGCCTGTACCAACATAACGGGAGGAAACGATGGTACGGAACGCGGCAACGAAAAAGAAGCAACAAGAAGAAAGCGTCGAGATACCGAAGCTCAACATCAAGACGATGTCGCTCATCTTGATCGGCGACAGCCCGCTCATCGTACATGCTTGGTCGCAGAAGGCCAAGCAAGCCATTCTGGCCAAACAACAGAAGAAAGCGTCGAAGGGCAAGGAAGTACGAGATCCTGAAAGAGACTTCCAGGAATCGCTCTACATCATGCCGGACGGTTCGTACGGATTCCCCGCCGTCGCATTCAAAGCAGCGGCCGTCACGGTCTGCAGCCAAATCGACGGCATCAGCAAGGTGTTTGCCCGTCAAACCTTCCACGTATTGGGTGGCGAGCTGGTGCGGCTCTACAGCGACGCACCGACCATGCGCGAAGATATGGTGCGGGTCGGCATGGGAACGGCTGACCTACGGTATCGTGGTGAGTTCAAGCGCTGGTCCGTACGGTTGGACATCGAATACAACGCGTCAGCCATATCGAAAGAGCAGTTGGTCAACATCTTCAACACGTCTGGATTCGGCGTCGGCATCGGTGAGTGGCGGCCCGAAAGAGACGGGCGGAACGGCCGGTATCATGTAGCGAATGACGTGGAAGCTGAAGCGCTCAAGCACGAGATGGCCTAACGCTTCCAGCCTGGCCGGCCTTGTCGAGCCTTGTACCAACCGCGCGTCGCCGCCGACGCCTTGCCGTGCCTCAGCTTGACCAGCATCGCGTTGCGTTGCCTGCCTCGTCTCGGCACGCGCTGCCAAGCCTTGCCAACATCGCCATGCCTGCTAGGTTAGCCATATCCGCCCGAAATGCCTTGTCGCGCCTGCCTGGCCGTGCCGTACCATACCTCGTCCTGCCCAACCTAGCCGTACCGGCCACGCCCTACCACCCCCCGCCGGATCAAGACTGGCCATGCCGGCCCTGCCATGTCCTGCGTTTCCGGGCCACATACCCTCGCCCAACCTAGCCGTACCGGCCTCGACGCACCTAACCCTGCCCCACCTAGCCGTACCGGCCATACCAAACATCGTCATGCCTCATCATGCCTTGCCTGCCCGGTTTCGACTTGTCACGACATGCCATCCCAGCCTCGCCTGCCTTACCCTGCCTTACCCTGCCCGGCCTGTCTGGCCATACGTCGCCTGCCTGGCCGTGCCACCGTAACGTCGCCTAGCCGTACCGCGCCAGCCGGGACACGCTCGGCCCCCCCATGCGGCGCCATGGCTACGTTGACTTTACAGAACGGGCGTCCCGTTCGTTTACCGAGCGCGCCGTAAAGCCCCGTCCTTCAGGGCGGGGAGGATGTCAATGCCGGTCAGCCGGAAGTCGCATTGTCTCGTCGCATTCGACCCACACAGACAGCGATGCTTCTTGTCGCGAGTGCAGACGACTACTTCCGCCGGATACCGCCGCATGAACATCGTTCATCTTCTCCGATACGTACAGTCAATCTTCTTCGACGTCAACAACATCCCAGACGGCCGTCCCCCGTTCGCCTTCCCGCACCATCTGTATGGATAACCGCTTGCCCGGATCGAAAATGAGCGCACAACGGGCCGTGCCGTCAGTCGACATGGCAATTGAAGCGAGGATCCGTGACATCATGGCGTTCCGTTTCCGTAACTCACCCAGTTCCCGCTTCATAGCCAAGACCCGCTTGATTTTCCACACTAGCATGACGATCAAAAAGCCAAGCAGACATACGAATATCAAAACAGGATTTGACGAAAGACCCGTTGCATACATACGGGCTACGTGCCTGAGATGTGACTATAAGTCAATTGACATCCTCCCCGCCCTGAAGGACGGGGCTTTACGGCGCGCTCGGTAAATTGGCTGAACGAATCATAGGGCGGCCACCCGGTTGGAGCAACCGGAAACCGGGTGGCCTCGCATGCAACGTCCGTCACGATAGGGAGCTGGAAATCGATGATAGCGACGATGGCGGACTGTCGGTCGATCCTAGCCGGTTCGACAAATCGACGAGCCAATTTCGCCAGTTCTTTCGCACGATGTCTTTATGCCTGGAAGGCGCCGGCCTGTCAAGCAATTGTGTTGGAAAAGTGGCTAACGATTAGCCTTCGCTCCGGTTCTTACCGTGCAGGTGGCCGCGCTGACTGTTGCGCTTCAGCTTCCGTTCAATTTCGAACCGCATGTTGAAGCCGAGTCGAAACGCCAGGCTGAACGTCTCGCTCAACGCCAGCTCGATGGACACGCGCGTGTCGTTCTGCTTCTCGTATCGCCACGCTTCGACCGCCATGCTGATGTATTCGAGCGGCTTCCACAGCAAAACCTCGATCTGCTGGAAACAGGGATTCGACGCTAGACCTTCGGTCGAACGATCGCGCGTAGGCCAACGTTCCGCCCAATCGCCCGGCCAGATAGTGCCCAGAATGTCGAGCAACCGGATGGCCGTGTCGGCCAGCTCTTCAGCCAGCGGGTCTTGCTCCAAGCCGCATATGGCGGTACGCGCTTCATTCAGCTCCGTCACGACCATCATCATCTTGGTCGGCAGGTTCTGCCAGCTGGGCGCGTCGAAGCCGTTCGCCTTGTTGATAACCCGGATCCGTTGCGCTATATCGTGTAGGTTCATGCGGTCGCTTTACACGCTCAGCCGAACGGTCGATAATCCATGTTGACCGTGCCGCTCGCTACGACGCGAAACGCACAACAACGCACGTCATGCCGGTCGACGGCCTGATGGGCGATTCGAAGCAACCGCTCCAAGTCTTGCTCTTCCGTACGTAGGTAGAGGCGCCAAGCATCAGCTCGATCGTGCCGCATCCGCATGAGGTCTAACGGCTCGTCTATCCGTTTCACCTGATAGGCGTAGGTCTCGTAAGTCGCGAACATCAGCTCTCCTGTAAACTTACCGCTTGGGGATGAACGGTTGCATCAACTTGACCATCTCATCAAGCTCACGATTCGTGATGTCGGTCGGTCGTCGTCGTCGCGCTTTCGGTTTTTGCTTCCAGGCGTGGCGCGCTGCCTCAAGCAGGTGTTTACACAGGTAGGGTCGCATGCGCGGGTTGCGGACTTTCGGGAAGTTGCCGTTGCTGGTCAGCACGTTGCTGCTACCTCGAGCAGCCAACGAAACTTCCAGGTAGTAGAGGAAGTATTCGCAGTCGCAGTGCACCCAACATGGGTGCCGGCTCTTCTTGCGCATGTTGCCGCCTGCCGTGCGGCTGCCGTACAGTTTGATCGTCACGTGTCTCGCTATCTTGCCAGGCTGTTGGGTCCGGAGCTTTCCGACGAACACTTTCGCTTCGCCTTTGTCATCCTTCTCGACGTGAGCGTTGCCTTTCAACAGCTTTACGTGACCGGCGTTGCGGACGATGTTGGGCGGTGTAGCTCGCATCAACGTATGGAGAAACAGCATCAATGTCTCCTCACGATACAGTAAACGTCGACTCGAAAGAGGCGCTCGATGCCATACGGGACGAAATCTTTTCCATGCCGCTCCTCCCCCAGAAGCCGGCGCTCGAACTGTTCGAGCTGCTAGACGACTCTTTACGGAACAGCATCGACCTGCTGCTCGACCGTTCGCATTTCGTCGAGCGTTATCTGGCGGAAGTAATTGCCGAGGTAGCGGCTAGCGTCACGCACGGTCGTACCATCTACGAGACGCGAGCGAACCGGGGTGAGGAGAAGGAGCTGGTTGGCGTCTACAAGAAGCGGTCGGACATTCTGTTTCTTGAGAACGGCATCGACGTCATCCACATGCTCGCCACCTACCGGGACGATAGGTTGGCTTCGCTCAAGCAGCATACGCGTCACATGTTGCGTCAGATACGCTTCGCTCGACTCGTCTACGAGGAAGCGATCGGACGATTCATGGAGCTGACGTCCAGTTACGATGAGCATGCCGTACAGGCCGCCAGTCTGCATCATCGGCTCCACAATCCACAGCGACGCGACAGCACGGCTCGGCTGATGGACAGCTATACGACGCTGCACGAACGGATGGAAGCGGTCGAATCGGCCGTTCAGGTAGAACGTCCCTACCTGTATCATGCGTGCATTACGTTGCAGCGCCACCAGCGTCGTCAGCAGCGGTTGCGCGACACCATCTACAAGCCGTATCTCCGTATCGTCTACAAGGAAGCACGCAAGCACGCGACCAACACGCAGCAGGTGTTGGACAACCTGCAGAACGGAGCGCAGGGTTTGTTGCGTGCCATCAGCTGCTACAACGTGAACAAGAAGGTCAGTTTCAGTTCGTACGCACATTGGTGGATCCGACAGGCCATCCTGTTCCACATCAAAGAGTCGAGCAACTTCATGAAGCTGCCGGTTACGACCTGGCAGACGTTCACGTCAGTCGAGAAGAAGCGGGCAGCCTTAGCGTCGCAGACGGGTGACGACGACTTGGAGAATTTGGCATCCCAGACGGGCCATCCGGTCGAAAAGTTGAAAACCGTCTACGACAGTGTACGTAGCAGTCACGTCCATTCGCTCGACTACGAGGTGGATGAGACGGGCAAGATGATGTTGATCGACGTCATTGCAGACCCGAGCGTTGCAGAGCGTGAGCATGATGAGTCGATTCGTGACGACGTGCGCGAGCGATTGGCCCGTCTCAATTCTGACGAGCGTTTCTTCATGCTGCTGCATTACGGTTGCGTCGACATGTTGGAGGATTACGGCCGCATCACCGTGGGTGACGTGTTGCGTGAGCGGGTCCGTCAGCAGTTGTCCGGCACGCTGTAAATCAGACGTGCCGATAAGGGCGATGTTGAAAGGACGCAGACGATGGCCCGAGGGAAGAAGCTGTCACAGGTGAAGCGGTATTCGGACGACAAGAAATGGGAAGACGAAGTCGAATGGTTTGCTTTCCCTGACGAGCGGATGGTGTTGGTTCGCATCTTCGGTGACGTCTTGGTGATGGCGCGGCACTGGGTAAAGACGATGAGCGGCAAGATGTTTCCTGTCTGGTGCCCACGGCTCGACGACGAGGAGAATTTCATTCATGAGCGGCCGTGCCCAGCGCATAGCGACTTCGATGACAAGGCACAGAAGGTCATCATCGCCAATGCGATCGTTCGACAGTTGCAGGAGCGTGGCGACCCCAATCCTGTCAAGTGCGTCATGCTGCCGCACGCGGTGAACGACGATTTGGTGCAGATAGCTGAATTGATCAAAGGCGACCCGGCTGATTTGGAAGACGGTGTGGACCTTGCGATCAAACATAGTCCGAAGACACCCGGTAACAAGAAGTGGACGATTCAACGGGGCGACGCCACACCGTTGACGCCGGAAGAACGGCGGTACCGGTCGTTCGACCTGCCTAAGATCACGCCCGACTTCGCAGACCCCGAAGTAGCAGAGGAGTATGGGCGTAACATGCGGGAGGCGATGGCGCGGCACAAGTATTTCGTCGTACCAGAGCAGCGGGTACCGGAGAAAGCGCGCGACCCCTTCAAGTATTTCCGGGGCGACGCACGCGGCCAACCGTGGACAGAGTTTGCCGTGTTGGTCGACTACCGGAATGAAGGCAAGAGCGATGATGCGCAGAGCTATCGGGTTTCTGGTCGTGGTCGACAGGCTAGAGAGGAACTGTACGATGAAGAAGACGAAGGAAGAACGGCCCGGCGCCCTGACGGCCGAAAATCTGCGCGCCATTCATCGACA
>Ga0255045_10000126_pt1 | contig 14950 bp, 24 predicted proteins | sample BC1_12_23_MG_FD_183652 | JGI IMG/M metagenome (GOLD analysis project Ga0255045, IMG submission 183652) | Seawater microbial communities from Strait of Georgia, British Columbia, Canada - BC1_12_23 | ecosystem: Environmental > Aquatic > Marine > Strait | place: Canada: British Columbia...
TGGTATTATATTTATAAATATATCATTATTCTAAAAAAAAACATTATTAATTAGGATAATCGGATTATTAGCCGTATATTAGTATTATAAATCAAACAATATGAAAAAGTTAATAACATTATTATTAGTATTAGTAACCTTAAATGGGTATAGTCAACCAATAGACTACAATAACTTTGATAGTAAAAGGGCGGAAGAGGTATTATTTGAAACATTCCAACACTTTAGAGATACTGTACAATATTATGTTACAGGTAAAATAATATCTGAAAAATTAAAAGATATACCAAACTATAATGAAAAGAGAAAGTTGTACTGGTCAGATAGAGTTTATAACTTAATATCTAAACCTAATACTGAAGAAAATGTCAGACAAAACAGACTACATCACGTAGATAGAGTAGAATGGTGGTATGATTTGAAAAATAAGAGACCTTTTAGTGAAGATGTATATATAAAATATGACACTGGTTTTGATATACCTGACAATCTACATTATATGGAGAATGGGTTAATATCTTATAAAAAATTTGATACATATCAAGAAATGGCATCTCATATGATTAAAGTATGGGAGAGTTCACCAATGCATAAAGGAACTCAAAGATCTAATTTATTTGATACCTATGAGTATAGAACTTGGGGTGATGATAAAGTTACTATGAAAAGTCAAGTGGCTTGTTGTGTTAGATATTCACACGGCAAACATTGGGCGTTTATAAACTTTATTTATTAACTATTATAAGGTTTTATCGTCCACGCAACACTATTACTTATTCTAACTTGTCCTTTATCGGTGTTATATAACCATTTTCTTTGGGAAACTAAATTGTTATCTAAGGTAAAATTAAAATTGACTCCCGGAGTAGGAGTACGCATCGAAATTTGTTTTGGTGTTACTGTACATTCATTCTCATGTCCAGTATTAAACCAATTTCTAGCGAAAAAGTATTTTAAGTCCCAGTCTTCACCTAATACTTTATCCATATCTTTTTTACTAAATAATAACGCATTACTCCCCTCTTCAATAGTAGAAGAAATAAGTTTTTTACCAATACCTAAAAATGATCCAATATCAAAAGGGGTTTTATAACATTCATCTTCTGGTAGTATCACTAAATCTCCCATAAGTGGGTAGGTTGTTTTACCATCTTTTGTATATGGGTGTTGTTTATTTGGTACAGAACTATCTAATTTAATACATTTAGAATCCATTAACGATTGTGCTCCTTGTGTTTTTACATCAACATCTGTGTACTGTCCTCCACTATCTTTTTGTTCATAATCATCACCAAACATAAGTTTTAAAGCTTCTGGATTCCATATTATTATTTTTGGGGGTGTAAACCCACCCTCATCAGGTGTAGGTGTTGGTGTAGGTAGAGGTTCTTCTTCATATGTAAAAGTAGGTAGGACTACAATAAATTTTCTATCTTTTTTGGTATCCTCAGTACTGAATGGAGATTTTTTATCTTTAGTTGGGTTGGGGACGTTGTTATTCCATTTTTTCTTACTAAATTGGTTTGTTTCACCCATCCCTTGTGCGATATAATTTAATTCACTTAATATACCACCACTAGCTTTTAATTTTTCTATAATCGCTTCTGCTCTAACTCTAGATAAACATTTGTTATATTCTTTTCTCAGTTGTTTTTCACCACCACAATCTGTTAAATCACTACCAGTTATTTTATAGTTTGATAATGCATCTATAGAAGCATATCCTTTAACGGGTATAGTTTGGGATTTTAAAAATTCATAATATGTATCTATAACTTTTGAGTCATATAATTCACTTTCTTTTAAATTGTTAACGTCAGAAATAAATTTATTTAATTTATTTTCTGCGTTAGGGTATAACACATCGTCATCAAACTTAAAAGGGTCATTTATACTAAATGGTATGTTAATACTAATCGGTATGTCGGGGTTTGGTGGTATCGGTGATGGGGGTTCGGGCTTAACATATATTTGGTTTGCCTTTGGTCCTGCCTGTGTCCACACATCCATACCTATTTCTAACCATTGTCCCCTTGTATATTGTGGGAACATTTTTTTATTACGGAAATTACCGATTGGTTCATTATAACTCACAAATTCGACCATTCCTTTTTTAACTTCAGAATTACCTTTTAATTTACCTTCGTTAAGTAATATACTTTTTTCTACATTAGACTCAGACAACACATTATGAGAATTTTCACTAATGTCAAAATCCATTAGTTTTCTCATTTTCATGAGTTCTTCATTTAAACTTTTTGGGGTGTTTCTCATAACAATAGATTTTATCTTCTACCTCTTGGTGATCTTTTGTTTCTAGAAGGTGTTCTACTTATAGGTTTTCTACTTCCTCTAGATTCAGTAATTTCTCTTTTCTTTTCGTTTTTAACTTGTTTTACGATATTTTCAATAAGTGATACCATTTCTGATTCAGTTAATCGGATAGTCTTTTTTCCTTTTTTCATTTTTGTTTTTTTAATTTAGTTTATTATTTATTATATAAATATTACGATCCTGTGAAATAACCTATTTCATCGTCATCTGATAAGAATTTCTCAAACTCTATTTTATTCTCTGGTGATAAATTGTTTACAATTGAATCGTCATATGTGAATCTAGATAACCCACTAACATTGACCATTTTTTCTAATTCAGTTACATCAATGTACGATAAAGGATTATCATCTAAATTAAATAAGAAACAAGAAGGTAAAACTTCTGAATATCCAGGTAGTGGTGCTTTTTTAATGTTGTTATTCGCAAAGGAGAATACACTTATTTTATTTGGTGTCGGTATAAACTTAACTGGTGGTAACTCATTTACACCACAATTATTTAAAGTTAACCTCCTTAGTTGAGTGAATTTAGATAAGTCAGGCATCGCACCAAGATTCATATTACTAAAATCTAAAGTTTCTGTAGTCGTATCTAAATAATCTGTTATTTGAACACCATCGGTGTTTTCCATTAACCATTTTAAATATTTATTTTGTTGTAGTGGTACTTGTTGTTCTGAAGCTAACTTCCTTATATTTTTAACCCCTTGTTGGTATACGTCATCACTTATTACGTCTTTAGCACTACCACCAAATTTATTTAAATATTCAATGTACCTACTTTTCATTAAACCATCACCCTCTTTAACGTCATCAGCAGCTAAAGCGCCCAATTCTTGTGTGAAATATGTTTTAAACCCAGGAAATTTTTTAATAAGTTTCCTAAGCCCCTCATCACCGATATTACTATTATTCTTATTGTGTAATTGACCAGTCTCAAAATGTAGTTGTAATGGGTAAAAATCATCCCCAGTAGGGTCACCTTCAAACATAGTTTTAGGTATTACCACATAAAGATCTGATGGGTCACCATTTGGTTTTCTGTTGTTATTTCTATAACTATCAAAATAAGAGTTACCCGCTCTTCTGGTACACCAACTAGCTAAATTACCTAATGGGTCACAACTAGCTTCTATAGTGTCTGGTATGTAAACTAAAACATCATTATCTCTATACGCTAATCTAGCATGTCCAAGATCAATATATTTTTTTAATTTGTTCCATAATTTTTTACCTGGTGTCATATCTTCATCATCACCATCATCAGCACCTACAAATGGACTTACTATTGAATATAGGTGAGCTAAGTCGTTATATTGACTTATATCTGACACATCACTGGGTGCATTTGGTCTGTTTGGTGCACCTGTTTTAAATACCTTTTTCTTTTTAACTCTATCGAATACCTCTAGAAATTCTGTAGCCTCTGGTAAATCTTCAGTTAAAAAACGTACTGCCTGATCAATATCTTCTTCAGATATGTGTCTTAGAAATACACTAATCATCCATGACACATATGCTTTATTCCTTGTGGGGTCTGCTTCAGTGATATCATTAAAAATTTCCTCAGTAAGTTTTACAGATGTTTTTCCTTTCTTACTTGTATAGAGATAAGCAATGTCAACACCAGACTCATCTTGAATTGGTACGACTTTAACACTCTTTTTTGGTGGTAACCCGCCTGGTTCTCTTTCTACCTCAGATTCTTTTTCTCCTTTGGTTAAGTCATCTACTTGTCTTTTTGTCATAACGTGTTGGGTTTTTAAATAATCTACCCTATCTTCCGTTAATAATATATTATATTGACTCTCAGTTACTATATATTTCATTCTAAATTGTGTTTATTTATAAATATAACGTTTTTATTAAAAAATAAAAGATTAATTTCTTTTAACTGGTTTTTTCGCCCATTTAGTTGTAGTGTCCCTACCATATGAATGAATTAATTTAATATGTGGTACCCAAGTATTCGATTCTTCACCCCAATTGGGTGGGTTTTCTATGACATCTGGATTATTAGGGTTATAATAGTGTGTTGAACCATTAGTATTATCTGAAAAGTTTTTACCAGATAATAATAATTTAGCATATTTTATTGCTGTTTTCCAAGATTCTTTATTGTGAGATTTTTCTTCACACATAACAGTCTCGACATCTACACCCCCATATTTATTCCACCCTGAAAATTGGTAAGGTTCTAATACTACTTTTACTGGATCCATACTACGTATATGAGACCTATTTGCAATTACATTAGATATTGCCTTAATTTCATTTTCATTATCTTTAGACATTTCCATTGTTAATGTAATTGCAATTATTTTTTCTTCGTTTGTTAATGTTTCTGGTTTTTCAAAACCTAACTTAGTTAATAAATTACGACCAATATTAACAGGACACTCATATTCTATTTTACCATTAGTGTAATACATACCGATTGCTTTGGCAGTAGTAGGACCAAAAGATTTATCTGTGGTAAAATTATTATCTGTTGGCCATTTTTCAGTGTTTGAGTTTTTATTTAACTCTTCTAATAATCTTTTTTGTACTAAATAAAGTGGGCTATTATCACTTAATTGTATGTCGTAACATTTTAATTGTTTATTACAGTACCATATATCATTAAAAGTGATATCAGAATTAGTGTAGGTATTTTCTAATAAAATTAATTTTTCTAATTGATTTTCCGTAATAATTATCTTCATATTTATAAATATAGTTATTTATTTAAATATATGAATATTCCACCCAAAAATAGTAAAAAAGGTAAAAATACCACTAAAACACCCTTAAAACAACAAAAAAAGGATAAATTTAGGTATAAAATACGTAAAATCACCAAAAAACACCCTAAAATCAAACAAAAAATCAAAAAAATTAAGGATTTAGAGAAGAAATTGTACTATGCTATGGTTTGGGAAGTTACAGAAGGTCAAAAACTCTATTTATTGGAGAATTCTGACAAAAGGGGGTGGAAAAACCACCATTTGGATCATATTTATCCCATTGCGATGGGGTTTAAAGAGAAAATCCCACCAGAAAAGGTAGGAAACATCAAAAATTTAAGATTTATACCTTATGAGGAGAACTTAAGTAAGGGTAGTAAAGTAACAAATGAGTCAAAAAACGCTTTAAGACGTATAAAAAAGTTAAAATAGAAACTTATCCCTATCAATTATGTAATAAAACGTATCCCTAATTAGAATTGTACCTATAAATTGATTATCGTGATACATAATAACTTCTTTTAATTTTTCATCTCCCCTTTCGGATAATATATCTTTATAAAACTGACATAAATCTTCCCTATCCCAATCCAAATTATCTATTGGGTAGTGCCAATAGGAGAAAAAATAGTTTTTTTCATCATTTAAACGATCAAATGAAACACCATTTTCCTCTTGCCACTCCTCATCATCCATTTTTTCTATGACATCATCTTCTATGTAACTCCAAAACTTATCTTTTGGGTTTTCGTTCCAATGAGTTCTAACATCTTTTAAGTAAAAGTCCCATACAAATTCAAAAAATTCGTTAGTACACTTAAAATAATTTTCTTTTATATAGTCTTCAAAATAATATTCTTCAATTACATCTACTTCTATTCTTTCATCAGATCCCTCAAAATTTAATATGAATTCTGATATTATTTTTATGATATCTTTTTGTCCTATACCCTCGATAAGTGGATTACCATAATAATCGATAATCTTATCTAAATTGTATTTAGCTTTTTGTTTTTCAAGTGGATCAAAAAAATGTGTTTTAATATCTCTAATCCAATTATCAACACTACTAAACAATCTTTTATTAATAATATTATCGTAAGCATATCGAATTACGTTATAAGCGAATCTATTATAACGTTTATTATTTTCTAAAAGTATTTTTTTAATAGTAGTTCTCATCGACATACTATTATAAATACTAGTAAGTCTCGAATAGTTTCTGAGTTTCAGCAACAATTTGCGATTTTTGAGATTCTAAAAGGTTAACCTTACCTTGTTGTTCCGCATTTAAATCACTTCCTGCTGCTTCAGATTTAATATCTGCTATCTGAGCGTCTAACCTATCATGTCTTAATAGATAAGAATGGTACAATTCTGCTTTTTGATCGTTGTTCATAATTTTTTATTTAAATATAAAACTTTATTGTATAATAGTAAATAGTTTAATTATTTAAATCTAATCTACCTTGATACCTTCTCATTATTGTTTGGAACATTTCTCCTAGGGATTCAATATAATCACTTAATGTCATTAATTTCTCCGATATTTTCATTCTTAACTCACTATCTGACATTGACAAACCAAACCCACTTAACAATGATGTAGGTTTTCCATCCATAATACCTGCACTAAACCCACTTAAAAGTCTAAAATATTTTATAATTTTAGATGTTGCATCCATATAATTTAAAATTAATTGTTTAAAATCATCATCTAAAAAAATCTCTTTAGATATGTCTTTCATCATTTTATTATCATGATAAAATTTATCGGATAAGTTGGACACCCCTGCCATTATTTGAGTTTTGGATAGTGTGTTTTTTTGTAAATGTTCCACAAAATTACCTAATATCCCTATAGTTTCTGAAATTGTTCTAGATAATATACCGTGTACATTACCACCATGTGAAGCCATAACGTTATGATCATCATAACCACCTACCTCATTAATAACTTTTTTTAATTGTGTCTCTGTGATTTTTATTTTCATACTAATAAATATCATATAAAAATAAAAAATCCGATATTATGTATCGGATTCTTTCTTTTCTTCTATTTCTAATTGTCTATCCCTAAGTTTCTCCATTTCCTTTAGGAATTCAGTTTCCATCTTTTTTTGTTGATGTAACTGTTCGGATTTTATTCTTTCTGATCTAGCTCTAGATTTTTGTTTTTGATTTTTTCTATGTTTACTTTTTGGCATAACTTTTATTTTTGTATAAATATAATAATACTTTATTTAATAGTCAACTATTTATTACTATGAAGTTATTAGATATTTTATTGGAAGATGTGGAAGTACCATTTAAGGAAAAATGTGTTATGAACATAACCAATAATGATGGTGAAACAATATCTGTAGATTGTGAAGTTCCTACTACAGAAGAAGAAAAATCTAATGGTCTTATGTATAGAGATAGTTTAGATGATAACTCAGGAATTTTTTATGACTATGTTGATGGTGGTTTCTGGATGGATAATGTAAAATTCCCGATAGAAATGATTTTCATTAATGATGATGAGATTGTAGACATTAAAAAGGCTAAAGCTTATGATAAGACATCTATATACCCTTCAGTAGAGTCTAATGGTAACTTAGAAGTTAATGATGGTTTCTGTGGTACCAATAACATATCTGTGGGTAATAAGATTTATAGGTCGTAAATCTCAGGAAACTCCTTACCAAACCTTCTCACTATTTCACCAGCTTTCGAATTAGCTTGATCTTCCCAAGGTGAACCATCTTCACCCTCTTCAGGGTTACCTTTTAAATCACCCATCTCATTTTGTTTATGATGTACCATTTCGTGAGCGATAGATCGAATGATATCTGGAATCGCTCTATTCTTCGACATAACGCTTATTTCGTTCTTTGACATGTCATAACTAGCTAATGTCTCCAACTCATCACTATCATTTGTAAGTCTAACATTAAAACCATCACCTAAAGACAATTCATTTTTCCCAAACTCAATAAAATCATCTACAATGGATTCATTAACATAGGAATTACTAAGACCGTCTTCCTTTTCAACCACCTCAATATCCCATTTATCTTTTATAAGATTAGTTAATTTACTTTTAAATTTTGTAAAAACTAATTCAAACTCTTCTTTAGATATTTTATACATTTCTATAATTTGTCCCATTATCTGATGATACCCTTTATTAAGTCTAGGTATTGGGTTAGTATATTTATGTTTTGAAAATACTCTATGTAATGGAGTCTCCCTAATTATAGTACCATTAACAATTAAAACCATTACTAAATCTTGATGAACTACTTCCCATTCACTCAATTGGTTGTTACCGACTACTCTTAATTCATCAGTAGTAACTAAATTATCTATCCAATCATACCCAAATTCTATATTAAATTCATCGACACCATATTCATCCTTTGGGTTATCGGACCTAAAATAATACCAACCTTCATCATATTCAACTTCTTCCCAACCATATTTATTTAATAAATCAGGGTCAGAAGAATTTCTATCTAATTCATCATCTCCATACAAATCTACAAATTCTCTAAGAGTACTAAATGTTGGGTTAGGTGGATAGTCTTTTTTAATTTTAACACCGTTTAACATTTCATTAACAATAAAATCCAAATACTCTTGATTTTTCTTTTTATTAACGTAATCTTCTTTTAATATATTTTTAATTATATACTTCATTTTAATATTTTCTAACAACTTTAAATTTATCTTCACCAACTATTACTGATAAACCTCTACCATTTTCCCAATCTACATCCATATGGTCTTCATGAAATGGACCACCGACTGTTGTATACCCTTTTACCACACCTTTAGTGCCTGATGTTATCGGGTTAGGGTCATTTCCCATATCAACCATTTCTATTACATCACCAATCATAGGCATATTACCATCTCTGTAATGTTTTCTAACCCACTCCCTACATAATTTATTAGTCATAGGGTCATTTTTTTCAAAACCATATGTGTTTACAATATATTCTCTAACTAAATAATAAGAAATTCTAAGAACATTCTCATAATAGTCAAATTCATCATCACTTAAACTATTATCCATATCAAAAACTGTTTGTTGATTAAATACTTCATTTAAGTCGTCAGATAATTGATTGTATATATTTTCTCTACTGGTAAAATTTGGCATTTATATTGGATTATACTCACCTATCTTAAAAGGTTCTAAGATTGGGTTTATTGCGTGTAGTGAATAACTACCATCTGGACGATATTCAGCGTAAACAAATTCAGCACCTAAAACTTTATAACTACCATCAGAGGTGTGAAAATAATCTGATATAAATGGGTTATATTTTATTTCTTCAGCAACATCTTTTAATGTAAATGGATCGTCAGGTAATTCTTGAACTACACCACCTACACCAACAACTTGTGATCGTTTACTCATCTCACCAGCATCTTTTGTTGTTCTCATTACATTATGATACCCTAAACTGATATCAAAGTTTATATCGCCACCCAATAATAAATCATTAGTGTACCCTATAATTCCTGGTGTACTATCTTTTCTTCCCCTTTTTGATCTACCGTAGACACCAAACGCACCATTCTTATTGTGCATAATGTTATGTCTATTAGTATGGAACCAAACCTCTTTACCTATTAATTCTGGCGAATCACCCTCTAAATAACCATACTGAGCCTTTCCTGCGGTTACAGGATAATCCATACCTATATGATAAGGAGGTGTTTCATTAATTAACTGACCTCTCATTTCTATAAGTAAGTTAACTTTTTTAATGTTATTTTTTTTATCTTTAGTTCTCATATTATATAAATATATAGTTTTTTTAATGCCACGTTAATTTATCATGAAGAGTTTCATTAAAGTATGTTGGATCAACATCACCATAACCACCATACCTAAAATGTTTATCACCATTTATATGTATTTTTTCTTCTGGGAATAAAATACTTTCACCCCATATTTCACCATTATGTTCACTAACCATTATACCAAAAAATATCTCAGATAAGGTACTATAACCATTATTTACGTGAGCATCTAAATGTTCTTTAAAGGCTTCACTATCTACTACATCACCGATCTCCCTATTACCATTAAATTCTAATCTATATCCCCTATTACCATCTTTATCAATGTCATTATCTATTTTACCATTAAATTCAGAAAGATAATCCTCAACACTATCTCTAAAATCAGTATGTAAAGCGTCTATATCTGCAGATTGTTGAGCATCAGACATTGCACAACCTATAACATCACCAAACTCTTCCGTAACAAATTCTTTAAATTCTTCTTCGTTAGGTTCATCACCAAATGACTCATGTATGTATTTTTCTCTCATTGTGTCGACATTAACTTTATCTATCATATCAAAATAGCTTGTGTCATATTCATAGCATCCATTCCAATTATCATAATCATAATCTTGTTCAAAATATTTTTTAGACATACGTTGAATATCGTAATCTCTATCATCAATAAAAAAGTTACTTAATTCTTCAGCATCGAAATGAACTGGGATATAATATTTTTTTCTATCGTATTGGGTTAAGTAATTGTATATTATATTAATCTCTTGTTTAACTGATAATTGCATCCCTCTAAGTATTTCTGTAATAAAAAAATCTGGATCGTCATCCATCATCCGCAACACCCTTTCCATAAATTTAGGGGAGAATAGGGTATCATTAAAGGGGTTAATATCTTCCTCTTCTTGTTCTCTTAATATTTTTCTAATTAAATTTTTCATTACCAGTTCATATCATGCTTTTCATAAAGATTGAAATTATTCTCTGAGGCGTATTCTTTAATTCTGTCATTTAAAAAATCATTAATAATTTGACGTATTTTAGTTCTCTCATCTTTTTGTGATACTTTAAATATTACCACTATAAACAATAAAATAGCTGATACCACCCTCCTATTATCGAACCCCAATTCCTCTATGTCATATAATTGATTATCAATGTAGTTTACACTATACCCTTGCATATCTAAAGAGTACATCAAATCTGTTATTTCGTAAGGGTTACTAGTTAATATTTTAGAATAATCAGTAACCTTAAAGTGTGCTGTATATATTTCTTCAGCAGAAAATGATCCATTTATAAAGTCAACATATAGCAAATCATTAAGTACGTTATTAATAGTATTATGAAATTTATTAGTAACTTCTTCCTTTAAAATATGTTTAATTATATTCTTCATAAATGTAACCCTCTTTCAATGTATGTCAACATATCCTTATGTAATATTTTATATTCAGAAGGTGTCATTGAATCTAAATAATTATGTGTTGCATTGTAATGTACCCTCTCAACTACATTAAAACCTTCACCAACCCATTCTACAAACCCCTTTAAACCGTCTAATTTCCTTAAATTAAATACTTCATCACCACCTTCAACCCTTGTATCCATAAGATATGGGTCTTCTTGGTATTGTATATAATCTTCATATAACCCCCATGGTAGGCTATATATAAACCTATCTTTAGCCAGATCAAATCGTATTTTTTCCCATACTGCCAAAGCCTCATCTGGTGATAACCCAAAATGATCAAATAATATAATCGCAAAATTTCTAGCCAAAGAAAAATCATCACCTAATTGTGCACTAATACCACCTCTTTCACCTTTAATTTGTTCACCTTCTGGTGTGTGAAAACTTGTCATTACTTGACCGTCAGGAAAATTCTTATTGTGTTCAAACCAAAAATCATCCTTAATGTGTTTGTAAACTTTATCTACAACACCTATATTAAATGTATTTTCTTTAAGTATTTTTTTAATCAACGTTTTCATTATTATATAAATATAAGTAAATAAGATATAAATGTGATTATTAGATTTGATTATTTATATTTTTTAATTATATTTATACTATGGCGAGAAAAAAAGTTAAAAGAGATGAATTACCAACACCAACCACAAAAGAAAGAGTTGAGAAGAAAGTGGAAGTAAAGAAAATAATATCATACGTGTCTAATACCACTAAAAATAAATGGGATAAAATAAAAGGGGTCGAGGGTGACATAGTTAGGTTTAAAACAAATGACACTAAAAGACAAGGGTTTTTAAAGGATAAGAACCATAAGTTACTTTATGTAGGTGTGGATAATGACATCTTATATTATTACTACAATATCAAAAGATAGTGAACCTATTGACTTATTAATAAATAATTTATACCTTTAACAAAAAATATAAAAATTATGGAAAATTATTTAACTAAATTAAAAAACCTTTTAACCATTAAGAATGTTGGTTGGGGGTTAACAATTATCGTATCTATTATGTTAGGGGTAGGTGGATTATCTAAAGTTATGGGTACAGAAGAAATGGTAAACAACTTTACCTTTATGAATCTATTACCCTACATTGAAATTATTGGACTTGTTGAAATTGCAGGTGTGATTTTATTACTAATCCCTAGAACTTCACTATATGGTGCAGTAATCTTAGGTTCTGTAATGGCAGCAGCTGTAGCGTTACACCTTTCTCTTATGGGTGGTGATAAGATTGCGATGCCACTTATGATTGGTACTGCGGCTTGGTTGTCTTATTTCTTAAGAAATAAATAAGAAAAATTAAACATAATACCATAAAACCCACTGCATAGTGGGTTTTTTATTTTGCAGTGTAGTTTATTTTTCGTATCTTTGTATAACAAAACAAATAAATATGAATTTCAAAACAATTAAAGAGGTTGAGTCACACGCAAAACAATTAATGAATACAGAGTATAGGGTGGAAGCTAATGGAAAGGTTCATTGGTTAACCCCTAGTAGAATAGGTTATAGTTTTAAGTTTGATAATGCTAAGAGACGATTTGGTCAATGTTCTTATAGAAGAAAAGAAATAAGTCTATCAAAGCCACTCGCCACTAATAACCTAGATAACTTCTTTCAGATTAATGATACCATACTACATGAGATAGCACACGCACTCTCTTATAAGATACATGGTAGTAGAGGTACTGGCCATTGTAAGAGATGGGTTCATGTCGCCAAGTCTATTGGATGTAATGGTATTAGATGTTATAATAGTAGTGAGGTTAATGAGATAGAACATAAGTATACTTTAGTCTGTGATACATGTGGTGGTAAGAATCCAAGACATAGAAAACCTAGACAAGAGTATTCATGTGCAAAATGTGAACCAAAGAAATTTAATGAGAAATATTTACTGAAAGTAGTTCAGAACTTTTAAAGGAATAACCCATATATTTATTTATATGGGTTATTATATTATTTTAGGAGTTATTTCAGTAATGTTTTTATATGTGATGTCACTAATAGATGATGAAATTAATAAAAAAGTTAAATGAAAAATTGTAAGGAATGTCCTTGGGTTGTAAGGAACAAAAATAATGACACTATTATTAACCACTCTAAAAAATGGGATAAGAAACATAATTGTCATATGAAAATAAAAGGTACAAATAAAAAACTTTGGGATCACTTTCCTAAATTCCAATGTAATGGTAATAATGTCGACTAAGAGTTCATCCTACCAAAGTAAGTGACATCCTTATCCACTTTACCTTTACCGCTGTCTGAGAAATGTTCACTACTACTACCAATTCCATCTGTAGATTTTTGAGAACTTCTATAGTTAATACCTATTATACTATCTCCATCATAAATATGGGATTCAAATATCACACTATGTCCACTACCATTAGTTCTCCATAATTGACAAAAATCCCCTTCTTGAGCATTTTCTAAAGACACTTCTTTACCGATACTTAAATTTTCTAAGGCTGTAACACATAATTTACCATCTTTACCACCAGCACTATACCACTCAGATGAAAACTTACTTACTTCATTTTCTGTTTTATTTTCTAATAACCCCCTATTAGTTGCGGCGATAAATGCAATAGATAAGGTAAACCCACAACAATGTGAAGGACCCCCTTCATCATAACTTCTAATTATTTTACCATCATGTTTTAATGGTATACATACACCTGAAACTCCTTCCCATTTATATCCACCACCACTAAATTGATTTGCAATGTCAATTATATTTGTACCATACTCATAATAATCATCAACTTCGTTAAGTAAACTTCTGTTAGATTCTTCAATTAATAACCTTTTTTGTTTTTCTATCCTCCCCATAATTTTATTTTTTTAAAATTAATTGTAAATACATTTGTTTTATAATATAAATAGCCCTATATTTGTAAAAATAAAAATTACTATGACTGAAGATTTAAAAGTGTATAAAAAAATTAATAAAAGTGGTTTCAAAACTAAGTTTGAACATATTTATTATAACTTAGATAAGAAAGTGGCAGAAATAACTATCTGTGAAGAAAAAAAAGAAGACGTACTAATTTTAGACGAAGAAAGGTTTGTTACTGATAAAACTATTATTAAAAATTTAGTAAGAAAAGAACGTAATAATTTAGAGGATAGAATAAAAAATAATAAACTGGTAATTGCAATGTCAGTAAATAACCCTAATGAGGTTGAGAAGGCGACTAACCATCTAAATAAGAATAATAATAGGTTACAAAGAATAAGAAGTTACATCAATGAGTAGTGAGTCAGATATAGAGTTAAAGAGGTTGAAAACCAAAGAAGAAAATATTAATAGGGTTATTAACCGATATATGAGAATTAGGAGAAAAAGTTTTTTTCGTAAGATACTCTATTTAGGTCTTAGAAGTAATTAATACCTACCACTAATATAAACAAATAGTACTTCTGGTACCCTAACACACTGTGTTAAATTACCTTTACTATCATTACAACCAATAACTTCTAAACTTCTAACAATGTTTCTGATGTCTCTATTAGCATCTTTAGTTACATTTTCAATGTATTGTTTAGAATATAGTTTATCAGAATCGTAATAAGATTCTCTTAAAATGGTTTTATATTG
>Ga0255045_10000127_pt1 | contig 14868 bp, 17 predicted proteins | sample BC1_12_23_MG_FD_183652 | JGI IMG/M metagenome (GOLD analysis project Ga0255045, IMG submission 183652) | Seawater microbial communities from Strait of Georgia, British Columbia, Canada - BC1_12_23 | ecosystem: Environmental > Aquatic > Marine > Strait | place: Canada: British Columbia...
AGCATCATACATATTACTATCGCCTAATCCGCCGGCAAATGAAGGATTATCAAATCCAGGTATGGCTTCTTGCATAATTGTAACAGCTAGACTTAAAAATACTGAAAAGAAAACCAACTTTATCAATATATCTTTCATTGTGATTCCGCCCCACTTCTTAATATTGTTAGTAAACTAAACAATCCAGCTAGTGCTAACACAACCCAGGTTAATGAAAACCACCCAAACATTACGAATAAACCGCCCATACCAACTAATAACATACTTACATAATTTGCTGTCCGTATTGTCGCCATTAGAGCGATAGTACCCAGTAAAAGAGTAAAAAACCAATTTAATGTATATGAATTCAGATATTGTTCAATACCTAACGATATTGTTTGATATACTTGAACAACTCTTCCTACCCAATGATTACTAAGTTCTGGATGAGATATATAAAACCCAGCTACAAGTGTACTTTCATTATGTGCTGAAGCATTCCACAACCATTCAATATCATACGAATCAACAATAGGCGATACATATAATATTGTACCATTAAATTCATCCAGCCAAACATAAAATGTAACACTTGTTGTTAAATTACCTAAATCAATATAACGTCCACGAACATAAGTTGTATTTGAAATATTATATATACCAGCATACCAATATACATTATTTTCAAAATTTAAATTATTACCTGGTACTATTGTTACTTCATTTAAAGTGAGTACTTTTTCGCCTGTACTATCTGCAGAATATGTTCCTAATATTAAAAGTGGTTGATTATCACTATGTACTTCAACAATATATTCATTATTTTCAATTAAGTATGCTCCAATTTTATTTTCAATATCTGTATAATCTGCAGTTATTATTTCAATTTTATCATCTATTCGTTTTTTTATATATATTGATGGATTATCATATATACCTATTATATCGTCTATACTAAAACTATTATAAAGTGCCTGTGTTGTTGTTAAATCAATTAGATATATTGACAAATTTTCTAACTCTGTTATATCATATAAAAACGTTCTATAATAAACTGCATCACCAAAATCTAAAATAATTTTAAATTTTTCAAAATCACAATCAAATAATATTAAAGTTGTTTCATTTGTTATAGTAGTTAGTCTAGTAGTATCACTACAATATGTTGCTAACGTAATTTCGTTTGGACTTGAAATATTAAAAATTTCTAAAGTTTTTTCATCATATAAATTAAACATTGAATATACACTCATATTTATTGTTAATGAATCATCAACGTCAGCAGTTAATATATGTTCAACAGTAGTTGTTATATATAATCCTAAATCATTATTATTTTTTATAACACTTACATTATATGTTCCAGCATTTAAATAAAAAGTTGTATTATATGTTCCATTAATATATTTAGTTTCTGTATAAGTACCGTTTGTAACTGTAATATTTAAATCTGTTAATGGTTCCTGTGTAATTAGATTTGTTACGTCAACCGTAAGAGATGAATCAAATACTCCAAGAGTAAATGGTATTGCATAGCCGTATGTATCTGCTCCTTTATATAAATTAATTAAATTACCGCTATCCATTTTTATTAATTTATTATATAAAGATGACTCTGGTGTTGCTGCAAATATTATTTTATCTATTACCTCAGTTAATGTTTGACTTGTTGTATTATAATATAATACTGTAAATTTTCCTTCTGTTAAACTTGTATAAGATATACCAAAATAATTACTGCCTAAATAAACTGCAGATACATCAGATGCATCTGATGTATCCCATTCAAATTCTGGTGTTACTTCTGATACTGTCCAAGTTGGATTTACTTTTAATATTCCGGCATATCCGTCTCCATTTAAACCACGATAAACATTTAAATAATGTGTACTATTATATTGTACAAGATTAAAATCATCAGAACCGGAATCAAAATTTATATTTAAAGTCGCATAACTAGTTAAATTATTTGTTGTTGGATTCAATTCTAATACAACAGCAGTTGGTCGAGAATTTTCATATGTTACTAAAAAATGTGTATCATCAACTTTTGCCAATCCCATACTAGTACCTTCAGCTGTAGTACTAAATTTATATAATGCACCAGGTACTGTAATTGTAGTTCCAGATACTTGTAAAATAACACCATACGCATGGCGACCGCCACTACCAGCTACACCACGATGAATATTTAAATAATGTGTATCATTAATTTTAATAAGATTATTATTTCTACCATTACTACTTTCATATGTAACACCTGCTGTTGGATGTATATATGTATATGTTGATGGAGTATAACCTAAAGGGTCTGCATGACCATCAGTTGCACTAACAAGATAATTAGTTGATATAAATAAACTATCATTTACTTGAGCCATTGAAATATATTGTGTATTACTAGGCAAATAATTATATGCACTACCAGGTTTTGAAATAATCTCTGATGTTGAATTATATTTTAATGTTTGAACATAAGGAAATCCTGAACTAGTTAAAGTATAAATCATTGAAATATCTGTACTATTTATATTCAAACCTGTATTCCAACTAATGGCACCTGATGAATAGTTAAACGGCGCTCCTACTTCAACACCAATAAAACTAGCACTAACAAAACTACATAAAATTAATATAAATAATCCTGTTAGTATTAATTTCTTCATTGTTTCCTCTTGTTTCTTGGATATTTATCTAATATATTAACTTTTCCATCCTTATCATAATCACCAAACATTGACAAGCCTTTTTTCCTTTTCATCTCCCACCAGGCTTTATCATCATACTTATCTTTACCAACAGTTAGGGTCTCTCCTTTTTTAGGGTCGTCCCATACACTTTGATTTACTTTTTTAAAACGAAACTTGGCTGGGTCTAACATTTTAAATGTTCTCTCTTTCCTTTCTTATAGCAACAACTATCATCCAAATAACTACTACAAAAAACAATACAAACGGCATTATATGAAAAAAATCCATATATTTATTAATTCCACTAATCGCCTCAGTTTGTGTTGCTAAAGGTATTGTTGAACTATTTATCATAGTTGTTATTGTTGGAACTAAATGAACCATAAATACTTGGTTAAATACTACATATAAAATTCCTAACCCAAAGATTGTAACCAATCCATATATCCAAGCAAACCCTGTTGACTGACCATTTTTATTCATTATAATGCACCTACTATCTTTTTTCTCACTTGAGGCATCCATAATTTATTTGATATTGTCCATTCTTTAATAAATGTATTTTTTTGTTTACCTTTTTTTGATTTAAAATCCTCATCAAACTTAAATGTTGATATTGGAATACCTGGTGGAGTTTTTACTACTAATGGACGACCTCTACTACCTATACTAGTTATTGGTATAACAGGCACTATATTTGGAATGACTGGCACCACAATTGGTCTAGTTATTGTTTTTTGTTTTATTTTAGGAACTACCTGTACTTCCTGATATGTTTTAACTTCATTAGTTAATTTAAATAACTGTTGTGTTTTTCTTTCTTGTACTGTATCAAACTTATATTCCGACATCACTTCTTGTTTTTGTTTAACTTTTGGTTGAGATGTTTGAAATGTTTTGCTTTTAATATCTAACATACTTTTTAATTTTTGATTTGTTTTTAAATTTTTAGGAGTGGAAGCAGATAATGGTACTCCAACTAAAAATGTTTTTGTTTTACTTCCTAATTTAAATGTTCGCACTTTAGTTTTTGGAGATTTTGAAATTACTCTACTTAATTTCTTAGTTGTATATTTTTTAATTTTTGGTTTGACTTCAATACTTCCTCTCATTAATTCCATTTTATCATATTTTATTTTTGATTCTTGGAATAATTTTTGTTTTTGATAACCATCATCAACTTTTTCAAGTTGTTTTAATTTTTCACTTTTAATTTTCTTTTCAAAAAATTTATCTTTAAAAAATCCTTTACTTTGTTTTGTTATTTTCTTTTCACCTAATATTTCTCTACCTAATTGTTTTTGTTTAACTCTATTATCAATTATTTCAACTGTTCCATATTTTCTCTGTAAATTTTCCATCTTTAAATTTTTATTTATTTCTGTCCATCCTTTATAATCTTTAGCCCAGGTTGCTTTTTTTCCATCTTTAACAAACACTTGTCCCATATCAGTAAATATATCCTTATCATAAATAGTTTTATATTCTCCTGTTTTTACATCTAAAGTTTTAAATTCTCTACCCTTACCTAAAGTTTGTTGTGCTCCTCTTTTATTTATATCAACAAATCTTTTCTTGGTAACATCAAAATAAAGACCTTCAACTTCCCATCCAGTTTGATATGTTCCAAGTTTTTTACTATACATCGGACGTGCTTCCCCTGCTACTAATTTAAGTCCAGAGGCTGTTTCACTACTAACTTCAACTTTATATGCTTTACTTACACCTTTATATGTATCAGGAAATGTAGATTTTCCACCGACAGTTGTATATGTTTCTTTTAAACTTGTTTTTCCATCTAATGTTTTTTGTCCTTTACCATATGTTTTTTTAATATCAAAACCCTCATATACATTTCCATACCTATCAAGTTTTGATACCTGTTCAACAACATATCCTTCTGACTTTAAAAAATCACCAGATGAAGAAGAATATTTAGTTGATAATTTAACCGGTGAAAGTTTTTTAGCTGTTTTAATTGCTGTACTACCAATTCCAGTTGTAATTTTTCCAGTTAGCCATGCTTCAGTTCCAAATTCAACCACACTAAGAGGGTCTTTAATAAGTGTTGATGCTACACTTTTAGTAGTTTTAATAGGATGAACTATAGCACTAGCAGTCCCTTTCACAGTTTGTACAGGATGTAATATACTATCAGCAACATTATAAACTCCTTTAACTCCTTTTGTATATATTAATCCAGTTACACCTATAGCAACAGCTGCTTTTGTTTTTATTGATGTTGGTTCTTTAGTTGTATATGTATCTATTTTTGTTTTATATTCAACAGGAGATATACTTTCTGTACTTTTTGATAAAGTATAACCTTTTATAATATCATTATCAATTTTATTATAATTAATTTGTTGTTTTAATGTTTCTTCTCTATCTGTACTTAAAGTTTTAACACCTGTAGTATAAGCTCTAAGTTTTTCTATTGGATTTGTCCACGAAATTGATTTTGCTTTTTCTTTCACACCAACTTTTTCCATTTGTGTCATAGGAACATATTTTTCTATTGGAGGAGTTTCTTTTGGAATTGTAGTAGACATTAAACTTTTTATTGCTACTGCCTTTTCCTTTTCTTTTTGTTCTGCGGCATAGTCCATACTAACAACCATAGTTTCACTTGAGGATAATTTTCGAGGTACATACATATTTAATTTTATTTCAGTTGCTTTCTTAGTCTCAACTGCTTTCTTAGTCTCAACTGCTTTCTTAGTTTTAGCTATCCGCGCATTAGTTTCATTAATTTGTTTTATTATTGCAGTGTTTTTTTCTTTTAAAATATTTTCTGCTTGTTGTTTTTGTTGTATTCTAATTAATTCATTTTCCTTTTCTATCTGTTTATTTTCCCATCCAATCATTATATTAGCTCTTGCTGCTAACTCTTCAACAGCAGACGGCTTACCACCGGTTGCCTTTAATGTCTTCATTGTAGCACTAGAAACAATTTTAGTTTTTAATGCCTGTTCTCGACTACCTTCAAACCCGCTTGCTTTTAATTGTGCTTGTACTTTACTTATTTGTTTCTCTTTTGCTTGTGTTTCTTTTTCTCTATATCTATATTTTTCCCAAGCTTGTTGATTGCTTATTAAATATTCCTCATACTCTTGTTTTGTAAGGAGTCTCATATCATCATAATCTCTTTCTTTATATAATCTTGCATACTTATCGGCTGATACTTTTCTTACTTCTCTCGTACCATCATCTCTTTTATCTCCTCTTAAATATACTAAACCTGTATTTTTATTTGCAATATTTATTTTTACATATTCAACATCCATATGTTGTTGTGTTTTTGTTTGTGCAGCCTCTCTTTTCATTTGACTATATATTTTACTTGAGGCTTTATCAAGTTCACGTTGTGACATACGTTTTACACTTTTTCCACTTTCTCTTATCCTAACAGCATCATTATACATACTCCTTAATGTTTTTGAACTTTTACCAGAAGTATTAACACCCCATTTTTTTAGAGCATCGCGATATTCCCTGGCTTCTCGACTACTTACACTCATTTTCCACACCCCTTTATTTTCTTTATAGTAAATTCAATCATATCACCTTTTTTAAGTCCAAGACTATTTTTAATTATTTTATTAATTATAAGTCCACTAGAATTTCCAATCTGAGTTAATTTTTTTTTATATTTAATACTTATCACCGTTATAATATTAGTATAACGTCTTAAGTATTTAAATGTTTTGAAATCAAACTAACGGTTCTAACACTCGTTTAGCACAAACTATTACAACATTTATACTATATTTGATTTAACTATTTTATTAAAAATAAGTGTTAGAAGTGTTAGATTAAGTATAAACTGGGGTAGAATGCCCCCTGCTTTGCTAACACTTCTTTTTTTAAAAAATAGTATATATACTATTATTTTTGATATACTTAAATATATCATTAATAAAAAATACCAACTACCACACCGGTTATTTGTTCAAAACGTACTTTAGGTTTATCAATTGGTCCATTATCTCCCTTAGTTCTAACATACCATCCATTATTATCAAAATTTATTTCTACAATTCTATGTAATATTATTATATTTTCATATTTAAATGATATTATATCTCCTACTTGTAATTCATTTTGATTATTTATAGGAACTTTAATAATATTATGTCCAACATCTAATGTTGGTATCATACTATTAGTATCACCAAGAGATGAAAATGTATTATTTTCTATATTTATACATAATATTTTTTTTTCATATAATTTAAATTCATCAACATTTAATCTATCACCAGGAGCTAATATATTTCCATCATATTTATTACCTATTATATTTTGATTTATATAAAAAAAGTGTGAACTACTCCAACCTATTAAAAAAACAAATGCTGCAAAACAAAAACATGAAATATATATTAATATTTTTCTATTCATTTTATTTTACCTCCTCTATCAAATTAAATTCATCTTTTAATTTAATATTTTTCCAAACTCTTGCATTTTTATGTCCAGGTAAATTTTTACGTCCATCTTGAGCATATGAACAATATCTTAAAAAATGAATGCCTAAATCTCTCATAGTTTTTTGTTCTTCACCACTTATACTATTTTTATTACAAAAATTAACATAATTTTTAAATAAAGTTGGTCTATCCATATATCCAGTTATATCTTCTTCTAAACATTCCTGTGCAAATTTTCCTATACTTGAACACGATGCTTGCATATATTCTTGTACTTGTTCAGGTGACCAATTATAACTAAATTTATTATTATTTATTAATCTCTTTAATCCTTCAATACTCCATTTTAGTAGTCCTGGTAATTCATCCATTAGTGTTAATTCAATATCTCTAATTTGTTCCTCAACTGGAATAATATTATGGAATAATATTAATATATATCTTTTATAATATGTTATATCTGGATTGGCTGTTTTTGGTATTTTATTACACGTAAAACATAATGTAGCTTTATTTTTAAATGTAAATTGGTCCATATATTTTTTTTCAGCTGGAATGTAGGCATTACCGGTTATCATTTTTAATAAACCAGCATTTTTAACTTCATTTACATCTAAATCATCATAAAAATTAGCCATTTTACCATATAAAGTAGCAGTACCATTTTTATTATCACATAAATATTGGAGACTACTTGTTGAAATATTTTCAACTCCTATAAGTGTAGTTAATAAATTTAATACTGTTGTTTTTCCACTATCACCTGGTCCTTCAATTATAAAAGCTTTTTTAAATGAATTACTTCTATATAAACAATATCCAATTACTTCTTGTAAATCTATTAATGTTTTTTCGGATATAAGTTGTTCAAATAACTTTAATATATTTGGACACTCACTATTTTTAACAAAGTTTGTTTTAATTTTAGCCAAAAATTTATATTGTGGTGAATGATTTATCAATTTATTATTTTTTAAATCATATATTCCATTATTTAAACAAATAAAGTTTGAATCAACATTATCTAATTCTTCTTTATCAATTTTAGTCATTCTTTTAATTTTGTTTAGAATTTCATTAGTCAATGTTGTTGTACATATATCATCTAATATAAATTCAACCTGATGTTTTATAATAGCACTTCCACCAGGTTTATAAATTCCTTCATCATAATAATAAACTTCATCATATTTTTCACCTAAAACACTACAGAAATTATATTGTTCAACTAAAAATTCAGCAAGTAAATGTCGTCCTCGCGCTTTTTCAAATGCTTCTTTACTTGTTAATAAATCATAAACCTCATTTCGGATAGTTGTAATATTTTCTAGTTCCATTCTCGTTCCCTCCTCTTACTTAATTAGAATTTTTATATATTCCCTCATGATTTTCATTTTTTCTTAAAAAAAGTTCAATATATTTAGCTTTTCCATCAAATGGTGGTCCATTATTTATAAATCCTTTAATTGCTGCAACATCATATTTTTTAAATATGGGGTCCCAATATGATATACCTTCAACTTCATATGTTTCACCAATTAAACAATTATTTTTCTTTGCAAAAAATTGTGTTATAACTTCATATGTTACAACAAAAATATCTTTGCCAGGTATTTGTTGTCGTCGTAATGATGTAAATTCCGGTATAGGATTATATAATTTAGCTTTACGTGTAAAAATCATTTGTCGTCCTAAATCAATAGGCCATATTTCTATACGATTATTTTTTAAATGTTTTATTGTAATTTTTTTACATCTTCTATCATATTCTGATTTTTTTATTTTTTCAAAATGTTTTTTATGGCTTTTACTCATTTACATCACCTACAGGAATAGCTTTAACAAGTGTTCGCTTACCTATTAAGATAGAAACACCATCATCTTTTTTAACTAAAATACTGTGTTCATCTTCTTTTAGAATATAGCCACGGATAATTTTAATATGTCCGTCTTCATATACAATTTTCATTAATTTATCTCGTTCCATTCTAATTCCCTCCTCATACTTATTCTAGGTCCAATATATATTCAACCATATAGTTGGCTTTCCTATACATCAATATAAATACAAACCAATATACTCGACCATATAATTGGCTTTCACGTCCGTCTAATGTATGTTATTTATACTGTAATGCGCCCAATCATTTATATATATATTTTTTTCGACCATAGTTTATGTATGATGGACTGTCTTATATTATATTAATAAGTTTCATATTTATGATAATTTACCAAAACCAAAATTTTTTTTCTTAAAAATAAACAATACAAATATACATTTGTGTTATAATTTTTCGGTCTTTGAAATGCATTTTGATTTGTTATAATTTTTTTCTCCCCTAACTCAAAAACCATCAGTGTGATTACATAACCACCTATACATTATATTATTATTGTAGAGATATATCAATTATAATCAATATTTTATAGGGGGGTTATATGTAATATATTTAAGCGATGTTATCTAGTGACCATCCTCCAACCTACAACACATTGTGAATGTCCTGAATCTAATACTGTTAATGGCCTTATCCATGTTCCAGCACTAACATTTAAATTACAAGTACTCACATCATTAACTCCTGTACTTTCAATCCAACATTCACTGTTTGTGCCTTGTGGTACTTGTATTGTTACATTGGCAGTACCTGTTCCTGTATTACAATCAAGCGACATATGGGTTAGAGTAACATTATCATATATATAAACAGCTTGATCAGTTTCACCATTGCCACCACATGACCATTCTGCTGACCCTGTATCAAGTGCTGCATTTTCACCACAAGTCATATATATTATATTTGTACTACCGCCAGCAGCAGGAGTATCACATGCAGGAGTGCCATCATTATCAACACCATTCATAAAATCGCCGGCACCACAGTTTGTTCCTGTAAGTGTATTAAATCTTGTGGTTTCGTTTGTATCTATTACACTAATATCTGCATAATTATTATCTAATAATGTTGTTAAATCAGATTCACTATCATAATATTGGTCATCTAAAACATCATCACCAACAATCATTGCATCATATGTTCCTGTAACTTCACCAACAAAGTTAGTAGTCATATTAACTGAAGGAATAGAAGTAAGATAACTCATTAATGAATGGTCCCCCCAATTATATGCAACATTCCAAAATGATGTGTTATCCCACATTAAATCTGCTCTTGTAGTGTTAGTTGTATCAGTATCTACTGTATAATTCCAAGAACTATTTAATAGAATACATGCAGTTTGCATTTCTAACGTAGTATTCCATGTATCAGTATCTGTTTGATATTGAGTTATATTCGCCCACATTAAATCTGCTCTTGTAGTGTTAGTTGTATCAGTATCTACTAATATACATAAATTACTAGTAGCACCATTAATATTGCCACAGTATGTTGATTTATTCATTGTAATATTTGTAACTGCATTTTCAATACATCCTGGAACTTCAGCACAAGTTTGGTCGTCTGTTCCAGTACTATCTCTATCGTCTGTTATCCAAATTATTGTTTCATTTAAATATGATTCATTATAATCTAAAATATTACTATTATTATATAAATAAGGACCGTTAATAGGCCATTGACTACCGCCACCACCAACATCGTCTCTAGCATCGATAGTATTATTAAGTAAACTCTCATTAAAATCTAATTGATTACTATTGTTAAATAAATATGGTCCTAATATTGGCCACCAACCATTTGATGTTGATTCTGTTGGTGGTGGTATAGGAAACGGATATCTTGTTTCATTTAATCCAGCATTATATAAATATATACATGTGTCTGAAGCATTATTAGATGATATATTTCCATAATAAACTTCATCCATAAATCCTTCAACCATAGCACCCATAAATCCTCCAGAAGATGTACTATATCCTTCACCCAGTACAAAATAATCCACACCAGTATAATTAATTGTAGTTGCACCGTCGTCTAATATTGTTGTACCTTCCACACCATTAATATATATGTGCCAGTCTCCGTCGAAGTATGTACAAACGTGAGAATAATCACCATTAGCCAATGTATCATTACTTATAGCTTCATATGCATCGCCTGTATTATCACCACTAATAATATAAAGTTTTTCTGCTGCAGTCGACGATATATAAAATCCCCCCATTTCTCCTCCTAATGTTTCCTCCCAATTACTTATAACAACAGTTTCATAATTATCAAACGAAAACCAAAACGATATTAAAGGATTACTCGCTTCGGTTTCTCCTGATATTTCTGAATATATAAATTCTTCGGCAAATTCATTAAAAAATACTGAATTATTAATTATAGCAAAATTATCGTGTGTAAAAGTACCATTAATTAAATCTAATGTTTCCACTAAATCTACTAGAGGTAGGGTTGGTTGGTCTAAGGTATAATATAAAATAGCATTATTATTTATTAATCCTTCGAGAGAATTATCAGATTCTTCTTCATCTTCTATAGGAATTATGCCATGTGGAGGAGGTGTTGGTATCCACCAAGCAGAAACAAATATACTACTTATAACTAATATAAAAGTAATAAATAAAAAAATATTTTTTAGTTGTTTCATTTTTTAAACCTAATTCCATATTTATCAAAGAGGTCAAACATTCCTAAAACCATTGCCAATACAAAAAATACCATATTGATACCCATTAAGTATGGGTAGCTATGTATTTGTAATGTAGGTTGATAAGCACTTAATGTTGTATTCCATACATAAGCATAACTTTCAACATAATAACTTGTAAACATTAATACTCCACTTAATACAAGAGTGATTGTCCATAATAATTCCTGTTTAGTAAAAAATGCAGCAATAAATAATCCTATAACAATTATTTCAAAAAATATAAATAATTCAATTAACATTTTTATTTAACACCTCTTACTTTATCAATAATTCTATTAATTACATCATCAAAGGTTTCGCCCATTCTCCCCTCTTGTTTTATTTTTTTATGAGTAGGTTCTTTAATTTTAATAGTTTTTATCATACTAAGTGTTAGTAAACATAACTACTATATAAATGTTTTGGAGAAAAATAAAATATATACCCTTTTTATATTCTCTAAGGTTGGCCATTAAAAGAAGTAAAGGGTATATATTTTTAAAAAAATAAAAAAAATAATATACAAAAATGTATATTAATATACGGGTCTCATTTAAAGATATTTATAAGCCCGAATGCGGCAAGTACGATTATACCAACTGCAATTAGTCCGAAACCTGCGAACACAGTTGCTTGGGTACTATCCATCCCTGCTGTTACATTACCATCAAGTCCATCTGTTGGTAGTGCTGCTCTAACCTGTGCGATAACTAAGTATCCTACCATAAGTACGATTCCAATTCCTATCGCGCCAATTGCTATCTGCATAAACATTGTCAATCAACCTCCATTTAGTTTTTATTTTTAGTCTTATTTAAACACGTTAATAAGACCGAATGCTGCAAGCACTATAATACCTACTGCGATTAATCCAAATCCTGCAAATACTGTTGCTTGTGTTGCTGTTGTTCCTGTTAAAAATTCTGCACTGTCACAAGTAATTGTTTCCGTTAAGTTATTTGTTGTTGGACCACACGCTACATCTGTGGTATTACATAATGTGGTATCACTGATGTTTTGTCCAAAACACGAATTCGGATAACTTGCTTGTGGTGTTGGCAGTGCTGTTCTCACTTGTGCAATTACTATATATCCCACCATTAGTACAATACCAATACCTATCGCGCCGATGGCAATTTGCATAAACATTTTCTATCAACCTCCAAGATTTTACTACTTTTGCCTAATTATTAGTGTTATGTTGCTACTCATTTATATATATATTTTTTTCGACAACCTAATTTTGCATTTTTTCGAGGACAGAAAGAGTATTTAAACCAGAATGTCTAAGGTATCTAGAAGTGGTTGCAATGGTTGAATGTCCCAAAACATTTTGTAATAAAACTATATCATTAAATTCAGTATAATTATCTCTGCTGAAACATCGTCGCCAATCGTGTGTTGAAAATCGTGTTGAATCCAAATTACAATTTTTCAACGCTATTTTTAAATTCATCCTATAACTTCTTGCAGTATTCTGAATTCGGTGAAATAATGTATGCATTGCTTTTCTTACAATAGGGTCTAAAAAATAATGTATTTCTTTTGTTTTATCAAATAAATCAAATTCCTCATCCTTAATATTTAAATCATTTACTTCAATCCAATCCCACACAATTTTAGCCATATCATAATTTGTAATATAAGTTGTTTTCCTTTTTTGACGTTTCCCAATTATATCAAACCTTAAAATTTGTTTATTTTTATATTTTTCCCAATTAATATTTCCTAATTCCAATCTTAATATGTCACCAATACGTACTCCGGTTTGCATTTGAATTAAAGCTATAATAAAATGTTTTTCATTTAAGCCAAATAAGTAATTTAAAATTTCTGTTCTCTTTTCTTTATCTAAATATTGTCTAGAAATTTTTGGGTCACGTTCTTGTGGACGAATTAAACCACTAGAAATTTTTTTAGCAACTTGTTGATTACAATTAAAATTTATAAAATGTTTTATTGCTGCATAATAAAATGTTGCACGTTTATTAGGTTTGGCCATTACCTTAATTAAAAATGAATTATATGAATGTAAATCGTTTACATTAGGTGAATCCTTTAAAAAATGTTCGATGGCTTTTGTATAATTGTAAATTGTACTATCGGCAAGCCCTTTTGTTTCTAAATATTGCCTAAACAATATTGGTGACATTGTATTTTCAAAAATCATTGTAAAACAACCATATTATCTTCCCTAAAAACAGTACCCTAAAAAAAACAATAAATTATGTTTTCTGGTTATTATCATTTTTTTTATAACAACTGGAATATTCTCTACATTTTAAACAATTAAAATTATTATCATACACACATTTTTTTATTTCCTTTTTATTTATCATTTTAAAAAAGAGAAGACATAAACATTTTAACCAGGGGTGTATCAATATTAAAGAATAATATTTATGTCTCCTCCCTTTTCTTAAATATTAACATATATAATATACCAGCTAATTCAAATGCTAATATAATAAATATAACCTGTACACTAATTGTTTTAACAAATGTACTTATACCATACAATGCAGCAAAAAATATACCAGTGGACCAAGCAAGTGTTAAATTTCTAGTTTTAATTAATAACATAAATTGAAATACAACAAATAGTATAGCAACACTCCAACCTAAAAATGCAGTATCATACATAGTGAAGGCTGCACTAATTACGTTGCCGTCCATTAACTCGCTCCATCCAGTTACATTTGTTACCATTTTAATATTTTTCTCCTATATCCTTCCCAGTAAAAAACCATATTGCTGTAATAACATATAATAATGTTATCATTGTTTTAAATCCGCCAAATATTAGTGTATTTAATGTTTCACTAAAAAATCCGCCAAACATACCTTGTAACATATTAACAAAGCCAAACATCCATTTATCAAGGAAATTTAATACTTTATTAAATATACCTAATCCTATACTGTCTAATAACCTATCTAACATATCACTTTCATCTTCAACTAAAGCTTCCGGTGATAAATCTCCTCCTAATTCATTTATTCCAGTTTGAGCATCATACATATTACTATCACCTAATCCGCCGGCAAATGAAGGATTATCAAATCCAGGTATGGCTTCTTGCATAATTGTAACAGCTAGACTTAAAAATACTGAAAAGAAAACCAACTTTATCAATATATCTTTCATTGTGATTCCG
>Ga0255045_10000128_pt1 | contig 14740 bp, 11 predicted proteins | sample BC1_12_23_MG_FD_183652 | JGI IMG/M metagenome (GOLD analysis project Ga0255045, IMG submission 183652) | Seawater microbial communities from Strait of Georgia, British Columbia, Canada - BC1_12_23 | ecosystem: Environmental > Aquatic > Marine > Strait | place: Canada: British Columbia...
GGGGAGGATAGTGGAGCTCTATAAGGAGCTTGAATGTGAGTATCTCCTCTTGCCGGAGTGAGGCCACGCCTACTTTGCGACCAGGCTTGGTCTGCAAAATTGGTTCGCTGACGAGGGTGTCAAGTTTCTGAGCGTTCATGATCTGCTCAAAGAATACATTGAAACCGGCCGCATCAAGCTGGATAAATCTAAACATCCCGAACTCACTACTTACCATGATCCCTGCAACTACGGGCGCAAGAGCGAGAGGACTTTCGGTCACGGTTATTACGAAGAGCCGCGCTGGATTTTGCAGCAGTGTGTAGATAATTTTGTTGATACCTATCCCACCGCGGTGAATAACTACTGCTGCGGCGCCGGCGGTGGCGCCTGGGCCATGCCCTATGCCGAGGAGCGCATCTACTACGGCCGGGTGAAGGCCAAACAGATCAAAGATACCGGAGCTGAGATGCTTATCGCTCCCTGCCACAACTGTCGTGACCAGATCATGAAGAGTCTGCGCAAAGAGTATGACATGATGGATGTGGAGGTGAAGTATTTGTGGGAACTGGTGGCTGACTCTCTGGTGATCGAAGGAGTGGATGAGTAAGGAAGTTGTCATTTAAGAAGATCTGTCGACAGCGAGCCCTCAGTCTTTTGGACTGGGGGCTTTTTCTTTGTCAGTCGTCAGTTGTCCGTGGTCAGTTGCATTCTATTTAGCTTTGCGGATTAGCCCGAACCACAAATCAGCAATGACCCAAAAGCAAAGGATAAATGAAAGAAGAGGATCTGTTTGACAACGGACTACGGACCACTGACAACGGACAAAAGGTTTTTCCTTTTGACCTACTTGGCTTTTTGCTATACTCGGCGAAGGTGTGAATTGGCTGTGAGTTTTTGCATGAGGAGGTTTCATGGACTTCAATACGTTTCTTGAAAAATGTCAGAGCGAACCCACCGTCAGTGACTTCGAATCCTACCTCGCCTACTGTATTTTTGAAAAGAAATCTGCCGAGACCAGCGGTAAAGACAAGGTTACGGTAGAGATGTACAGTTTTGTTCGCGATCAGGCTTTTGAGCGTCGTGACGAACAGGCGGCACGTCTACTCTACGATCTTGCTGGCGTTTCAAGCTGGAAGGAAGGGGAGTGGGAAGGCGCTTTGCGCTAGGCGCACCAGTTTACCGCGGAGCACACAGAGTACGCTGAGAAAATACAAAAGGTTTCTGCTCTGCGCTCCCTGCCCGCCATCGCTCTCGCCTGCCAGCTTGTGCCTCGCAGTGGCAGGCGTGCTCAGGCGAGGCGGGCGGGTCGGCTCCCTCTGCAGGAATATAAAAAAACCCGGCCGGGACTTTTGCCCCAGCCGGGTTTACTCTCCTTGAGAAGCGTATCCTTTAGGTGCGCAGGAACTCTTCAGTCAGTTTGTCCCATGACAGGTCAGGTAAGTTGCCGACCACATCATCAATGGGACCACCGTCAGCGTAAGTCATTCCCACTGAACTGACCATCTCCACCAACTTCTGATGTTCCGCCTGGATCCATTCGGTGCTTTCCTGGCCGTAGAGGAGATTCTTCAGGTCTTTTTTCATCGCTGCTGGCTCGATGACCATCAGCCAGCCATCGTTGTATGGTTGCTCTTTGATGACCGCAGGGTTTTTGGTAACCTGATAATTTTGGGCGGCAACCACCCCTGAAAGTGGTGAAAGCGCTTGAGCCTCCTTGCCCTCTCGCTTGAAGGCCAGTCCCACCTCGCTGAACTTGACCTCCTCACCGGTCAGCGGCAAATCCAAGGAATCCATGGCCCCAAAAACCTTCATGGCAAAGTCGTCCAGTCCGATGCGGATACGACCACCGTGCTCAACCCTGGCCCACGCATGTCCCAGATGAAAGAAATGTCCTTCTGGGAGGCCAAAGCCGTCCACCTGGGGGATGGTGCTTATCCGGGCCGGAATCTGCAACTGCCAACTATCCTCCAGCATTTGGTCAAACTCACAGGATTGACATTCAAACTCGTGGGGGCAGAGTCGGGAAGTAGTCCTGCCGGTGAGTGCGTGTCGACACTCACGTTGCAGTCCTGGACGCTTCTTCATCTTTTCCTGCCAAGAGATAATGTGGGCTTTCTTCCCGGTGGGCTCTAGTCCCTGAAGACGCGCCGCCGCATTCTTATCTGTGGTTTGCTTCATCGCTTTATCAAAAGGACAGGCAGAACAATTGTAGTATTGGTTGCAGAGTTTGTAATCGATAACTCCAGCTTCCATCCAGATGCATTTTTCCTCGCCATTGGGCACTGCCTTGAACCCTGACATCTTTTTTGCTTCTTTCATGCGAAACCTCCTTGTAGTAATAAATAGTAAACTCAATAAGTTCTTGTTGGATGTTGTACTTACTATGAGCAAGGGGCGTGCCATTCTTGTTTTTTGCTTATAAGTTGCTGAAAATACTGTAGATTGGGTGGGATGTGGGTGGGTGCTGGAATAGCTGGAAATGTAGGATTAATCTACACCAAAGAAGAGTTTCTCAGATAACGCATTGATATAACAATCAAAATATATGGTGGTGTAAGATGCCACATACAGTGGCTTTTTGCCACACATTATTGAGGTGTATTGCCACGGTTAAGAAATCTATGACTCGGTGTAAGGCGGGCATGGATTACCACGGCTCAGGGGGTAATGCCCGCCCAACGGTTGCAATTAACTAAACAGGTTGGCGATGGGGAGAGCCGCACGTAGTTGGAATTTGCCACACATGAAGGATGGTGTTTGGCCACTGGAAAGTCTTAATCATTCACTGCTAATTTTGTAGGGGCGGGCTTTATGCCCGCCCGCAGTGGCAGTTGAAAATGCTCTTATCGGGCGGGGATAAACCCCGCCCCTACATTTCTAAATTTGCACTATTGCCACCACGGAAAAGGGATTAGGCGCAATGATAAACGACGCTAGGTGTGGCGAGGAAGGAGGTTATGTCGTGTAATTCTTCAGACCTCTGAACTGTTAGGCCTTCAAAAAGAGGTCGGTGCTGAGATGCCAGATCATGAGTTCACGACAGGCAGGGCAGAAAAAGGAGAACTTGCGGTCGGCGCACTCCAAGCCGACAGAGTACTGCATTACGCAATCAGGATCAGCACAATGTCTGAGGCCAAATGTATGGCCCAATTCGTGAACGGCTTCTTTTTCCAGGCGGCTTATGAGCGGAGGGCAGCCGATTTTCGAACCGCTGTCGGGGTTGCCGCGCAGACGATAACTGGAGATAATGGCACCCTTGCCTTTGAACTGGGCCTCGCCAAATACAAAGGAGAAGATGGGGCTGAAGAGGTCGACATGGGTGACCCCCAAGACCTTGAGCGCATCTGGAGCTGCTGTATCGATTAATTTCCGCAGAATCAAATTGGAGTTGTATTGCTGGCGAGCAGCATCCAGAGCATAGGCGGGCAGCCCTTGATTGGTGGCAATCTTGACTGCCTGGCTGAACTGCTCCTGGATGCTTTCTGCGATGATTTCAAGATGTTTATCACCTACATCCCCCAAGGGTATAAGGTAGATGAATTGGGGGTCATTCTTCATGATAGTTTATTGCTGTCTTTCCAGGCCGAACTTTTTAATCTTCTTGTGTAGAGTTGAGCGGTCGATATTCAGAAGACGTGCCGTCTTGGCTATGTTCCAGTCGTTTCTTTGGAGCATTTTCTCAATGTGGCTCTTTTCCACTTCCTGCAACGATCGGGATTCCTCAGTAAGGGGTGATTCAATATTGCAGAAGGGCAAATGCTTAACCTTCATTTGAGGCCCCTGACCAATTACTAGAGCCCGTTCAATCACGTTTTCAAGTTCACGCACGTTGCCAGGCCAGTGATAATCCATCATAAAGTCCATGGCCTTCCGGTCTACCCGGTCGAATTTCTTGTTGAATTCCACATTATATTTGTTTATGAAGTGGGCAGCCAACAAGGGAACGTCATCTATACGCTCCCGCAACGGGGGGAGCTGGATACTGACCACATTTAAGCGGTAATAGAGGTCGCTGCGGAAAGAGCCCTCCTCTATGGCAGCAACCAAATCGCGATTGGTGGCGGAGATGAGTCGGACGTCCACCTTTATTTGTTCTGTCCCACCCAAGCGGCTGAAGCTTTTCTCCTGCAATACTCGCAGCAGTCTGATCTGAGTCTTCATACTGATGTCGCCCACTTCGTCCAGGAAAAGGGTTCCTCCATCGGCCAGCTCGAACCTTCCTTTCTTGGTGCGGTCGGCACCGGTGAAAGCCCCCTTTTCGTAGCCGAACAGCTCGCTCTCCAGTAGGGTTTCGGGAAGAGCTCCGCAGCTGGCGGCCACAAAGGGGCCATAGCGTTGGGAACTGTTGCTGTGAATAGCTCTGGCCACAAGCTCTTTGCCTGTGCCAGTTTCCCCAGTTATCAATACAGTGGCGTTGGTGTCGGTAACGGCCTTGATCATTGAAAAAACTTCCTGCATGGCCTCGCTTCTGCCAATTATATCTTCGTACTCGTATTGTTCAGTCAAACGCTTGCGGAGCAGGATGTTCTCGGTGATCAACTGTTGATGTTCAACGATTCTTTTCAGCATCAGGGTTAGTTGGTCTACGTCGAGGGGTTTGACAATATAGTCGTAGGCACCCTCTTGCATGGCCTGGACCGCGCCGGGGATGGAGGCGTAGGCAGTCATCATAATAACCACGGTTTGAGGGGCAATCTCTTTAACCTGTTTGAGCACCTCCATACCGTCCATACCTGGCATCCTAAGATCGAGGAGAACAATATCCCAGTTCTCCTCGCGTACGGCTTTGACGGCCTGAGGCCCGTCTTCAACCGCTTGGGCGAAGTAATTTTCCTCCTCCAGCCAGTTTGTGAGGGCAAGACAGACCATTGGCTCGTCATCGACCACTAAAACCCGTGCATCTTCCTTCATTGGTTCACCTATTGGAGAAGAGTTGAGGTTGGGGGTTTTTCCGCCTACCTATTGTTCAACATCGAAACCTGGTCCTTAGTGCCAGTCTCGGATCCCGCCTTGCGGGGGTCAGAGTTCAATGGCTTTGCCGGTAAAGATTGCGAGCTGTATTGGAATACTGGAGGAATAGAAATTCCAAATAACAAATCACAAATATCAAACAAATCACAATGATCAAAATTCGAAATTCCAAACCGGTGTTGTGTTTTGGTCATTGAATATTGGAATTTGAGATTTGTTTGTAATTTGGTGCTTGGAGTTTGAGATTTCATAGACTCCATTACTCCAGCAGACTGCCGCAAGAGGGGAAAGACCATTGAAGCCCCCTCAGGGGGTGGCCCAAAGCCGGGTACTTTGGGCCCGGGTTCTTTATTTGGTGTGGACCGCGGTGGTGAAGACGAACTCATCCTCTTTCTGTTCCTCCAAGGAGAGCGTGTTCAGACCCGGTGGCAGCTGAATAGAGAATCGAGTGCCCTCACCCACTTTACTCTGGATATGGAGCTCTCCCTGATGCTGGCGAATGATACCGTAGGCTACGGAAAGGCCAAGCCCCACGCCTTTGCCGTCAGCTTTGGTGGTGAAGAACGGCTCAAAAATCCTCTCCATATCATCTTCTGAGATGCCCAAGCCGGTATCAGTTACCTGAATCTCTATTCTATCCATCTCCTGGTTAAACTTGGTGGCAACGGAGAGCGTTCCACCTTGTGGCATTGCCTCAATGGCATTCCAGAGAACGTTAACAAATGCCTGCTGCAAGCGTTTGAAATCGCATGACAAGAAAGGAAGCTCCGCGGCATAATCGGTATGAATCTTGATTTCGTCCAGTCCGGCACGATGCCGCAAAATAGTGAGAGTTTTGTCCAAGATTTCGTGGATGTCATTTTCTCTAATTTCAATTTCACTCTGGCGAGAAAAATCCAGTAAATTTCGCGAAATATTCGCACATCGTTCAGTCTCGCTGTTTAAATAGGACATGTAGTCTCGCAACTCAGACACCCGACTCTCCGGAAAAGGCTCCTGCTGGAGGATGCTGTTCGCCAGTTTGCAGAAAGTGAGCACGCTTGTCAAAGGATTGTTCATCTCGTGGGCGATTTCCGCGGCCAGTCTACCGATGGAGGCGAGTCTCTGGGAGCGCCACAGGGCCTTCTCCCCCTTTTTTCTCTCAGTGATGTCCCGAAGGAAGCCAATGGTGGCCACCTTGCCTTCATGGGTAGAGAGAGCGAAACTTCCATGCCCGGTGATGGGCATCCCGTCTTTGCGGAACATCTCGATCTCGTAAGCCTGGTCCAGGGTCTCTCCTTTCTGTCTGAGTTGGTAACGTTCCATGGTCTCTTGCAGATTTTCTGGATGAACCAGGTCAGCCCAGCCCTTATTCAACAGCTCAATGGACTCATAGCCAGTGATGGTGGAAAAGGCATCATTGGCATAACGAAATCGTGCCTCAATTCCCTCATGGTCTTGGAGGATGAATATCCCCAGTTGAGCTTTGTTGGCCGCATCGTCGACGGCCCGCTGCCTGCCGGCGAATTCCTCCACCTCGAGTTCCAGCTTTCTCGTTTCGGTGATGTCCTTGAGGTGGCCCAATTTGCCGATGGAACCATCTTCCAGCTTCATGGGGATACTTCTTACTTGGAAAATTTTCCTCGATTGCGGTAAGTTGTATTCCTGTAGATAGCAAACATCTTTTTCTGCAAACTTATCCATCACTGACCAGGGGCATGGAGTTTGCCTGTTAAATAGGGCTTCATAACAGATCTCGCCAACGTGGTCACCCACCAGATCAATGAGGGTCTGATTCATGAATACGATTCTGTGGTCTTTCGAAATGATGTAGAGGCCATCTTTGAGGCTATTGGTCCAGGCGAGACCACCGGTCTCGGACTCGAAGGTAAGCTGGCCATATTTTTCAAGGGTGACGTCATTCAATACACCGCGCACCGATAAGAAGTCGCCATTTGAATCGGTAGTGATAAACCCCCTTATCTTTATCCATGCCAAGTCACCTGATTTTTTAACGATTCTATACTCGGCAAAGTAATACTTGTCCCTTTTTAGGGCTTGTTTTACTGCCTCTCGGGCTATCTCTTCGTCATTCTCGTAGACAATATCCAGCCACTTCACTTTTCTATCCAAAAATTCCTCCAGCTCATAGCCGGTGAGATCTTCGATTTTTCTATCGTACAGATCCAGAGACCAATCCGAGTATCCCTTGAAGTAGATTAGGTCTCTGGTGTCGAAGTAGAATTCTTGCGGGGAAATCTTGAAGTTGACCATTTTCTCCAGCTCCCCCACCCGGCGCTGGAGCTCTTCGTACGTTGGTTTGGCCATGAAATTCCTCTATGAGTTTGGGTTTGTCTACACCGAAACATATTATTATAACACACTGTTTTACTAGCCCGGATATTTCATGAATTGCTGTCGCGAGACCACGAAGATGGGCGTGCCACCGGGTCGACGATTGCGGAATGTAGAATGCGGATTGCGGATTGAAAATTTACTGAAAAGCTCGTGAGAACCAGAGAACGAATGGCGAAATCTGAACTATTAAATTCTATATCATCAATTATAGTCAATAATCCGAGATCCGAGATCCGAAATCCAAGATCGAACCCGAGGCGTACCTGAATGGTACGTCGCAGGGGCCGACACCCGAGGACGCCAGGAAGGACGGCCATATCCGTGGTCGGAGCAAGTAATTCATGAAATATCCGGGCTAGGTAGTGATAGCGGTTTTAAACACTATTACTCTCATAAGGCTGCGATAGAGCAAGCCCACTTTGTCTGATGGACTCAGTGGAGGCAGGGAGGGGACGGATTTTCAGTTTGACTCGTCTTTGCCTTTTTGATACCTTCCAACAGTAGTCACAAGGAAAATTCTCTTTATAGTTGGTCAGTTAGCAGGGTATTTTTTTCATTGGCTCATGGCATGAGGAGGCATCATCCAAAGGCATGGATGCTTTTGTTTGCCGTTAGCCAAAGCCAGAGCCAGAGCTTCTTAAGATACGTTGGCGTATGATTTTTTAACTATTGTGTTGCGGGGGAGTGCATGAAGGTACTTGTCATCGGCAGTGGTGGGCGCGATCATACGATCGCTTGGAAGTTTGCCCAGAGTTCCAGGGTGAAGAAAATCTATGTGGCCCACGGGAACGCCGGGATTTCGCAGACGGCAGAGTGTGTTAATGCCCGGACCATAGAGGAAATGCTTGCCTTTGCCGCCCGTGAGAGTATCGACCTTACCTTTGTGGGGCCGGAAAGCCCTCTTTCAGGCGGCATTGTCGATCTCTTTGAGAAGGAAGGGCTGAACATAGTTGGGCCAAGCCAGGCCGCAAGCCGGCTGGAGTCTTCCAAATGCTATGCGAAAGAAATAATGCGCGATCTTGGGATTCCGGTGGCGGACTTCGAGATCTTTGACGACCCGGATAAGGCCCGGGACTATGTGCGCAGTGTGGGATATCCGGTGGTGGTCAAGGCGGACGGCTTGGCGGCAGGTAAAGGCTCTCTGGTTTGCGATGATGTGGCCCAGGCAGAGGATGCCGTCCACCTGCTTATGGAAAAGCGAATTTTCGGAGACTCGGGGAGCAAGGTGGAAATTGAGCGGCGGCTGTATGGTCGAGAGCTCTCATTTTTCTGTTTCACCGACGGCAACTCGGTGATGCCCATGGTGGCAGCTCAAGATTACAAGAGGGCTCGGGATGACGACGAGGGCAAAAACACCGGTGGTATGGGATCCTATTCTCCCCATCCCTGGCTCACCGAAGAGATGAGCCAGACCATAATGGATAGAGTGGTGCAGCCGCTTATAACAGGCTTCAAAGAAAAGACCGGCATCGTCTACAAGGGCGTTCTCTATCTAGGGCTGATGTTGGTGGAAGAGCAGGACTCCATAACTCCTTATGTGCTCGAGATTAATATTCGCCAGGGCGACCCCGAGGCCCAGGTTATCTTACCGAGACTGGAAACCGATCTGGTTGATATATCAGAGGCTATTGTTCAGGGACGACTCCACGAAATAACGCCCAAGTGGAACCCAGATTATCGATTGTGTTTGATTGCGGTGAGCGGCCGCACGAAAGGTAAGAAAGGGTGGTACAAGGGATATCCTGAGCGTTACAAAATTGGCTTGCCCATCCACGGGCTGGACGAAGTTGACCCGGAATGCCTGGTGGTTCATTCAGGGACTGGATTTGGCGGCGAGGGTCAGTTGATCACCACCGGTGGCCGGGTTTTGTGCATAGTCAGTCGGGGCAAGACTTTGAATGAGGCGAGGGAGAAGGCGTACACGGAGATGGAGAAGGTAGAATTTACAGGCATGTACTATCGCAGTGATATAGGTAAGGAGTGAGCCGGATGCAGCACAGCAAAGAGTCTAATCAGCACCCGGTGAATTCCCAGCAGAATCCCATGGTCGGTGTAGTTATGGGAAGTGACTCTGATTTACCGGTAATGCAGGAAGCTCTGGAGGTACTAACAAGTTTCGGAATTCCTGCCGAGATCACGGTGGCGTCAGCGCACCGCTCACCAAAAAGGGTGTATGAGTATGCAAGTTCTGCCAGTAAGCGGGGTCTCAAAGTACTGATAGCAGGTGCTGGTGGAGCTGCCCATTTGGCTGGTGTCCTGGCGGCTGAAACCAGGCTGCCGGTAATCGGTGTGCCCATAGCCTCTTCTCCTTTGGCGGGGTGGGATGCACTGCTGGCCACCGTACAGATGCCGGCGGGTGTGCCGGTGGCCACCATGGCTGTGGGTAAAGCCGGAGCCAGAAACGCAGCCATTCTGGCGGTACAAATACTGGCAGTGGCCGACAGCGAGTTGGAGAAGCGACTTGAGCGCTACAAGGAAGAGTTGGCTGAGCAGGTGGCCGAGAAAGCTGCAGGACTGCACGAGAAGTTGTCCATTCCCTAATCAAGGCAAACCAGGAATCGAACCACGAAGGACACAAAGAGCACAAAGGGATGCAATTTCAGATTGTTGATTTCAGATTGGGAAATCTTCCAATTGCTGCTTGTGACAATCTAAAATCTAAAATATACCTCTGCGATCTCCGTGGTTCAATCTTCAGTACTTATAATGCCACTCATACTCAAAGTGGAGAAAGATCCTTCCCAAAGCGAAGAAGCCATCAGGCAAGCCGCCCGGCTCATTGTCAACGGCGGGGTGGTAGCTTTTCCGACAGAAACCTTCTATGGCCTGGCCGCCCTGGCCACTGACTACCAAGCCATTGACAAGCTATATCAGCTTAAGAAGCGACCGGCTAGAAAATCCCTCAGCATTCTCATTGCGGATCCAGCGGAACTTGATGACTGGATTGAAACCATCCCCAATCAGGCGCTTCATTTGATGGCACGCTTTTGGCCTGGTCCCCTCACCCTTGTCTTCGCTGCCGCAGCACGTCTGCCAACCAATCTCACCGCTGATACCGGCAAAATAGGTGTAAGGAGCTCTTCTCATCCGGTTGCTCAGGCTCTGGTCCGAGAGGTAGGTGCACCCATCACTGCCACTAGTGCCAATCGGTCACGATCACCGAGTTGCCGCAGTGCGGGTGAAGTAATATCCCAACTGGGTTCGGACCTGGAAGCCATTCTAGATGCTGGCTTGACGCCCGGGGGCAAAGTCTCTACAATTGCCGACGTAACTACTCGTCCTCCCAAGATTTTACGAATCGGGGCAATTGCCGCCCAGGAGGTTTTTTCTTGCTGGGAGCAAAATGCATAGGTGGTGCGTTGCCTATGACCACAGAAGCCTCTCTGCTACATCCCTGCGCCCCAAATAGCTCACGGCCCTATGCGCACCCAGTCTTGGAGCGAGTCAGGGACGCGGGAGCCTCATGAGGAAATCCTTTTTTAGAAAATTTTTCGATATGGTGCAAGGAAACCTTGTCTCCCGAATGTTTGGGTTCATAAGGGAGATGGTTATTGCCGGTTATTTCGGTGCCACTCGAGCCACCGACCTCTTCGCCATAGCCTTTACTATCCCCACCCTTTTTCGGCGGATTCTGGGTGAGGATATGGTAGAAAAGGCCTTCTTGCCCTCTTTCCGCCAACTGATTGCCGCCGGGGAGTATCGGCGGGCCTGGATCCTGGCCTCTAGGATCTTTAACCTCATGATGCTTCTGCTTCTGCTCATCATGGGGCTCTTTTATCTGCTGACTCCAAAATTGGTCAGGCTGATCGGCGCCGGTCTCGCTCTCAGCGAGTTCCACCAGGCTGAGATCATGACCTATTTTATCCTGCCTTTCATGGTGGCCATTGGCTTGGCCTCATTTGTGGGCGGCCTTCTCCTTTTTCTGGACGCCACTGCCACCTACGCCCTGGCGCCGATAATGCTCAGTATCGGGGTCATAATCGGTATCATTGCTCTAAAACCCTATCTTGGTATGTATAGCTTGGCAGTGGGGTTTGTTTTGGGAGGGGTGCTGCAGTTTATCATCCAGATTCCCGCTCTCATTAAGGCCTCGCGGCACAGCGACTTGAGAATGCGTTATTCGGTAACATCAGGTGAACCTTGGCGGGAACCCAAAGAAGTGGGGCGGCAGTCAGGCTGGATATTCGGGCAGTCCGTGGCCAGCAAGACCGTGGAGGTGGTAGATCGGGTGCTTGCTTCCTTTCTCGTGCCCGGCAGTATCGCTGCTCTCTATTTTGCCCAGAGGCTGGTCCAGTTGCCCAACTCCATTATTGGCCTCGCTGTGGGAAGGGCGGGGGTCACTGAGCTCAATGATCAAGTGCAACAGGAAGATTGGCAGGGGTTCCGCAATACGGTGATTACCGGAGTTCGCTACAATATCGTCTGCATGGTGCCCCTCACCGTGCTGGTGGTGGTACTGGTGGGACCCATAACTTCGGTGGCTTTTCAGCGTGGAGCCTTTGGCAGTTCGGCGGTGAAGCTCACGGCTTTAGCCTTTGCTTTCTACGCTTTGGGCCTTTTGGGTATGGGGCTGTGGAACCTGTACAGCCGTGTTTATCCAGCATTGGCCAAGAATCAGGTTCCCCTCTACTCTTCGCTTCTTTGCGCTTTTGTGAATGTGGGGCTGAGTTTGCTTTTGGTGCGGACGCCAATCAAACATGGAGGGCTAGCACTCGCCTCTTCCATCGCCTTTACCCTAAACGGTGTGATACTGTTCGCTGCTTTTAATTTTGAACTACGCCGCTTGGGGCAGAAGGGTATTGGCTGGCAGGATCTTGGCGACACGATTCTTTCCATCACTGTTGCTAGTGGTGTGGGTGGCTTGACCGCCTGGATTCTGTTTCCTCTATTCAGCGAAATCCATTTTCTGGTCCGCCTGCCGCACCTGATTTTTCATTGGGGCGAAGTTGTCGCCCTGGGGCTTACGGCTGCTGCTGGGATGTTCATGTTTTTGCTGACCCTCGGCTATTGGGGCCGATTTCGGGGCGGGGGTGCAGCCGGGACAGAACGGGTCATTTTGACGGGAGGTGGTACCGGTGGCCACGTGAACCCGGCTCTTGCCATAGCCGAGGCCATCAAACAGAAGGAGCCACATTCCCAATTTCTCTATGTGGGCTTACGAGGAAAAGCCGAATCGGTTATCGTTACCCGTGCCGGCTATCCTATTCGATACGTGTTGGCCAGTGGCTATCCCGGTTCTCGACCGAGTCTGGCCCTGGTGCGTTTTGTTTGTGCCTTATTCGTGGGAATCGTGCAGTCTTTTTATCATATTGCGACCTTTCGACCCGGCACGATTGTGGGCACGGGGGGGTATGTTAGCGCTCCGGTTATATTAGCCAATACGTTGATGCGCGGCCTTGGCATGAGCCGGGCCCAGGTCTTTATCCACGAGCAGAACAGCGTGCCAGGACAACTCAATCAGTTAATAGGTCGCCGAGCTGATAAAGTGTTGCTCACCTTCCCGGAGACCAAGGGATTTTTTCCAGAAAATGGAGTGGTGGTAGGCTATCCGGTACGGCGTTCGGTCACCAGTATGCTAAGCTCGGACAGAGGCAAGGCCATGCCATTGCCAATACCTGAGGGCAGACGAGTGGTTTTTGCTTTTGGTGGTTCCCAGGGGTCTCGGACCATCAATCGGGCTTTGGTGGACGCGCTGGCCTACCTTCTACCACGGCGGAATGACATTTTTGTCATTCACGGTGTGGGGTTGATGAAAACTCCGGAATACCACGCCTGGGAGGATACCTCTGAGAGGTTGCAACGCGAGTACAATGAGCAAGAGCGGGAGCAAATCGATTCTTTCTACTACGCGCAGGACTATTTTCATAACATTGGCGACATCTACGCAGTGAGCGATCTCATAGTATGTCGCGGCGGTGCTGGGAGTCTCAATGAGATCTCGGCAATGGGAAAGTCGGCTCTCATTATTCCCAAGGCCAATTTACCAGGCAACCACCAGGTAATGAATGCTCGTGCCATGAAACGGGCTGGTGGAGCTGAAGTGATCTTCGAAGATACTGTTAAAGACGGGGGCATGCTGTTGGAGGAGGTTGAAGGTCAGAAGCTGGCAATGAGAATTCTTTCTTTGCTCGATGCCAAGCAGCGGTTGGAAGAGATGGGTAAATGTTCTCGCGCCTTCATGAATCACTATGCTGCAGAGCGTATTGCTGCGGAGATTCACGGCAGCCCACTGCTCAACAGCTCCCTGAATGATATTTCTGCTAAAGATCTGGATCCGCTTTTGAGCGATAATGAGCTGTTGGTGCGGCTCAGAAGTGCTTGGCAAGAGGATCAGAAACAATATGAGCCTCGAAAAGTTATTGTCGATGCTGACGATTTGGATTACTACCGCCATCGAGCTGCATCCTTGTTAACCTCGCCCAGTTGGCCGGAACGCAATCTGGGAGTCAAGCTCATAGGGCTCCTCAAACATGAAGAGAAACTCTCTTCACTGCTTCATCTCTTGGCGGATCGGACTGCCGCAAGTCGATTGCAGAAGTTTTTTGGAGGTGATTACCGGCAGGTCGGCTTCATCAGGCGCAACGCTCTGATCTCTTTGCAGATCTTGAATAAGTGGGGGCCAGAGGTAGAAGCCCGGGTTTTCGAGGCCCTGGACGATGGTTACTATGAAGTTCGGGCCCAAGCTGCCCGTACCATGGGCCATTGTGCTGCAGAGCTTCTCCAGAGGCAGGCTGTGACCGAAAAACTCCTGTCGCTTATCAATGATAGATCGTTTGAGGTGGTGCGGGAGGTTGTTTTGGCGCTGGGCGCAGTGGGCGGTAATCGAGAGGTGGCAAAGGGTTTACTGGGATTGCAGGAGCACCATTACTGGCAGGTTCGCGAGGCTGCCCTCAGGGCTGTTACCATGCTAGTAGAAAGGGAAATCGTTACTGATCGAGATTGGCTATTCAAGGAGACTTCACGCTTTATTCTTACAGCCACGGATTTTCGCTCCTATTTTGACATTAAGGAGACGTATCGCAAGCTTCACGCACTTTGCAAAGGAGAGGGCGATCAGGAGCAGAGTTCCTAAGCCGAGGTTGCACAATATCGAGTCCGTTGCATTGAAGGCATGGGGCATGGAGCCAGGGGCACAAGGCACAAAGGAACTGCGAGCCGGGCGAGACGAGAGGGAAAAGCAAGAGAGGCAATCAAACGCTTTTAACGACTTGAACGGCTTGAACGATTTGAGCAACGGACTACTGACAACGGACCACTGACGTAGGGTTCCACCTCTTGAGGGGTTGCCAGAGGTGAGGTCTTTGCCTGTCCTCCTCCATACTGGGGAAAAAGATGATTTATCACATTGGTCGCTGGATTCAGAGCCAGGCTGATGCATTTGGATTTCTCCGGCTGCTGAATTACTTGAGCTTCCGATCGATCATGGCAGCACTGACTGCCGTGCTTATCG
>Ga0255045_10000133_pt1 | contig 14574 bp, 12 predicted proteins | sample BC1_12_23_MG_FD_183652 | JGI IMG/M metagenome (GOLD analysis project Ga0255045, IMG submission 183652) | Seawater microbial communities from Strait of Georgia, British Columbia, Canada - BC1_12_23 | ecosystem: Environmental > Aquatic > Marine > Strait | place: Canada: British Columbia...
GAGCTCGATACGTGGATGCCGACCGGCATCGATGGCCTTAGGGCCGAGAATTCATATCGAGCAGTCCATGGTGGGATAGGTCTTGTCGAGCTGCGCCATGATCCCGCCGATGGACGCCTTTTTCTCGACCAGGGTCACCTCGTGGCCCTGGTCGGCCAACTCGAGCGCGGCCTCGATGCCGGCGATCCCGCCGCCGATGACCAGCGCCCTGCGCGTCACGGGCACCGCGAGCTCCTCCTGTTCCTGAAGGAACCGCGCCCGCGCCACCGCACTCGCCACCAGGTCCTTGGCCTTGGCTGTCGCCCCGTCCCAGTCTCCCGGGTGAACCCAGGAGCAGTGCTCGCGGAGGTTTGCCATTTCCATCAGGTAGGGGTTGAGACCGGCCTCCAGGACGCACTGGCGGAAGGTGGGCTCGTGCTGCCGTGGGGTGCACGATGCGACCACCACCCGGTTCAGCTTGTGCTCCCGGACAGCGTCCTTGATCTCGTTCTGACCCGGGTCGGCGCAGGTGTACTTGTTGCGAACTGCGCACACCACATCGGGCAACGCCTCCGCAAACTCGGTCACCGCCGCGCAGTCCACCGCACCAGCGATGTTCAGCCCACAGTCGCAGACGAACACGCCTATTCGCAGCTCTTCGTCCTTCTCGAGGGTCGCCATATCACAGCTCTCCTTTGTCTCGAGATTTCAGATCACAGATTCCAGATCGCCCATTGGACACACCAGAAACCATCAAGCATCTCCACATCCATAGGCCAGGGTTCGATGTCATGCTCATCTCCTCAGTCGGCCAGGGCCTCGACAATCACTTCCGCGATGTCGCGCATTTCGATGGTGATCTCATCCCCGAGGTTGGGGTCGTTCATGGCACACCGGAAGTGAATCTGGCACTTGGGGCAGGCGGTCACCATCATCTCCGCCCCGGTGGCCCGCGCCTCGCGCAGGCGGTCGACCTGCATCTTTTTGGCGAAGCGGTCACAGTTCGACCACGTTCCACCCGCACAGCACATCGCTCCCGGGCCCTTGCGCCCCATCTCCTCGAACTCGATCCCCGGCACGGCTTCCAGCAGCTGCCGTGGCGGATCGTAGATGCCCAGGTGACGCCCCAGACGACACGGATCCTGGAAGGTGATTTTCCGCTGACCATCGGGGGAAAACTCGAGGATGTCCAGGTTGTCGGCGAGGTACTCGGTGAGGTGGCAGACGCGGAGATCGGTTCCAGCCAACAGTGGCGCGTAATCCAGCTTCCAGGTGCGCAGGCACTCGGCGCACGAGGTGACCAACACCGACGCCCCGCTCTCCTTGACCAGGTTCACGTTGTATTCGGCAAGGAGCTCGAAATTTTCCCGGTCGCCGTTCCACAGCAGGTCGTGCCCACAGCAGCGTTCGTTGGGCGACACCACCGGCTTCACGTTCAAGGCGTTCAACAGCCTGACCGCGGCCTTGGTCCCGTTGAGGCCATTCGACTCGAACTCCGGGAAAAATGCGTCGTAGTACATGGCACAGCCGGTCCAATAGAACACGCCGCCCCGTTCGGGATCGGTGTTCAGGTCGTCGGTGAGCCAGCCGAGGCGATCCTGTGTGGTGCCGCCCTTGGCCATCATCCGCATCACCGACTGGAGAGCCCCGCCGTGTGGACACTCGGGCTCATGCCCCTCGCCGTGCGCCACCTCCCGAAGCCGCATCACGAGCTCGGTGTAGTCCACATCCGCCGGGCACCGCTGATTACACAGACTGCAGGTCAGACAGGCGGACAGACTTTCGTCCGGCACCACCTTTACGCCCCCGCCGAGGTTCGCCGCCAGCACGTGCCGGCGCGGGCTATAGGTGGCGCCAGCGCGCGCGATCGGACAGGTACCGGTGCACTTCCCGCAGTCGTAGCACGCCCAGGCGTTGGTATCTTTTGCCAAGTCGAACATCACGCAACGTCCTCCGTCTGCTCGATCGGTTGAGATTTTGAAAACGGAACCGGCCCCAGATCTCGGACCTGGTCGGTGAACTCGTTGATGACCTGGGCGAAGCGGGCGCCCTCGGCGGCACTGATCCACTCCAGTCGGAGGCGTCCCTCCTCGATTCCAAGCAGCTTGATCATGTTCTTGGTCTTTTCGAACTGCTCCGCAGCCCGCTCGTTGCCGAAGATGTAGTGACAGTCGCCGAAGTGACATCCCGACACCAGCACTCCATCGGCCCCCTTCTCGAAGGCGCGGAGCACGAAAGCCGGTTGGATCCGGCCCGAGCACATGACCCGAATCATCCGGAAGTTCGGCTGGTGTTGGATGCGCGATACGCCGGCGGTGTCGGCGCCCGCATAGGAGCACCAGTTGCACGCAAAGACGATGAGCTGCGGCTCCCACGCCGGTTTCTCTTTGGCCACGGTCTTCGCGGCCGGCGGTTTGGCCGCAGCCTTTTTTTCGGCCGGTTTGGCCGCGGTTTTCTTGGCAGCCGGCTTGGACGCTGCATTCGGCTTCGTAGCAGCGGTGGAAGTCTTGCCCGCCGTGCGTGGCTTCCGCTTCCCGCCGGCTGCCTTGTTTTTGGTCGCTGCAGACGAGCCCTTGCGTGGGTTCGCCGATGCCTTGCCCTTTTTCGTCGGCGTCATGGGCTTGCCTCCTCGCCGAACAATGCGTCGATCATTGCGTGAACCTGAGTGTCGGTGAAATGCTTCGAGATAATTGCGCCGGAAGGACACCAGCTTGCACAGGTGCCGCAGCCCTTGCAAAGGGACGGATTGATGCTGCTGATGAAGGTGTCGGGGGCAACCTCGACCAACTCCGGCGCGTGGAACTCGCACACGTCGACACACTCCCCACAACCGCGACACTTGAGCTCGTTGACCACCGAAACCGCCGGATCCAACCGCACCGTGTCGTATGCGAGGTACACGGAGGCCTTGGCCGCCGCCGCCGACGCCTGGGCCACCGTGTCCACGATGTCCTTCGGCCCCTGGACTGTACCGGCCACCAGCACACCCTCCACTGCCGTCTCCACCGGCGCCAGCTCGGGGTGTTTCTCGAGGAAGAACCCGTCGGACCCGAGGCTCGCCTTGAGGATGTCGTGGAAGTTCGCAGTCTCCGGTTGCTTGGGACGCATCCCCACGCTCAGCACCACGAGATCGGATGCAACCTCGAGTCGCCGCCCCAGCAGATCGTCGAAACAGCGCACCGCCTCGACCCGATCCGAACCCAGGACCTCCGGCTTCTCCCCCGGTGGGATGCGGACGAAGAGCACTCCCATGCCCCTCGCTTCCCGATACATCTCCTCGGCGCCGGCGGATACCGTTCGAATGTCTCGGTAGAAGATCGTTGTGTCGATCCCTTGTCGGTGAAGCTCCATCGCCTGTTTGATCGCCGTCGGACAGCAGTAGCGTGAACAACCGGTGAAACCCTCAGGATCTCGCGAACCCACACAGAGGATGAAGGCAGCGCTCGTCGGCTCTTCACCATTCACTTTCGGCACGTCTTCACCCGCGCACAACGTGCGTTCCAGCTCCTCCGAGGTGATGACGTTGGCGAGCTCGCCGTACCGGTACTCCCCGTCCGGTTGGTGGAGATCGGCCCCAAAGGCGAGGATGATCGCGCCAACTTGGAGGATCTCGTCGCTCCCTCCCCGCAGCTTGGTCTCGAAGTTGCCAACAAAACCGGTGATGGACTCCACCTCGGTATTGAGGAGGACCCGGGCTCCGCTGTCGTGCAGGTGTGCGACCTTTTCGTCGAGAACCTCCGCCACCGGACTCAGGGTGGGATAGAGGAGCTTGAGATGGGGATCGGCAAGCCTTCCCCCAAGGCTGTCCTCCTTCTCCACCAGAGTCACCGGAAAGCCCTGCACCGCCAGGTCGGTGGCCGCCTGAATGCCCCCGATTCCTCCACCGACGACCAGGGCAGCGCGGTTCATGGGCACCTCGCCAGCAAGCAACGGTTCCAGGTGGCGTGTCCGTGCGACACCCATCCGGATCAACGTGTGGGCCTTCTCCTGCGCCTCACCCGGTTTGTGTGCGTGAACCCACGAGCATTGATCACGGATATTCACCATCTCGAAGAGGTACGGGTTGAAGCCGATGCGGGCGCAGGCCTCGCGGAAGATCGGTTCGTGCGTCCGCGGCGTGCACGCGGCAACCACGATACGATTCAGCTTGTGTTCCTTGATGAGCTCCGGAAGCCTGCTCTGACCGGTCGAGGAGCACGCAAAGAGCTCCGTTTCGGCGACCACCACATTTGGCAGCGCCGCGGCGTTGGCGGCCAGCTCTTCGACGTCCAACACACCGGCCACATTGACTCCACAGTGGCACACCATCACCCCGACCCGCGGAGGGCCGGAGAGGTCGAGGGGCTCCACCTCCTCCACCTCCTCCTCGACGCGGTGATCGCCGAGGTACAACCCCGCGCGAGCCGCCGCAGCCGATGCCTGGGCGACACAGTCCGGAATGACCTGCGGCCCAACCGCACTGCCGCAGACGAAGATCCCGTCCCGCTCGGTCTCCACCGCCGATACGGCCGGATCCCGTCGCGCGACAAAGCCATAATCGTCGGTCTGGATGCCGAGGTGCTCGGCGAGCCCGATCGCACCTTCGTTGGGCGCCGCGGCCACCGAAAGCACCACCAGATCGGCCTCGAGGCGCCGCTGCTCGTGGGCCAGAGTGTCCTCGACAAAGATCTCGAGGTTGTCATTCTCCACGACGGATCCGATCTTGGCCGGGCGACCGCGTAGATAGGTCGCACACTCCTCGTCGAGCGCCCTTTGCAGGAAATCGTCAAAGCCCTTGCCAAAGGCCCGGAGATCGGTATAGAGGATCGTGATGTCCTCCACCTCCGGGTCATGTTGGCGGATCAGCATCGAATCCTTGACCGCATTCATGCAGCAGAATCGGCTGCAGTATTGGCGGCCTCCCTCGCCCCTGGCGCCGACACACTGAACGAAGAGGATCCGCCTGGGGGTTCCTCGGTCGGAAGGCCGAACGACGTGCCCCTGGGTCGGGCCGGAGGCGTTGAGCATCCGCTCGAGCTCGAGACTGGTGATGACGTTTGGGAAGCGGCCGTAGCCGTAATTGCCGAGCTTGGCGGCATCGAACTCCTTGAAACCGACCGCAACCAGAATGGCGCCTGCGTTGACATCGATCTCTTTCGCCGTCATGTCGAGATCGATCGCACCGACGTCGCACGCCGCCTCGCACTGATGGCACTCGCTGCAGACACCACAGTTGAGGCATCTGGCCGCCTCCTCCATGGCCATCTCCGCCGTGTAGCCCAACTCGACCTCGTCGAAGTTACCGCCCCTGTCTTCCGCATCGAGCTCGGGCATCGCGATTCGTACTGCAGCCTCGGTTTCGATCCGCAGTGTGAGCCGCTCTTCCTCGGTCATCGGCTCCAGCGGTTCAGCAGGTGGGCTCAGATTCTCGTCGAGCGGTCTGTCGTTGAGGAAATTGTCAATGGCCCGGGCTGCTCGCCTTCCGTCCGCCATCGCCTCCACGACCGATGCTGGTCCCCGCACGGCGTCGCCACCCGCGAACACACCCGGTTGATTGGTGCCGCAATGCATCTCGTCGACGGCGATGGTGTCCCAGCGGGTGAGCTCGAAACCGCAGTCCCGCATGACTTCCGCCTCTGGCTTTTGTCCGATGGCGAGAATCACCGTGTCGACGTCGAGCACCGACTCGCTATCTGCGACCGGGACCGGTCGCCGCCTACCGCTGTCGTCGGGTTCACCAAGCTCCATGCGCTGCAGCTCGATCCCTGTCACGGACCCGTCAGCGGCCACGATCCTGGTCGGGGCCACCAGGAAGTCGATCTGGATCCCCTCCGCGATGAGGGCCTCGATCTCTTCGTCACTGGCCGGCATTTCGCTCCGGGAACGCCGATAGTAGATTGAGACCGTCGCCGCTCCAGCGCGCAATGCGGTGCGCGCCGCATCGATAGCCGTATTGCCGCCGCCGATGACCGCGACCCGTCCACCCACCTCCACCTTTTCCCCGAGGTTGAGCTTGCGCAGGAACTCGATTCCACGAAGCACACCCTTGGAATCATCGTTGGGCAACTTCGCTGTCATCGCATCATGTGCTCCGGTAGCGATGAAGACCGCGTCATGCTGGTCACGAAAGTCCGAGATCGCCTGCGCATCGACGTCGATACTGGTGTGAAATTCGACTCCCAACCGGCGAATCACTTTGATGTCGCTCTCCAGCGCCTTTCGCGGCAGACGATAGGCCGGAATGCCGACCCGCAGCATGCCCCCGAGCTCGGCCTCGCGCTCATACACGGTCACGTCGTGGCCACGGAGCCTGAGGTCGTGAGCGGCGGCGAGACCGGCGGGTCCGGATCCGACGACTGCAACCGTTTTGCCGGTCCGCTCAGCGACCTCGAGGAGCTCTTCGGGCACCGGCGTTTCTTCGAGAACGAAGCGCTTGATATGTTTGATGGCCAGGGAGTCGTCAACGGCCGCCCGTCGGCAGTTCTCCTCGCACGGGTGATAACACACGCGTCCACAGACCCCTGGGAGTGCGCTCGTGCGCCGGATCAGAGCGTGTGCCTCGCGGAACTTTCCAGCAGCCACCAGCGCCAGATACCCCTGCACGTCTTGGTCGATGGGGCAGGCCTCCTTGCACGGCGCCGTCCGCGGGTGGTCGATGACATAAGCCGCCGGCACCGATTGTGGAAACGGACGGTAGACCGCTTTGGTGGGTTTCAGATTCGAGTCGAAATTTCGGTTGCGGACCTCGACGGGACAGCCCTCGACGCACAGCCCGCAGGCGACGCAGAGGTCTTCGTGGACGAAGCGGGGATTCTTGCGAACGCGGACGCGGAAATCCCCCGCCTGCCCCTCGCAACCAACGACCTCCGCGTTGGTGATGACCTCGATTAATGGATGCCGACCGGCATCCATGGCCTTAGGCCCGAGGATTCATATGGCGCAGTCCATGGTGGGAAAGGTTTTGTCGAGCTGGGCCATGCGCCCACCCAATGTCGGTGACTTTTCGACAAGCGTCACCGGAATCCGGGCGTCCGCAAGATCCAGGGCCGCCTGGATACCGGCGATGCCGCCACCGATCACCAGAGCCCTTTTGCCGTTCACCGCTTCCACCGCTTCCGCGTTCATGGTGTCCCCCTCGGTCTCCCGATTCACGGGTGTGGACTTTCGATCCAAACTCACTCATCCCGTCATTCCCTCTTCAAAAAATGCGTCGATCATGGCGTGCACCTGGCTATCAGTGAAGTGCTTGCAGATGATCGCTCCAGTGTTGCACCAGCTCGCACAGGTCCCACACCCCTTGCATAGCGAGGGGTTGATGTGCGCGATGAACACGCCCGGAGCGGTTTCCACCAACTGCGGCGCCTGGAACTGGCACAGGTTGGCGCACTCGCCGCAACCGCGGCACTTGTCCGAATCCACCTCGGCCACCGCGGGATTCAGCTGCACCTGGTCGTAGGCCAGCAACACCGAGGCCTTGGCGGCTGCCGCCGACGCCTGGGCCACCGTGTCCACAATGTCCTTCGGTCCTTGCACCGTGCCGGCCACAAAGACACCTTCAATCGCAGTCTCAACCGGGGCCAACTCCGGGTGCCGTTCGAGGAAAAATCCATCGAGACCCAGAGGTGCCTTCAGCATCCCGTGGAAGGTCGAGGTCGCTGGGTGCGCCGGCCGCATCCCGACGCTCAGCACGACCAGGTCGGTGGGTACCTCGAGCTCTCGGCCGAGCAACTCGTCAAAGCACCGCACCGCCTCGACACGTTTGCTTCCGACAACCTCCGCCTTTCTCTCCGGTGGGATCCGCACGAACAACACGCCTTCGCCCCGCGCCTCGCGGTACATTTCCTCGGCGCCGGTGGAGATGGTGCGGATATCGCGGTAGAACACCGTCGTGTCGATGCCCATCCGGTGGAGCTCGAGAGCCTGTTTGATGGCGGTCGGACAACAGTAGCGGGAACAACCGCTGAAACTCTCCGGATCCCGAGAGCCGACGCAGAGGATGAAGGCCGCGCTGGTCGGCGTCCTGCCTCCAAACTCGAGCTCGTCGCCGCTGCAGAACGCTCGCTCTAACTCCGCGGAGGTGATCACGTTGGGCGCGTCACCGTATCGGTACTCACCGCTGGGTTCGTGGAGATCGGCTCCAAACGCAAGAATAATCGCCCCGGCCGGAATGCTCTCGTTTGCCGCTCCCTTGAGGGTCACCTCGAAGCTGCCGATGAAACCGGTAATCTCCTCGACCTCGGTTTCCAGCAACACCCGGGCATTGCTCGCCTCCAGCCGCTCGATCTTTTCTTCGAGCACCTCGGCCGAAGGCCGGAGGTTGGGGTAGAGCACCTTCAGGTTGGGCTCGGTCAGACGACCTCCGAGCCGATCGTTCTTCTCGACCAGGGTGACCGGAAAACCCTGCACCGCGAGGTCGGTAGCGGCCTGGATACCGGCGATGCCACCACCGACGACCACCGCCGCACAGGTCACCGGAGCTTCGCCCTCGTGCAACGGCTCGAGGTGGCGGACCCGGGCCACCGCCATCCGCACCAGAGTCTTCGCCTTCTCCTGCGCCGCCTCACGCTCGCCCGCGTGCACCCACGAGCACTGGTCGCGAATGTTGGCCATCTCGAACAGGTAGGGGTTGAATCCGATGCGGGCCAGGGTGTCGCGGAACACCGGCTCGTGAGTGCGCGGCGTGCAGGCCGCTACCACCACCCGGTTGAGATTCTGCTCGCGGATCATCTCGACCAGCTGGTCCTGACCGGTGGAGGAGCACGAGAAGAGGTCGGTGGTAGAAACCACCACGTCGGTCAGAGTCGAGGCGTACTCCGCCAGACCCTCCACGTCGAGGACCCCGCTGATGTTCACCCCGCAGTGACACACCATGACACCAACCCGGGGCGGCCCACTGAGATCCATCGGCTCCACAGGCTTCTCTCTCTCCTCGATCCGATGTCCGGCGAGGTAGAGCCCCGCCCGTGCCGCCGTCGCCGACGCCTGGGCCACACAGTCCGGAATGACCTGAGGTCCGACCGCACTGCCGCAGACGAAGATCCCCTCACGGGTGGATTCCACCGCCGAGATGGCGGGGTCCTTGCGGGCGATGAATCCGTAGTCATCGGTTTCGATACCGAGGATCTCGGCGAGCTTGACGGCGCCGTCGTTGGGCGCCGCCGCCACCGACAGGACCACCAGATCGGCAGGCACCCGGAGCTGATCGTGGTCGAGCGTGTCCTCCACGAAGACTTCGAGGGTGTCGCCATCGAGCAGGTGATCCACCTTCGCCGGCCGCCCTCGGACATAGCGTGCGCTCTGTTCCTGAAACGATCTGGCCACGAAGTCGTCAAACCCCTTACCGAAGGCCCTCAGATCGGTGTAGAGGATGGTGATCTCTTCGACCTCCGGGTCGTGGTCCCGGATCAGCATCGAGTCCTTGACAGCGTTCATACAGCAGAAGCGACTGCAGTACGGCCGGCCGCCCTCGCCGCGAGCGCCGACGCACTGGATGAAGACGATCCGCCGTGGAGTCTGCAGGTCCGAGGGCCGAACCACGTGACCGTGTGTCACCCCCGAAGCGTTGAGCATGCGCTCGAGCTCGAGACTCGTGATGACGTTGGGCAGTCGGCCGTAGCCGTAGTTGCCGAGCTTGCGTGCATCGAACTCCTGAAAACCGACCGCGACCAGGATCGACCCCACGTCGAGCTCGACCTCGCTCGGCAGCATGTCAAAGTCAATGGCATCGACCTCGCACGCCTCCATGCAGTGGCCGCACGGGAGGATATTGGGCGGGTAACTGGGGTCCTGCTTTCGTTTGTACGCCTCCATTTTTTTGAGGCGCTTCTTCTGCCTCTCGGTGAGATGGCTGAGGAAGTTGAGGCACGCATCGGGCTCGATGATGTACGCCGCCGGTTCCGACTGCGGGAAGGGGCGGTAGATTGCCTTGCGCGCCTTGAGTCCGACGTCGAACTCGTTGCCGCCCACTTGCGGGCAGTGATCGACGCAAAGACCACAGGCGACACACGTCTCCTCGTCCACATAGCGCGGATGCTTGCGCACCCTCACCTTGAAGTCGCCCGGCTCGCCCTCGCAGCCGATGACCTCTGCGTTCGTGATGACATCGATCAGTGGATGCCGACCGGCATCCATGGCCTTAGGCCCGAGGATTCATATGGCGCAATCCATGGTGGGGAAGGTCTTGTCGAGCTGGGCCATGCGACCGCCCAGTGCCGGCCCTTTCTCCACCACGGTGACCGGAATACGGGCGTTGGCCAGGTCGAGGGCCGCCTGAATGCCTGCGATCCCCCCACCGATGACCAAAGCGCGTAACCGCCTTGTGCCTCCTGTATCCTCGCCCATCGTGTCGAGCAACTCGTTCATGCAACTAATCTCCTAACAAGTTTTGAGTTCTTAGTTTTGAGTTTTGAGTTGCCCCTTCCCCATGTATAGATCCGGGCGGGTGGGAACTTAAAACTCATAACTCAACACTCATAACTCACTGCTACGTACTCACCGGCGCCGCCTCTTCCTCCTTCATTGTTCCGGCAGCTTCGCCATACTCGTCTTCAAAGGCTGACCAACCCGCGTCGAACGCGCGTAGATTGAGCTCCTCCGTGCCCTTTGGCACCGAATCTGTGACAGCGTCACGCATCGCCTCGAGAGGCACGATTTTCGAGGCCGCTGCGAAAAAACCCAGCATGACGATGTTCTGTACGATCGCGCGGCCGATTTCCTCGGCAATTCGAGTGGACGACACCCCGAACGACGGCTGCCCCTTTTTGGCTTCGGCCTTTACGAGATCCTTCTCGTAGATCAGTATTCCGTCATCTTTAAGCTCGTCACGGTACTTCTCGTAGCCCTCGCCAGACATGACGACGAAAATGTCGGGGCGCCCGATGTAGGGGTAGAGCACCTCGGTGTCCGAAACCGCGACAGTGGTGGAACAGGCCGAACCGCGAGCCTCGGGACCGAAGCTCTGGATCATGGTTGCGTGCTTGCCGGCATTGACCGCGCAAGCATGGCCGATGATGTGGCCGGCGAGGACCACGCCCTGGCCACCGAATCCGGTGATCCTGATTTCCGTTCGATTAGTCATGGAGCCACCCCCCTTCGGGGTCCATCGGCATGTATCGGTCCCCCAACACCTCCTCGTAATGCGAATGCATCCTGTCGAGATAGGTCGGCTGCTCCTCATCGACGAAGTTGCCGCAAACGATCCTGTCCTGGAAACCGATGTCGACCTCTCGGGTGTCGGCGCCGTGACGGATCTCGGCCTCGTCGTGGTAGAACCGCATCAGGTCGAGTCCGCTCCCGAGCCGATTGAGGCGCGCATAGAGGGTCGAGCACGGCGCGATCACCTCGATGAAGCGGAACCCCTTATGACGCAGCGCCATCCGGATGCACTTGGTGAGCCGACGGATGTGCAAACACGTCCAACGGGCGACAAAGGTGGCCCCACAGCTCGCCGCCAGGTGGGGCAGGTTGAACGGGCGCTCGAAATTGCCGAAGGGCATGGTCGACGAGCGCGCGGTCAACGGGGTCGTAGGGGCGTTCTGGCCGCCGGTCATGCCGTAGATGAAGTTGTTAACCAGGATCACCAGAATGTCCATGTTGCGGCGGGCGGCGTGGATAAAGTGGTTGCCGCCGATTCCGGAAAGATCTCCGTCGCCGGAGAAGACCACTACCTGGAGCTCCGGTCGACCGAGCTTGAGGCCGGTAGCGAAGGGTATGGCGCGCCCGTGAGTCGAGTGGAACGCGTCCAGATTCATATAGCCGGCCACTCGCCCCGTGCAGCCGATTCCGGAGACGATGGCCGTCTTATCGAGGTCGACGTCGGACTCATCGAGAGCGGTGGCGAAGCACTTGACGATGGTGCCGATACCGCAGGTGGGACACCAGATGTGGGGCATCCGATCCATCCGCAGGAAGGGTGCAATTGGATGCTCGTCGGGAACAGTGTTCTGAGATTTCGTACTCATCGGGCCGCCTCCACGATCGCTTTACAGATGTCAGCCGGGTCATGCACCCCGCCGCCCCCATGGGGCACCAGCACCGCCGGTGCCTGGCCGCTGGCGCAACGCTCGACCTCGAGAACCATCTGTCCGTAGTTGATCTCCGGAACCACAAAGGCCTTGATCTCCTTCGCCAGCTCCCGGATGTGCTCTTCCGGGAATGGCCAGACCACGATCAAGCGCAGGAAACCGACTTTGACACCCTCGGCACGAGCCATGTCGATGCCCATGCGCGCCACCCGCGCGGTGATGCCGTAGGCCACCACGACCACGTCGGCACCCTCCACGTCCTCCTCCTCGATGTGGATGATCTGATCGGCGTTGAGGCGAATCTTGTCCAACAAACGGCTGACGCTCTCCTCCTGGCATTCGACCGTCATCGCCGGGTAGCCCCGTTCGTCGTGGGTCAGACCGGTGGTGTGGAAACGGTAACCGTCGCCTGCACGAACCATCTCCGGCACCGGTCTGCCGTTGACCTCGTAGGGCTTGTACTCGCCGGGCTTTTTGTCGGTCAGTTTGCGGGGCACGACGTCGATATCGTCGGCGGGCGGGATCACGACCTTTTCGGTCATGTGGCCGACGCACTCGTCCATCATGAACATCACCGGCACCCGCCAGGTCTCGGAGAGGTTGAAGGCGTCGATCATGAGATCGAAGGCCTCCTGCGGCGACTGCGGGCTCAGGGCGATGAGCTCGTAATCACCGTGCGACCCCCACCGCGCCTGCATCATGTCGGCCTGTCCGACCATGGTCGGCAGGCCGGTCGACGGGCCACCGCGTTGCACGTTGACCACGACGCACGGCGTTTCCATCATCGTCGCGAGGCCGATGTTCTCCATCATCAGGCTGAAACCGGGGCCCGAGGTGACGGTCATGCACTTGGTACCGGTCCACGCCCCTCCCGCGACCGCCGCCATGCTCGCGAGCTCGTCCTCCATCTGGATGAAGGTCCCCCCCATCATGGGAAACCGCTGCGATATCCGCTCCACCACCTCTGTCGACGGCGTGATGGGGTAGCCGGCCACGAAGCGACAGCCTGCAGCCATGGCACCTTCGCCGCAGGCGTAGTCACCATCGAGGTAGTGCACTCCTGTCAGGACACCTGCTGGATCCGTTTTCAATTGGGGCCTCCCTCTTCTTGCTCGTCCGACACGCCCTGAGCCGCAACGGCCGCCGCCGCCTCTTCGTCGTCTGCGGCGACGCAGAAGATCGCGAAATCGGGGCAGATCATCTCGCAGAGGTTGCAGTTGACGCACTCACCGTCCTTGACCACCTCGGGTGGGTGATAGCCCTTGCGGTTGAAGTCCTCGGACATGACGAGCACGTCCTTCGGGCAGTACTCAACGCAGAAGGCACACCCCTTGCAGCGATCGTCGATGATGACCACCCGTCCGTGCGGAACCGTCACCTGGTCGATGTCCAGCGGTTTTCGCCAGTACCTCATGACTCAATCCTCCGGGTTATTCCGACTGTTCCTTCCGTGCCCGTCACCGACCCCGGGAGGTGGGTGGGCATTACTCGCGCCCTGCGGGCGCGGTGACTCCCCGCCATCAGCGAGTGGCCGTAAGGCCTCCCTCCCACCCTCTCCGGCCCGACTGGCGCCGGGCCTGCGACCCCCACGGCCACGGCCACCAATCGTTGCTGTCGGTGAGTTCCGAGATCCGAATTCCGATTTCCTAATTCCAAAATCACGCCTCCATCTCATCCGAGCAGGATTCTTTGCCTCGCTGTAGCGGGCGCAGCGCGCACTCCCCCTGCAACTTCTCGAAAGAGCAGTCGGGACGGTAGTAGCCGGCGCAACGGAGACATGTTTTTCGAGGAATCTCCGCCCGTGCCAGCATTCCTCCGCACACCTCCTCGAGGAGGTCGCACAACAATTCCATCTTCTCCCGCCCCAGTGAATCGATGACAGGCGCCAGCTGCGCCGCTTTGAGGCGTTCGTACTCGCGGACCAGCTCCTCACCTTCCACGGTTGGCTTCAAAAGAATGGCGCGGCGGTCCTGATCCGAGGCCTCGCGGTAAACCAGGCCGAGGCGCTCGAGCCTGTCCAGATTCTTGCTGCTCGCGGCAGGCGATACACCGAGACACCGCGCGAGCTCACCCACCTGGAGGTCGATGTTCGCGGTGATGAGTTTCAAGAAACAAAACTGAGATCGCGTGAGACGGTGCCGGCAGACCTGGCGAAGAAAGCCCTCTTCGAGGAACTCGCGGAGGAGGGATCTCAGGACATGCCCGGACCGAAGAAAGCGATAAAAGTCATCGCTCGGTGGATCCACATCCCCGAGGCGCCCTCCCGATCTTTTACGTCCGTCGCCGATTGGCATAATTCACCCGGCTAATATTTGACGCTGTTAACAGTTTATGTCGTCAAATAAAGACGTCAAGTGTTTTTATTGAATTATTTTTGAGATTGATACTCGCGTTCCGTCCAACCACCCGGATACAAGATGCAAGGCCACCCACCCACCCATCTTGCCTTTACGGCTTTACGGCTTTACGGCTTTACGGCTTTACGGCTTTACGGCTTTACGGCTTTACGGCTTTACGGCTTTACACCGAAACTGTTGAGCTTGGCGCCGGCATTGTCAAGAGCCTGGGCCGTATAGCCGTGGGTGGGTGGGCG
>Ga0255045_10000134_pt1 | contig 14503 bp, 15 predicted proteins | sample BC1_12_23_MG_FD_183652 | JGI IMG/M metagenome (GOLD analysis project Ga0255045, IMG submission 183652) | Seawater microbial communities from Strait of Georgia, British Columbia, Canada - BC1_12_23 | ecosystem: Environmental > Aquatic > Marine > Strait | place: Canada: British Columbia...
TGAAGCTTGAATGGGGTGGCTTACGAAACATGTGCGCGGGGTTCCAAGCGCCGGCTCGCTTGAAAGCGGGCCGCTCGATCGCTGGCTAACGCGCTTCATTCCGCGGGAGCTCGAGGGCGCCACAGTCCACGTCGGCGCAAGCATTGGGGTCGCGTTCTTCCCGGACCGCGCATGTCACTTCGGGGACCGCATCACGCTGCCAAGCATCCCAGCGACCGCCGTCACCAGTCACGGCGAGGTCGATCAGGAGTCGGTCAGGCGGCTCCTCGAGAAAGCGGACGCCGCCATGTACGCCGCCAAGCGAAAAGCGTTGCGGTATTGGGTCCATGAGCACGTGGCGGACGAAACACTTCGCGGCACGGTCGGGCTACTCAGCGAGCCGCCACCGGCCGCGTAACGCAGGCGTGTAGCCAGCCGGCCCGCATGCGCTAGGCTTGCCTGGTGAAATCGACTATTGGAATTCTAACTGGGGGCGGCGACGTGCCGGGCCTCAATCCGGCTATTCGTGCCGTTACGATTCGCGCCCTTCGGGAAGGTCACCGCGTCATCGGGCTCCGCCGAGGCTGGGGTGGGCTTGTCGATATCGTCCCCGACAAGGACGCCGACAACAGTGAGCACGCCCAGGTCCTCACCGAGGAGGTCGTCAACAGGGCCGGACGCACCGGCGGCACGTTCTTGCACAGCTCGAGAACACGCCCCAGCCACTTGCCCAAGACGCTGTTACCTCCGCATCTCCAGGACAAGTACCCGGACGAAGTCAATGACATCACCGATGACGTGATGAAGAATCTCGACTTTCTCGGCATCGACTATCTGATCCCAATTGGTGGCGACGACACCCTCAGCTACGGCGCACACTTGCACCAGCAGGGCGTCCCCGTAGTCGCCATTCCGAAAACCATGGACAACGATGTCCCGGGCACGGACTACTGCATCGGCTTCAGCACCTGCGTAACCCGCACGATCGAGCTGACCCACAAGCTCCGCACTTCGGCTGGCTCACACGAGAGGTTCCTCGTGATCGAGGTCTTTGGGCGGTACGCAGGTTACACCGCACTGCTGCCCACCATGGCGGGCGCAGCCAATCGCTGCGTCATCCCAGAGTATGGCTTCGACGTCGAGCATCTGACTGAGCTCTTGGTCCACGACCGTAAGCAAAATCCCAGTAACTATTCGGTTGTCTTGGTTTCCGAGGGCGCCAAGATGAGTGGTGACGCGGCCATGTCATTTGAAGGCGAGGAGGCCGACCAGTTTGGTCACCGCAAGCTAGGCGGGATGGGAGACCGCGTAGCCAACGCGATCAAGCACCTGTCGCCCCGATTCAATCAGGGCCGGCGAATCAACGTCATAAGCCAGCGATTGGGCTACTTGGTCCGCTCCGGCGATCCGGATGCCCTCGACTCGATCGTCCCCATGGCGTTCGGCAACCTGGCCTTGGATCTCATCGACAAAGGCGAATCCGGTCGATTGGTTTCAGTCCACGGCGGCCGCTACGGCAGCGTTCCCATCGAAAAGATCATTGGAACCAAGAAGGCCGTGGACGTGGAGAAGTACTACAGCACCGAGCGTCTCCGACCGAAGTACAGCGCATTTTCGGACCTGCCGCTCTTCATCATGACGGGCGACGCATAGTCTGCGAGGGATCCCATGAGCACCTACATTTTCGAGCCCACCGACCTACAACGAATCGTGAAGATGCATCTCGACGCACCGCTCGGCCAACGCTTCGATCGCATCGCGGAAACGCTGCAGTCGGTTTATGGAGAACACGTCCATCGGCAACCAGAGTGGATCTGGAGCAACGCCGGCGGGATCATGTGCTCGATGAACGTGCTGCACACCTCTCCAAAAGAGTACCTGCTCTTTTGCGGAACGGCCGTCGGGTCGGAGGGGCACAGCGGGCGTCATCGCGCCGAGCTCTTCGACATCGTCATCAATGGAGAGCTCCAGACCTTCAGGCCTGATCAATTCAAAGCGAACACGCTCGTGCCGGGCGACATGGCCCAGCTGCCGCGCCGCACCACGAACGGAAGCCACCTCGGCAAGGAGTGCTGGCTTCTCGAGTACGCCCGCGGGAACATTGCATCGCTCTTTCCGTTTGCCCTCGGCGACACGATCTTCAGCACCCAGGATCTCACCGACGTCCGCAAGACCATGGCACATTCGACCAGGCTCATGTGGTCAGAGGCAAGAATCGCCTTGCGACGAAGGTTGCGCCGCGAGGCGCCCAGTGCGCCACGCCTCGATCTGATCGACGAACCGTCGAGGGAGAGCGCGGAGTACCCGAAGGCCGTCCCCGACTCCAACTGACACGCGCGAGGACCTAGACCTCATGGCTTCACGCTACCGACAATTTCGTGCGCGCGCGCTCAAGGCGATGTTCAAGGCGCACGCTGCAATCTACGAGTTCAGCGATGGACGAATCGGCGCCTGGGCTGGCCTACCCACGCTGCTGCTCTCGGTCACCGGACGCAAGTCGGGCAAGGTCTACTCGACACCGCTCGTATATTTTCGCGACGCCGATAGCTACGTGGTGGTTGGCTCGGATGGCGCAGCGAGGCGCGACCCGCAATGGTGGAAGAACCTCCAGGTCAATCCGATCGGTGTGGTCCGCGCGGGCCGCAAGAAGCTCGAGGTGAAGGCAACCCTGGCCGCCGGGCCCGACCGCGAGCGGCTCTGGGAGACGGGCATGACGGTCAATCCGATGTGGGCGAAGTACCAGGCCCGCACCAAGCGGGAGCTTCCGGTCGTCGTGCTGACGCCGGTTCCATAGGTCTCGGCATGCACCCATGCCTACCCTACCGAACCGACCGATCGGCTCGGATAGGACATCTCTAACACTAGGCGGCCCTCGTCGGCACGTCAGGACTTCGACAACCAACTGCGCAATCGGCCGAGAAGCCCGCCCTTTTCTTTCGCAATTTTCTTCTGGATCTGCCCCAGGGTCTTGGGGGACGTCTCCAGCGGCTCGAAGCTCGACGCGAGCGCGGCGATCGAATCTTGGAAGTCCCTTACTACGTCTTCAAGACGTGGGTCCGCCTCCAGTAACGCCTGAAGCTCCTGTTCGTCTTCCTCCGATGCCGCGCCAGCCGCGTGCAGCGCGGCTAGAAGCTCGGCGCGTTCTTGTTGGTCATTCATGCGACCATGCTCCGTTGAATGATGGGTAGCATCGTGCGCAAGGCACGCATGCCCGCGAGAATTCGCGACTTCACGGTCCCGACCGGAAGATTGAGCGCCTCGGCGATCTGACCGTGCGACATGCCGAGAAAATACGAGAGCTCGAGCACGGCCCGCTGGTCTTCGTCCAGACGCTTGAACGCCTGCCTCAGGGCCTGATGCCAACGCGTAGACGATACGAGGACATCCGGACGCCCGCTCTCTGTCCCGAGCCCATGCTTTTGGCTAAAGAACTGCATCTGATCGTTCCCGTGACGGCGCGTGCGCGCCCGCAACGCATCGAGTGCGCGGCTTCGCGCGACAGTGATGACCCATGCGACCACACTCCCCCTTGAGCTGTCGTACTGGGGCGCGCGCCGCCAAAGCTCGACGAAAACATCCTGCAAGATCTCCTCGGCTTCGGCGCGAGAGCCGAGCATCTTCATCAGCAGGGCGAGAACGGTGCTGGCATACTGGGCGTAGAAAGCATTGAGCGGCGGACCCGAATCACCCGCTGCCATGGCCGCGACGAGGTCGACTGGCTCGTTCGGTCGCTCAGCCATCACGTTTCCGTCAAGAGTGGCTCGGCCTGGATGGTAGCGAGGCTGCCAACGTCGGCGTAGCTGTCGCGGCACGTCATGATTTCATGGCCCACCGTCTCCCACCATTGTGCCGCGTGCCGCTGCGACCAGCGCTCGATGGTCAAGCTCCGAAGTCGCTCCGCGATCTCCGCGCCTGACGAGGGCCGAGCGTCGCGCTTTTTCTCGAGGCATTGCATGATGATTCGCTCGAGATCGGGGTTTACATCGCACTCGGGGAAAGATGAAGGGGGTTCCGGGGCCGCACTCAAGTGCTGCGCGCAAATCTCAATGGCGTTCGTCCCGTCGAACACGAAACGTCCGCTCAATAAGTAGTACCCCACGGCTCCCAATGCGTATAGGTCGGACCGAGCGTCGACCGACGGAGGATCCAGGATTTGTTCGGGACTCATGAATCGAGGGGTTCCGATGATCGCCTCGGTCCAGGTCTTGGTGGTGTCGACCTTCGAATCCACGCTCTTGACCAGTCCGAAGTCGAGCACCTTGGTAACGTCATGCGCGCCCCCTTGCTGAGTCATCATGATGTTGTTGGGTTTGATGTCGCGGTGCACGAGCCCGATCGCATGAGCCTCGTGCAATGCCATCGCGCACTGCCGCATGATGTGGACGACTCTGGACTCCGGCAGCTGACCCCCCGCCTGCACGATCTCTAGAAGTGTCACGCCGTCGAGGAGCTCCATGGCATAGTAGAAGGTCCCCTCGTCCGTGCATCCATAGTCGTAGATCGTGACGGTGTTCGGGTGCTGGAGCTTCGCGGTCATCTGCACTTCGCGCCGAAATCGATCGATGTCGTCCGGCGCGTTTCGGTCAGGGCTCATGAGCTTGATTGCGGTGGGTCGCTTGAGCATCCCATGCTGCGCGCGATACACGGCGCCCATTCCTCCCTCGCCGAGCTTTTCTTCGACGAAGTATTGGCCAAGCTTCTTGGCATCGCGCACCTCCCTGCGGAGCCCATAGATCACCCGCGTCGCCCAGGCCGCGAGCAGCGTGGTCAATGCCCAGGCAAATCCGATCTGAATGGACTGGCTTCTCGCGAGCGTATGCGCCTCTGTGATCGTGCGGAAAAACCCATGGCTGTTCCAGACGTCCAAATCCACCGTCAGGAAGTTGAGGTAGACAGCGACGACAAGTGGAATCCCGATGGCGAGCCCGAGCCAAGCCGTATGCCTCGGCGTGCTGGGAACGAAGATTGCCCGAGCGATGAGCCCGAACGACAGCGAGTAGGCCGTCGTCGTGGCGGCGCCGGCGGCCGCGGGAAGATTCGCTCCCATGACGACGAGGCCAATGCTCGTCAGGACGAGCCCGACACCTTCGACGACTTGGATGGTTCGTGTCTGGAGCGGCCGCGAGCGACAGATCAACCACACGCCGGCGACGGGAATCCAAGAGACCGCATGAGCCCAGAACGAAGGGTGGGCGGCCTCCGCCTGCAAATAGCCGAACGCTATCCCCAACAGAATCCGGCCGATCAGCGAAAGCAGGAGGATGACGGCCACGGTGCGCCCGAACGCGGCCACCCGCTGCTGCAAGAACTCCCGGCTATCGGCGTTCTGGCTTACTCCCGTGCTCACGAATCATCGGTTTTACCACATTCCCTTAATCCAACTGCGGACGCTCGGCGTAGCCCTCGATAGAAGGAGATTTCGCCATGTTTTCAGCAGCCAAGCAAATCACCGTGAGCAACAGCCTTCTCAACGAGGTAGCCACCTCCGGCGTCTTTCCGGACCCGGCCCTGTTCGTCTACAGCGTCTTGGGAGTCCTCGTGGTCGCGTGTCTCTTGGGGGCCTGGCTCGGGTCTTCTCTCAGTACTGGATGATCGGTGCCTTGTGCACCCAGGCATCATCCTCGAGCATGTCCACCATGGCGTGCGCGCAGTCTGCAAAGCTGATCTTCGACAGGCCGTTGAAGGCATCAAACCCAAGCCGATACTCGGTGCGCTTTGGCCCCTTGCGCATCTGTAGAGGGCGCACGCCTACCCAGTCGATCTCGGGATGCTGCTGGAGAAGTTGATACTGGTGCTCCTTGTCGTAGTGCCGCAGCGACATGAACGTCTGGGCGATCTTTTCCACCAACTTTGCACCGAAGGTGACTCGGTCTTCTTCGACGATCGTGCTGCCGCCGCCACACCAGACGAGCCGATGGATGTTCGAACCAACCATGGCGCTCAGGATGTGCCTCGTCACGTCCGTGCAGAGATCTTGGGGCGAATGCGTGTCGACGCCGATCGCGAAGAGAATCGCCTCGGTACCGCCGGTCAGCGCTTGCTCTACATCGCCAGCGTTGAGCCCATCGCCTTCGACAACTCTGATTCGCTGCCTCGAGTGAGCCGGTAGCTTCGATGCAGAGCGAACGAGCACGGTCACTTCGTGCCCGGCGTCCAAGGCTTGCGTGAGACATTCGCTACCGAGCGCGCCGGTAGCGCCAAAGATGGTGATTTTCATAGGCGTCTTACCGAGCTCCTAGGGAGCGTCGCATAGCGCGGCGATTCTTTGCAGCCCCTTGATGCGCTCATTGGACGGTCGGTTGAGATCGCGCAAGCGATAATGCCTTCCCAACTTGGCGTACTTGGGCTCTCCAAACCCGTGGTATGGCAAGAGCTCGTAGGCAGAGGCACCGCCGGCATCGTTGACGAACTCGACGATGGCCTCGATCTCGTCTTCAGAGTCGTTGATGCCTGGGATGACGGGTGTGCGAACCACGACGTTCACCTCGGGAAACTCGGCTCGGAGTCGTTGGAAGTTCTGGAGGATCTTCCGGTTCGAGACCCCGGTGACCTCCACATGCTTCTCGGGGTCCAGACACTTGATGTCGAAGAAGATCTGGTCGGTCAGAGGCGCCACGTCCCTCATCGTCTTCCAGTTGCAGAGCCCAGAGGTCTCGATCGCGGTATCGATGCCACGACTTCGCGCGGCCTGGAGAAGAGCGCGAACGAAGGCGCCTTGCGCGAGGGGCTCGCCGCCGCTGACGGTGAGCCCTCCGCCCGACCTGGCGTAGAACGCGTCGTCTTCTTCGACGATGCGCACCACATCGTCCACCGCCACCCACTCGCCGGACTCCTCCAGTGCACGCGATGGGCAGGCGAAGGCACAGTCACCACAGCCATCACAGATGCTGCGGTCGATGCGTATCTGGCCCTCATCATCCTTGGTAATGGCCTGCTCGAGGCACACGGTCATACATCGCTCGCAGTCCTCCGAGCTGATGCAACGCTCACAGGTGAGGATCACCTCGGGTGACGCGGATTGGCTCTCCGGATTGGAGCACCAGATGCAGGCAAGAGGACACCCCTTCAGAAAGACGATGGTCCGTATGCCGGGGCCATCGTGAAGTGAAAACTTCTGGATGTTGAAGACCAGCCCCTTGGGTGCGCCATTGCTTTCGTGGTTGAGAGCCATTTCTTCTCGCCGCTAAAACTCGTGCTCCGTTCTCCTGATGATCTCGTTTTGCAGAGCCGGTGTGAGGTCGACGAAGTAGGCGCTGTACCCCGCCACCCGGACCAACAGGTTGCGGTACTTGTCCGGGTCCCTCTGCGCGGCAATGAGCGTGTCTCGATTGATGATGTTGAACTGGATGTGCCACATTTTCATGTCGCAGGCGGTCCGGATCAGCGCCATCAGCTTCCGGGTTCCTGCCTCACCTACCAGCGATGCAGGCGAGAGCTTCATGTTCAAAAGCCGCGCGGCCCTCTCCTTATACTGCGCGCACTTGGTGCTGCTGATCGACATGAGCGTGGCGGTCGGCCCCTTGACGTCCCTTCCCTGCGAGGGGCTGATGCTCTCGGAAAGCGGTTCCCTCGCCTTCCGCCCGTCGGGAGTCGCGCCGACGACGGCCCCGAGGGGAATGTGGGAAGTGACGGATACGTAGCGCAGATCGAGCTCGCCACCGAATGCCGTCGTATGGTGGTGGGCCAGGCGGGCGAAGCACTCCTCGATGTCGCGGCCGACTCGATCGACATCCGACTCGTTGTTTCCGTACTTGGGTGCGTTCAAGCACATTTGCCGAATCGCCTCGTGACCTTCGAAGTCGTGGTCGAGCGCGTCGAGGAGCTCGCGCATCGTCAGCTTTTCCTCTTCGAAGACCAGCGTACGAATGGCCGCCAACGAATCGATGACGGTGCCGAAGCCCATCACGTCGAAAAACCCGAGGTACAGGGCTCCTTCGATCGGACCGGCGTGGATGTCCGTGCAACTCTCCATGCAGAGGTCGTGCAACATCGAGAACATTGGCGAGGCGATATGCCGCGACTTGAGCGTGTCGGAGACATACTGCTGGATGAAGGTGTGTTGAACGACGTTCTCCAGTTGCAGCGTGAATGCGTCCCAGAGCTCGTCGAAGCGGGTGAAGGTCCGCGGGTCGCCCGTGCTGATCCCGACGAGGCCGTCGCCGTAACAGCGCATCCGGCCGTCGCGGAGGGTCATCTCTAGGATCGCGCCGAGATTGATCCAGGCGCAGCCGGTGGCGATGCCCTCTCGGTTGAGCATCTTGGTTTCAGAGCAGCCGGTGACACAGTAGTCGTTGGCCTCCTCGATGCTGCCGCCTTTGGCAACCAGCAGGGGGATGATTTCGTCGTCGCAAAACAGCTTGGGAAAACCCGAGCCGTCCTTGATGGTCTCACAGACGGCGTGGAGAAAAGCGTTGGGCGTGCGGGCGTGGATGCGCGCGGCGAGATCGGGATAGTGCAGCGGGAACTCCCGCTTCGACCGCAGAATCAAATAGGAAAGCTCGTTGCTGGCGTCCTGGCCGTCCGGCGTAAGGCCGCCGATCGTCGTGGCCTCCCAGTGGGCAAACCCATCGGTCAGCGAGGGCTGCCCCGGCTTGGCGTAGACGTCGGTGCTCCGGGCCATACCGATCCAGATCGACTCCAACAGCACCAGTGCCTCGTCCTCGGTGAGACGACCCTCGTCGATATCCTTGCGGTAATAAGGATAGAGGTACTGGTCGATGCGGCCGTTGCCGACCACGCCGCCGATCGCTTGCTCGAGGCGCGAGACGGTTTGGACGAGCCACTGGGACTGCACGGCCTCGCGAAACGTGCGCGCCGGATGCTCCGGGACCCGTTCGCAGACGTCAGCGATCTCGAGCAGCTCACGGCGACGCTCTTCACGGGGCTCATCGGCGGCCATCGACCGCGCTAGCTCGGCGTACCGGTGCGCAAACGCGACCATCGCATCACAAACCAAGCGCACGGCTTCGAGGAATGGCCGCTGCTCGACATACGCTGCCGTGTCGATCGGATCGAGCGCCTCGAGCCGCTCGGCAGCCTCCCGTCGGATCGAGCCGATCCCGCGCTCGAGCACCTTCCCGTAGTCGTGGGCCCAGGCCAGCATCGACCGGCCCGCCGCGGTAGGCGTGACGACGAAGATCCGCTCCATCAGCCGGCGCGTGTCTTCCGGAAGCGCATTCATGGTGGCCGTGTGGTAAGCGTTCTGTTGCCAGTAAGGGAGGATGGCTTCCTTGAGCGCGGTGACGTCTTCCTCGGTGAGGACGATCGGGTCGCCCGGCTTGCTGGGCACGAGCTCGTGCGGATGGGTGTAGAAACGCCCCGGCCCTACCAGCTCGCAGTAGACGACGGCGTAGCGTCCCGCCGATCCGGCGCTCCCGACCAGGAGCTCCTCATCCTCGATGTGGATCGGGTGATGCGCGAGGATGTGAGCCAGCGCCTTGCCCCAGCGGAGCACCATCGGCTGCCCCTCGGTCGCCTGCATGGACTCGGTGAGCAGGCGAGCGCGGTCGATGTTGAGACGGATCGGCTGGTCCCGAAACCCCTCGAGCATCCTCTGAATGCGCCCACGCTTGGACTGCGCGGCATCGCCGACTAGCCCGAACGGTTCGCCCCGCTCGATACGCGCCTCATGCGGTGTCAGCACCCTGGAACCAGGGGAGCCTTGCGAGGGTTCGACAGCTTCGAGCATGGCCTCGACTCCTTTCGCCACACCGTGCAGGAGCGCACGGAAAACATATGAACCGGGGCCGACTGGGAGCAATGGCCCAGGCTGACCTGTCGATGTATATTATTGACATCATGCGCGTGAGTTCATGCATTCTGCTGCCTCGGACGCTCCGGGTCTTCGAACGCCACGCGCACCGGAGCCACGAGGTCCACTACGTCATCGCGGGCCGCGGATCATTCGAGGTTGGCAAGCAGCAGCTCGCCGTGCGAGCCGGTGATTTCTTCTACACTCGCCCCGACACAATTCACCGAATGATCGTAGCCGAGGAGGAGTATCTCCTACAGTACGTGGCCTTCCTGGAGCTCGACGCCGATCACGACGCAGCGCTCAGCGATGACCTGGAGGCACTTCTCTGTGAGGGAAGGATCCACCGCCTCGGCGACCGCTACCACGCACTCTTTGCGCAAATGAGCCGCCAGTCTTTGTCGAACGATACGCGTCAACAGCGCGCTGCCTCTGCGAGGATGGCCGGCCTCCTCTACGACTTGATGGTCGACACGCCCACGGCAAGCGGGAGCCATCCAGCCGTGGAGCAAGCATTGGAGTTCATGCGCTCACACGTAGGGCTGGCGTACAGCTTAGATGACCTCGTAGCCGACCTCAGCCTCGACAAGTCGTACTTCATCAGGCTCTTCAAGAAGAACGTCGGGGTCCCACCCATGAAGTACGCGATGAACCTCAAAATGAGCGCCGCATCCGATTTGCTCCGCACCAGCACCGAACCACTCGCAGCCGTCGCCGCGCGCCTCGGCTTCGACGATGAGTACCACTTCGCCAAACGCTTCAAGCAGTGGAGCGGAACCTCACCAGGCGCATATCGTCGGTGACCTCCAAATCGAATGCGAGCACGAGGCTCGAGATCTAGGACCAGTCAGAGCAGAACTTTGTAGCTGCAACGCAGATCTGGGGACTTCTGGCCTCCTTGGGTCTTGTGAAATCGTGTCCATCCGTTGATATTTCTCGTTCGCCCTCAATCTGACGGCGGCTGTACGAAGTTGGGAGGCCCCGATGGTAGACGCACAAGAAGCACGGAGAGTCGCGGAGGAATCGCGAGAGAAGTCCTGGCGCGGACAGAGTTTCATGCGCGATGTGTTTCTCGGGAACTTCCGGATCGACCTCCTCGAACGGCTCACACTCGATGAACCGGACCGTCCCGAGTTCTGGGAGTTCCATCACCGGTTGGCGGACTTTCTCCGCGACAAGGTCGACCCCGCAGAGATCGATGCGAGCGGTGAGTATCCCCCAGAAGTGATTGCGGGTCTCGCCGAGCTCGGCGCCTTCGGCTTGAAGATCCCAACGGAGTACGGCGGCCTCGGATTGACGCACCCGGAGTACGTCCGGGTGATGCAACTGCTCGGCGGACACGATGGCAACGTGGCCGCGCTCTTGTCCGCGCACCAGGCGATCGGCGTCCCCCAGCCGATCAAGCTCTTCGGAACCGAAGAACAGAAGAAACGTTTCCTGCCGCGGTGTGCAAGAGGAGCGATCTCCGCGTTCGCGCTCACCGAGCTCTCGGCTGGCTCGGATCCGGCTCGGCTTGGCACGACGGCAGAGCTTTCTGAGGACGGCGAGCACTACGTGCTGAACGGTCAGAAACTCTGGTGCACCAACGTCACCCTCGCCGACCTCATCGTCGTCATGGCGCGCAACCCGGCCACGAAGAGAATCAATTGCCTCGTCGTCGAAATGGACTGGCCCGGCGTCAAAGTCGAGCACCGGAGTCGCTTCATGGGGCTGCGGGCCCTCGCGAATGGCGTCGTGAGTTTCGACAACGTGAAGATTCCGAAAGACAACTTGATCGGCAAAGACGGCGACGGGCTCAAAATCGCGCTCGTCACGCTGAACACCGGGCGGCTCAGCCTGCCCGCAGGCACCTCCGGCTCGGCAAAACGTTTTGTCGAGGTCGTACGCAAATGGTCGAACGCGCGCGTTCAGTGGGGCGTCCCCATCGGCAAGCATGAGGCAATTGCTCACAAGAACGCCTACATCCTTTCTTCGGCCTTCGCGATGGAGTCGATCGCCTATGTGGTGGGCGAGCTCGCCGACCACGAGGATGCCGACATCCGCTTGGAAGCAGCGGCCGCAAAGGAATGGAACAGCGTCCGAAACTGGAAGCTCTCCGATGAAACCCTTCAGGTTCGAGGGGGCCGCGGCTTCGAGACCGAGCATTCGCTCCTGGCCCGCGGCGAGGCGGGTATCGGGATCGAACGAGCGATGCGTGACAACAGAGTCAATCTCATCTTCGAGGGCTCGAGCGAGATCATGCATCTCTTCATCGCGCGCGAAGCCGTCGACAAGCACCTGCGAGTGGCGGGTAAGCTCATCGATCCGAAGGCAAGCATCGGGCAACGCCTTGGAGCGCTGCCGAAAATCCTCGCGTTCTATGCCTGGTGGTATCCAACGCGCTGGTTCCGCTGGAGCCTGTGGCCAAGCTTTTCGCGATACGGGAAGCTCGCCAAGCACCTGCGCTACGCATCTCGCGCATCGGCGCGGCTCGCGCGCAACACCTTCCACGGCATCGCACGCTTCGGCCCGAGCCTCGAGCGCCGCCAGGGTTTCCTGTTCCGGATCATCGACATCGGAATCGAAATCTTCGCGCTGGCCACCACCGTTCGGTACGCCCAAAAACTCCAGCAGGACGGTGCCGAAGAAGCAGCCCAGGCCGTAGATCTCGCTGATTTCTTCGCACGACAGACCCGGCGAAACATCGATACCTTGTTCCACCAGCTCTGGCACAACGATGACGCGCGCGCGGCTCGGGTCGGCCAAGATCTGCTCGCAGGCAAGCACACCTGGCTCGAACGCGGAATCGAGCCACTGCCCTACACCGCAGAGGACCTTCGCCCAAAGTCGATGGAGGAGATTCTGGAGGAGCGGGAGCAGAAGAAGAGCGAGCCAGCGAAGGAGAAGCCGGCCGCGCAAGAGGAGTTGCGGATCGCATAAATGATGCGGCGTCGGCGCCGTGCAACCGACTCAGCGCCACGGATTGTGGATCATGTTCCACAGCAAAGCGGTGAGTCGTGCGCTGCAGGGTGAACAATTACGTATGGTTCAGTGCCTTCTCGATGCTTATGTAGGTTGTAGCTCAGCTTCGAACCAGAAGGGGGCCTCATCGGAGATGCGGTTGAGCTGTCAGATGAGGCCAGAACGGGGAGGCCGTCATGAGGGATACGCGCACCATATTCATGGGTATCTCACTGATCGCGGTCGTGGGTGCCATATCCATCAACATGACACCAAAGGATTCGCTGGGCTGCGGTGGAACCGAGTTTGCGAGCGACTCCGGGGACTGTCCCGTTGCGGAGTTCTACATGACTGTGGATGGGGAAGATTTGGATCCGATCGCCAGGAAGATGTGCTTCCGAATCTTCAAGACCGAGGATCGATGCACCGTCTATACGTACAGCATTGTGCCGGTGACCGAATACGCAGCGCCGGGCTCCGAGCCGTCCGACGAGTATGTCGATATCACGTATGGTGTCGGCTGCGAGGAGAGCGGAGTGGAAGGTGTCCTGGTGGCGAACGTCGACGGGGAGAGCGTCGTGATGGCGCTCCGGGGCGTTCCGACACGGGAACCCATTCCAGTCATCGAGTCCGCTGAGCCGCTTGTGAGAGGGAGCTGCAGCACGGCCAGCAAATACTACGCAGGCGACTTCGAGCTCTTCGTGGCCCCCGGTCAGCGAGGTAGCGAGCGCTGAGACGCGCTGAAGCTCGCCACTTGCCAGTAGATCCGGTCTCGGGGTACGCATCGCTGATGCGACACACAGTTCCTCTTCTCTCACTGACTCTCCTCGCCCTCCATGCAGGGTGCGCGGCATCGCAGGCCAATCCGAGTTGCCCTGAAGCAGGCACGCAGGAAGCACCCTTCTCTCCGGGCGAAACGCAGATCGCTTCGCGCGCGGAGGAGATTGCGTGGGTTTCGTGTCCACCGAGCCTCCCCGCTGGATGCGAGATGGCGGTTCTGGAGGGTGATCCCAAACGAGAGATGCTGTTTACGGTTCGATTTCGGACCGGCAGCGAGTTCGAGATGAAGCCCCACTGGCACCCCCGCAATGAACGAGTGACGATCTTGGAAGGGAAGGTCGGCGTGGGTTTCGGCGACGAGATCGACCGCGAGAACGCCACCTGGTTTGGTCCAGGCGACTACTACGTCAACTCCCAAGACGCGCATCATTTCGTTCTCACCGATGGACCGGCGGTGCTGCAAATCACGGGCATCGGCCCGTGGAAGGTGAACTACCTCGAGAGCGAGTAGCGACAATGTTCGAAGCGCGGGCTGGCTAGAAAGAAGAAAGCCCGCCGTGTTTCCACAGCGGGCTCTCATAATTCCGGCGACGTCCTACTCTCCCACAGCGCTTCCGCTGCAGTACCATCGGCTCTGATAGGCTTAACTTCCGAGTTCGGGATGGGATCGGGTGTGACCCTACCGACATTGCCACCGAATCCGTAGAAAGTTTCTCTGTGCCGCTCTGTGAGCGGTCAGAAGCAAGTTCGAGAGTCCGTGTTGATGGATTGTCTCGAGCTCTTCCTTCCAACCCTGATCTCAAATCACGCACGAAACGTGTCTTAGAAATAGGTCAAGCCTCACGGCCGATTAGTACTGGTCAGCTACATGCGTTGCCGCACTTCCACACCCAGCCTATCAAACTCGTAGTCTACAAGTGGCCTTTAGGGACCGAAGTCCAGGGATACCTCATCTTAGGGCTCGCTTCCCGCTTAGATGCTTTCAGCGGTTATCGATTCCGTATATAGCTACCCGGCTATGCTTCTGGCGAAACAACCGGAACACTAGGGATA
>Ga0255045_10000137_pt1 | contig 14355 bp, 9 predicted proteins | sample BC1_12_23_MG_FD_183652 | JGI IMG/M metagenome (GOLD analysis project Ga0255045, IMG submission 183652) | Seawater microbial communities from Strait of Georgia, British Columbia, Canada - BC1_12_23 | ecosystem: Environmental > Aquatic > Marine > Strait | place: Canada: British Columbia...
GCGCCCGTAGCGATCGAGTTTTTGTTCGAGCTCAATCCTTTGTGCTGTTGGCTCAAGGAAGGCGGCCTTCTCTCCGTGAGTCGCGAAACAGGCGCCCCACAGATAGCGCAGGATGTCCGAAGAATTGCCGATTACGGTTTGCACGAGCCCGGTCCGAACCCGGAGCTGAGGCACTGACCGTCCTGTGAAGAAAACGCCAAGCGTGGCGCCGCTTTGGTGCTCGGTGTAGTCAAGATCCAGCCGGTCCATGCACCAGCGAACTTTCTCGACATAGTGGCTAAGCGAAATCGTCTCCAGCACGATGTCCGGGGTTTTTTCTGGCGCACTGATTCCACTCATTACGATCACCCACCGCCACGCCAACATTAGCGCTACCAGGGCGAGCGCACTGAAAACGTCCAGGCCGAACCCGGCAACAACGACCGGCAACACGACCAGGAATATTGAGTGAATCAGCAGTCGCTTGCGCACCATGCGCACCATTGTATCCGCATTCCCCTGACGACACTTGGCGCCAGCGACAGGTACACTCGAAGTCGATGGCACACTCAACGAGACAGCGCTGGATCAACCTGCTGGGGTGGATCGCCAATCGGCCGCGCCGTTCTGCCCTTGCCGCAACGATCTTGCTTGCGCTTGTCGCCGCGCTAATTCGTCCGCCCGTTATCGACGGCTCGATGGTCGATCAGCTGTCGGGAACGAATGAGCGACTCGAAATCGCCCGGCGGATCTCCACCGCGGCAGGCGATGCTTCAACGATTGCCGTGATCGTTTCTCCGGCCGACGTGACTATTGCGGAGACCTTTGCGGACCTCGCATCGCTTCGGCGACGGCTCATTGATCTCGACAATGGCATCACCATCCGCTCGATCGATGCCGCAAGCGACCAGCTTTTCCTGTATCGCCTGGCCGGGGCCGACCCGGTCGCCGAGCTTCTTGTCTCGCTTCGGGATAATCGTCAGTCGGCCACAATAATTAATGCCAATGCCACCAGCTTCCTGATCGTAATCACTTCACCCGGGTCGTTTGACCTTGGCGTACTCGATATTCTGGATTCGCATGCCTGGGATGATCTCTATGTGGCTCATACTGTTCTCGCGAGTGCGCAGCTGGAGCGCGATGTCGCGGCCGGCCTCGAGAAAGACTTGCGGCTGCTGATACCGATGATCGTCGGGATTACTCTTATCGCTTTGTTTGTTGCCTTCGGCCATTGGCGTGCGCTGATTCTGCCGTTGTTCGCAAGCGTCGCTTCAACCGTGGTGACTTTCGCTCTTTTTTCGGTTTCTGTCGTTACGATCAATCTTGTAACGCTCCTTGCCTTGCCGATCGTTCTTGTCGTTGGTCTCGCAAACAGCTGTCACTTTCTGGCGAAGTCCGGCTCGGACTCGGGCTCCCGGGACGACACCAATGTGACTGTGCGGTTGACGCTGCAGCGCGTCGGCCCGCCATTTTTCTTCAGCACCCTTACAACCGCGATTGCGCTTGCTTCGCTCGGCTTTAATGAGTTGCCTCCCATCGCGAGCCTGGGACTGCTGTCTGCTGGAGCTTTGTTGATCGTCTTTTTGCTCGTGTTGCTCGCCGCCCCGCTCTCCTTGCGGTGGTACCTCCGGGAGCCAGGTCGATCCTGGCAGCAATCGCGAATGTTCGCAGCGCTTTCGGCCCGGCTGTCTGTCTGGCGTCCGCACATCAGCGCCGTGCTTCTACTGGCCATGGCCGGCGGCGCGCTCTCTGTACCGCTACTGACTGTGAAATCCGAGCCGCGAGCCTTTTTTCCCGACGCCGCCCCGTTTTCTTCGGCGCTTCGCCTGTTCGAGGACGAGTTTTACGTTTTTTCTCCGCTGCAGATTCTGGTGGCAACAGAAGTCGATGAGCCGGTGCTTGCGTTGCAGCGCGCTGGCGCATTGCGCCAGTCGCTTGCCGAAAGCGCGGGCGTCAGACGAGTGACGATGCAACGCGCGGTCGGCGGAGATAACGCCTACGTGCTTAGCGCTCTATTGGCGGCCGAACACGATGTTGCACTGGTCCGCGCTCTTATCGACAGCACAAATCTGGGCGAAAACGTCGAGGTAATTTACAGCAATGCTTCGCTTGTGTATGGCGACATCGACCGTCAGGCAATGGGGTCTCTGCTGCGCTCTCTGGCCTGGTCGGTTGCGCTGATCTTTGGTGCAATATTGCTCGTGTTCCGGTCACTGCGCGCATTGCTAAGCACGATTCTGGCAAATGCCGTTCCTTTGATGCTCGTCTGCGGCGCCGTGTGGTTGATCGGCAGCCCGCTGAATCTGGTTACCGTGTTCGTGTTTCTCGTGGCGCTCGGCGTTATCGTCGACGACTCGATACATGTCCTTTTCTGGCGCGCGGCCGGCGACTCCGTTTCCGGCAGCAGCATTGAATTTAGTGTGCTCTTGAGTACCGTGATGTTGTGTCTGGGCCTGTTGCTTTGCCAGTTAAGTGACTTTCCAACGACGCGGCAGTTCGCCGCTTATTGTGCACTAGCGTTCGTCGGCGCCGTTGTCAGCAACCTTTCGGTGTTGCCCCTGCTGTTGGGGTCGGCCCCATCACGCGGCAAACAGCCCTGATCACACGTCGAGGTTGGCCACGGTCAGCGCGTTCTTTTCGATGAACTCCCGTCGCGGTTCTACCTGGTCGCCCATTAACGTTGAGAAAATCTCGTCTGCCTTGACGGCGTCCTCGATCCTCACCTGCATCAGTCGGCGGGTTTCCGGGTTGACCGTGGTATCCCATAGCTGATCGGGGTTCATTTCCCCGAGGCCTTTGTAGCGCTGAATTGACTGGCCACGACGCGCTTCGTTCATCAACCAGTCAACCACTTCAGGAAATGACGTGACGGTGCTGCGGCGCTCCCCTCTGTGCACATACGCGCCACTACCAATCAAGCCCGAGAGCTTCTCGGCCAGCGACATAATGTGTTTGTACTCTTTCGTGTCGAAAAACTCTCGCGGCAAATAGCGCGTCGCTCCTATGCCGTGCTGCACCTTCGTTATCCCGATACGCACGCCCTCCCCGTCTTCATCGCCCCTGTCCAGCGCTGCTGAATATGTTCCACCGGTACCGTTATGCGCCCGGTCGCCGCTGCTCTTCGGCAGTGCCTTCGACAGCTTTTGCGTCCACGCATCAAGCTTGTCGAGGTCGTCGCTCAGCCCCGGCGTCATTTTCGGAAGCGTGTTGATCGCGCGCAGCACTGACTCGTCATAGCGCCTCGCCAGTCGTGCAATGATCGTCTCGACAGTGATGTATTCTTTCACAAGCGTCTCGAGCGCCACGCCGGAGAGCGCCGGCGCGTCCTTGTTGACGTGCAGCTCGGCATTATCGAGCGCCGCATTCATCAGATAACTATTCAGTTCCGCGTCGTCTTTGACGTACACCTCCTGCTTGCCGCGCTTTATCTTATACAGCGGCGGCTGCGCGATATACACATGCCCGCGCTCGATAAGCTCCGGCATTTGCCTGTAGAAAAACGTCAGCAACAAGGTGCGGATGTGGGAGCCGTCAACATCAGCGTCAGTCATTATGATGATTCGGTGGTAGCGCAGCTTGTCCGGGTCGAAGTCATCTCGACCGATACCACAACCAAGCGCCGTGATAAGCGTGCCGACCTCGACCGACGACAACATTTTGTCGAAGCGCGCCTTCTCGACGTTCAGGATCTTGCCTTTTAGCGGAAGGATCGCCTGTGTCCGGCGATCCCGGCCCTGCTTCGCGGATCCACCAGCCGAGTCGCCCTCCACGAGGAACAGCTCGGAAAGCGCCGGGTCTTTTTCCTGGCAGTCCGCGAGCTTACCCGGTAGACCTGCAATATCCAGGGCGCCCTTGCGCCGCGTCATTTCCCGCGCCTTGCGCGCTGCGTCCCGGGCTCTCGCTGCGTCGACGATCTTCGACACAATCGCCTTGGCCTCCTGCGGATGTTCAAGCAGAAACTCCTCGAGCCGGCGAGCCATTGCCTGCTCGACAAGGCCTTTGATTTCAGATGAAACTAATTTGTCCTTTGTTTGCGACGAGAACTTCGGGTCCGCCACCTTGACCGATAAAACGGCGGTCAAACCCTCGCGGGCATCATCTCCTGACGGCGTAAACTTGTCCTTCTTGCCATTTAGCTCTTTCTCGATATACGTATTCAGGGTTCGTGTCAGCGCCGTTCGAAATCCGGCCAGGTGTGTGCCGCCATCCCGCTGCGGAATATTGTTCGTATAGCAAAACATGTTTTCCTGGTAGCCATCGTTCCACTGCAGCGCAGCCTCAACGCCGACGTCATCTCTCATCGTCGAGAAATGAAAAACCTCGTTGTGAATCGGCGTCTTGTTCTTGTTCAGGTGTTCAACGAATGCCCTGATTCCACCCTGGTACTCGAAGGTGTCCTCTCGCTCATCGCGCTCGTCCACGAGATGAATGTGAACACCGGAATTCAGGAACGACAACTCTCGCAGGCGCCGCGCAAGGATGTCGTAGTGAAACTCTATATTCGTAAATGTTCTGCTGCTGGGCTTGAAGCGCAGCGTCGTCCCTGCGCGATCGGTGTCGCCGACAACAGCAAGCGGCGCCTGTGGCTCGCCATATTTGTATTCCTGTTGGTGGCTCTTGCCTTCGCGATGAATCGTCAGCACGAGGTGCTCGGAAAGCGCATTTACCACGGACACGCCGACACCGTGTAAGCCGCCGGAAACCTTGTAGGAGTCGTCGTCGAACTTGCCGCCGGCGTGTAGGACAGTCATGATCACCTCGGCCGCCGAGCGTCCCTCCTCGGGGTGCATATCGACCGGGATGCCTCGACCGTCGTCCGCAATCGTCACCGATTCGTCCGCGTGAATTGTGACCGTAATCGTGCTGCAGTGCCCTGCCAGCGCTTCGTCGATCGAGTTGTCAACGACCTCGAAAACCATGTGGTGGAGGCCGGTTCCATCATCGGTATCGCCGATATACATGCCCGGCCGCTTCCGGACTGCCTCAAGACCCCGTAACACCTTGATATTACTGGAAGTATATTCAGACTCGTCGGTCATTCCACACCCTCGGTTCATAAGCACGCCATTGTACCAAATGAAGGCTCTTGACGTACTCTCAAATGCTTATTTTTTAACGGGTTTTAGGGATTTTCGCGACCCCTTTTGCCATTTCGGCCGCGGCGCCCGATCGGGGCCGCCGAACGGCCTCAATTTACGCGCGACAGGGCTCCATGTTCCACGTGAAACACGGCCGCCTCGGACGCAAACAGTTCCGTGTCCGGCTCGAGGCTGGTCGCTATGACCTGACAACCGAGGCCCGCTACGCGCCGCATAAGCCGGCCGAGAGAGTCGGCGTCAAGCTCGGCCGCCGGGTCATCCAGCAGCAGAAGCAGCCGCTGCTCCAGCGCCGCCTGTGCTGTTTCGGTCGCAGCGAGCACCATCGCACAGGCAAGCAGTTTCTGCTGCCCGCGGGAAACGAGTTTGCGCGCCTGATGCTCATCGTAAATGAGTTTGAGATCGGCCCGGTGCGGTCCGGACTGGGTGCTGCCCTGCTGAACATCTCTGTCAAGGCCGGATTCGAGGGCCTCAAGCAGGGGCCGGTCTTCGCTCCAGCCCGGGCGATACTCAAAGCGCGTCTCGCTTCCGAGGAGATCAAGGCCCGCCTCTTCCAGGCCGTCGTTCGCAACCTCTAGCGCCATCCGTCGCCCGGCGTCGAGCTGTCCCGCCAGCTGGACAAACTCGCCGTTCCAGCCCCGGATTGTCGTTACACCAGCGCCGGACTTCAGCGCTGCATTTCGCTGCTGCAGCGCCCGCCGAAACCGCCGCCAGACGTCCAGGTAACCATGTTCCACGTGAAACGCGATCCAGTCGAGATATCGACGGCGCTGTTCCGGCGCCCCGGCCACCAGGCCATGAATGTCTGGATCGATAATCTGCAGCGGCAGGGTTGCCGCCAGCGCCGCCGCGCCGCCGTCATCCTCGCCGTCTATCCGAACCTCGAGGCCCATCGCACTGTTGCGCACACCGACGCTACTCTGGCGCTCGCCGGTCTCAACCCGCCCGAACAATACGAACTCTCGTTTGCCGTGCCGGATCAGGCTCTTCGTCGGCGCGCCGCGAAACGATTTACCCCGACCCAGGTACGCCAATGCCTCCAGCAGGCTTGTTTTGCCGGACGCGTTCGCACCATAGATCAGATTGTAGTCTGGGTCAGCCTGCAGCTCTACGCTGACCAGGCAGCGAAAATCCCGCGCCGAGAACTGCTGGATTGGCACCTTGTTTTGGCTCGCCTGCTCCTACAGGCGCATCGGCATAACAACAAACTTGCTGTCATCCTTGCCGGGCTGCCGTATCAGGCAGCTCGAGTTCCCATCCAATACTGATAGCGTCACCATGTCACCATCTACAGCACTGAGCGCGTCAAGCAGGTAGTTAACATTAAAGCCGATTTCGATATCTTCGCCGCTGTACTCTACTTCCAGGTCTTCCTCTGCCTCTTCCTGCTCCGGGTTATGCGCCTGCATAATGACGCCGCTGTCGCGGATAATCAGTCTTATTCCGCGATACTTTTCGTTCGACAGGATCGCTGTTCTTTGCAGGGCCCTCTTAAACGCTTCACGATCGGCCGTTAGCTCGTTCTTTGATTCTTTCGGAATGACCCGCTCATACTCCGGAAAACGACCATCGATCAGCTTTGATGTAAAACGAATTCCTTCAAGTTGTATGCGAACGTGATTCGGCCCCAGTTCTATGTTCACAGCTCCTTCACCGCTCATCAATCGCTGTAGTTCCAACACACCCTTGCGTGGCACTATTACTTGTTGTTCATCCAGCGAGCCGCTAAGTTCTGCCTGAGAAAGCGCTAGCCTGTGGCCATCCGTTGCAACCGCCCGAAGATGTTTCCCGCCTGTTTCAAGCAGCATGCCGTTGAGATAGTAGCGAACATCCTGTTGTGCCATCGAAAAATGCGTTTTTTCTATTAATCTCCCAAGAACATCCTGATCAATCTCTATCGTTTGCCCGGCCTGGATATCTTCTACACTCGGAAACTCTGCGGCAGGCAACGTCGCAAGACTGAATTTACTTCTACCCGAACGCACAACAAGCTTCTCCCCGCTAACATCAATATCAATATCCGATCCTTCCGGTAAAGCCCGACAGATATCCAGTAATTTTCGGCCGGAAACCGTTATTTCACCATCGGCCTCAACAGAAACTTCTGCCTGAGCAACCAACTCAACTTCCAGGTCCGTTGCTGTTATTGACAGCTCGTTACCTGTCGCTACCAATAGAACATTGGATAAGATCGGCATGGTCTGCCGACGTTCTACGACACCGATAACGGCCTGAAGGGGCTTTAACAGCACATCCCGGGCTGCATTTAACTTCATAGGTTCCACCTGTTAATAAATATTGGATATTAGATATTTATTATTATTATTAAGGAGCTTAATCCCTGTGGACAAAACAATAAATATCTTTAAAAACAATAAGTTAGTTCCATAAATCTGACCCAAAACCAAGTGTACGATAGGTTCATGAGCTGTGTGTTGGCTGTGGATAAAAAAACTTCCAATGCTTATGCACCCGTTATCCACATTATCCTGTCAATGTTCTCAATAAGTTTAAGTAATCATCATCAATGCGTTTGTCTGCTTCTCGCAAAGACTCTATTCGGCGGCAACCGTGTAGCACCGTAGTATGGTCTCTACCACCAAAAGCATCCCCGATTTCCGGAAGGCTGTGATTGGTAAGTTCTTTTGAAAGCGCCATGGCTATCTGTCGTGGACGGGCAATGGAACGGCTGCGCCGCCTGGACAGAAGATCTCCAACTCGAAGTTTGAAATATTCAGCAACGGTTTTTTGTATGTTCTCAATTGAAACAAGTCTTGCTTGTAATGCCAATAAGTCGCGCAAAGCCTCTTTCGCGAAATCCAGGTTAATTGGCCGCTCTGTAAATCGAGAATTGGCGATGACACGGCGTAACGCCCCTTCAAGCTCACGAACATTAGAGCGAATTCGTTTGGCAATAAAGAACGCTACCTCGTTTGGGAGTTCAACGCCCTCAGCGGCAGCCTTGCTCATAAGGATGGCCACAGATGTTTCGAGTTCTGGTGGCTCAATGGCAACGGTCAACCCCCAGCCGAAGCGCGACTTCAGCCGTTCTTCAAGACCGTTTACTTCCTTCGGATAACGATCACAGGTTAGAACGATTTGTCGTTGTCCCTCGAGAAGGGCATTAAACGTATGAAAAAACTCCTCTTGTGACCGTTCTTTGCCGGCGAAGAACTGAATGTCGTCAATCAACAAAGCGTCAAGCGAGCGATATGTTCGCTTGAACTCAGAAATAGTGTTGTGCTGCAAGCCGCGAACCATGTCGCCAACGAAGCGCTCGGAATGTACATAAGCGACCCGGGCGGCGGGGCTCTGTTCAAGCATTGCATTACCGATGGCGTGCATCAAGTGGGTCTTGCCGAGGCCAACCCCACCATAAATGAAGAGTGGATTGTAGGATTTGCCTGGGTTCTTTCCGATCTGGGTTGCCGCCGCCTTGGCAAGCTGATTGCTCTTGCCTTCGATGAAGGCGTCAAACGTAAACGACTTGTTTAACCGCGATTCGATGGCCATCAGCGCGGATTGGTTTGCTGCTACGGCAACGGGCCCTGGTCTCCGGTGATTACTCGCAGCAGGAGCCGCATCGCGGGATCCAACTTCGATAATGAGTTCGGTCTCGTTGCCGAGCCCGTCAACAATTTCAAGGATTCTTTCGATGTAGTGTTTTTGCAGCCAGTCAACGACGAAGCGGTTGGGGGCAAGGAGCCGCAATATAGCGCCGTCCTCGACAGCCTGCAGCGGGCGAATCCAGGTATTGAAATCCTGCTCGGGGAGTTCCGCCTGAAGATCACGGACGCAACGATTCCAAAGCGTCATCTCGGCTGCCAATTGAGTCCCCAAAACACGGTCGAATATTCGTTATTAGAGTGAAGACCGGGCAGTCTATACCGTCTGCCGTAGCGCCGCCAGATGGCCAAGATAATATGCTGTTTCGGGGCCAGAGCGCAGTGTTTGCCTGGCTCTATTGACAGCCAATGGCCATCTGCGTACTCTTGCCGCCCTTCCGGATTGCAGGTCATTGAGAGGCCTGCAGAAAACCCAGGAATCAGGCAAATGAAACGCACGTATCAGCCGAGTAAAATCAAGCGCGCACGCACACACGGCTTCCGTGCCCGTATGGCGACGAAAGCTGGCCGCCTCGTACTGAAGCGCCGCCGGGCCAAAGGCCGCGCCAAGCTTACGCCGTAATTGTCGGCGCAATCGCCGGCGACAACCTTCCCGATCATGGCTGGCAGCTCTCTGTACCGGCTTCAAAAAGAAAAACGGCTACTGAGCGCCGCCGCGGTTAGTCGCGTGTTCAAAAAAGCAACGCGCAGCCGCGACAAATGGTTTACGGTACTTTACAGGGCGAACGAGAAGGACGTGGCCAGGCTTGGTCTGGCGATTTCAAAAAAGAACTGCCGATATGCGACAGGCAGAAACAGAATCAAGCGCGTTGTCAGAGAGTCGTTCCGGCGACATCAGGCGTCGCTTTCAGGTCTTGACATGGTTGTGATGAATCAGCCCGCAGCCGGCGCGGCAGGAAACCAGCAGCTGTTTGACAGCATGGCTGGCCACTGGCGGCGGTGCCAGCAGGCCAGGGACGACGAGGGAGCGCAGGAAAGGTAAGCATGGACAACCAAAGACTGCTGACATGGGTATTTTTCGGAATGATGGCCTGGCTAACGTACCAGGCCTGGGTGCAGGACTATCGACCGCAGCCCACCGCGGTTCCGGCGACGATCGACGCGCCGCTGCCCGCCGCGGCAGAAAGCGACCTGCCTGAAGCAGGGCTGCCAGAAGTCGATAGCGCCGCCGACGCCGTACCAGAGCTCCCGGTACAGGAATCAGGGCAACCTGCGGCTATGGCGCCGGCGTCAGGCGCGCCGACGATCCTGGTCAGAACAGATGTTCTCGACATTCAAATCAGCGCGCAGGGCGGCACGATTCAGCATGCGGCGCTGCCAAAATACCCGATAGCCAAAGACCAGCCCAACGAGCCCGTTGTCCTGTTAAGTGCGGTGCGCGAGGACCTGGGCCTGATACGCGCAGGTTTGCGATCCAGTGATGCGAGTAGAGCCGGGCCGAGTCATACAGCGATATTCGAGGCGGCGCGGCCGACCTACGAGCTTGGCGGGGCTGATGAGCTGTCCGTCACATTGAACTGGCGCGATGGCGGCGGCCTTGAGCTAGAAAAAACATTTCGTTTTAAGCGCGGCAGTTACGTAATCGAAGTCGAGCAGCAGCTGATAAACAACAGCGATACGGTTTGGCGCGGTGATCAATACACCCAGCTACTCAGGCGCTCGTTCGAACAGGAGCGGTCGATGTTCAATGTCGATTCGTATTCGTTTGACGGGCCGATAATTTACAACGGCGAAAAAGCAGAGAAACTAAAAAGAAACGACCTGCTGGAGGACGGGCCCTACCAGTTTTCGACGGACAATGGCTGGATCGCGGCAATTCAGCATCACTTCCTGAGCGCGATCGTCCCCAAAGCCGACGCGCAGCATATCTACCAGGTTGTCGTTTCAGGCAACATGATGACTGCCAGCGCTGTCGGTGCGAAACAGTCCGTGGAGCCCGGCAGTAGCCACACGTTTTCGCAGACGCTGTTTGTCGGCCCAAAACTTCAGGCGCAGCTCGAGGACATTAACCCGAGCCTGAAGCTGACGGTTGACTACGGCTGGTTGACGATTCTTTCGCAGCCGTTGTTTTGGTTGCTTGGCAAGGCGTTCGGCATTTTCGGTAATTGGGGGGTCGCAATTATCGCGGTCACGCTCCTGATCAAGCTGGTGTTCTATAAGTTGACGGAGTCGAGTGGCCGGTCGATGGCGAAGATGCGCAATCTGCAGCCACGGATCAAGGCGCTGCAGGAGCGGTACAAGGACGATCGCCAGCAACTGAGCCAGGCGATGATGGAGCTGTACAAGCGCGAGAAAGTTAATCCGGCGGCTGGTTGTTTGCCGATTCTGATACAGATGCCGTTTTTTCTTGCCTTCTACTGGGCGCTGCTCGAGAGCGTTGAGATGCGGCAAGCGCCATTTGCGCTCTGGATAACGGACTTGTCCGTGAGGGATCCGTTCTTCATTTTGCCGCTTATCATGGGTGCGGCGATGTTCTTTCAGCAGAAGCTCAACCCACAGGTTGGTGATCCCGTACAGGTCAAGGTGATGCAGGTGATGCCTATCATCTTCACTGTCTTTTTCGCTTTCTTCCCGGCGGGCCTCGTTCTGTACTGGGTAACGAACACGCTGCTGTCAATCGCCCAGCAATGGAAAATAAACACGGTCGTCGAAGCGGAAGCAAAGCGAAAGAAGGGCGGCAATAACCCGAAGGATAGTTAGGCCGCGGCCGCAGGTTTCATGGCCATGGATACGATCGTTGCAGCAGCCACACCTCCCGGGTTTGGTGGTGTTGCCATCGTTCGCGTTTCCGGCCCGGAGGCGGAGCGTATTGCGCGCAGAATTCTTGGCAGCCTCCCGGAACCGCGTACAGCGACACACGGTACGTTCCAGAGCGCTGACGGCCGCAAGCTCGACACCGGGCTCGCACTGTATTTTCCGGCACCTGCTTCTTATACGGGAGAGTCGGTTCTCGAGCTGCACGGACATGGCGGGCCGGTCGTGGTGTCGCTGCTGGTTGATACGGCGGTCGAGCTGGGCGCGCGGCTTGCGGAGCCCGGCGAATTTACCAGGCGCGCATTTCTCAATGACAAGCTCGATCTTGCCCAGGCCGAAGCGATCGCAGACCTCATCAGCAGCAGCACGGCGCAAGCGGCACGCGCAGCGTTGCGCTCTTTGACCGGGGCGTTCTCCACGGCGGTCGAGGAACTTGCGAAAAAGTTGTTGCGGCTGCGCATGTACGTTGAGGCGGCAATCGACTTTCCGGAGGAGGAAGTAGATTTCTTATCTGACGATGAATTACTGACACACCTCAATCAGTGCGATGGTTCATTCTGCGAATTGATGAGCCAGGCTAAGATCGGTCGGGTGCTGCGCGACGGCTATCGCGTCGTGATCGTCGGCAAACCAAACGTGGGTAAGTCGAGCCTGCTAAACCGACTAAGCGGTGAGGATGCTGCGATCGTTACCGAGGTGGCAGGCACAACTCGGGATGTCCTGCGTGAGCAAATCAACATAGACGGGCTGGCGGTCGAGCTCGTCGATACGGCCGGGCTGCGTGACAACCCCGACCGCATTGAGGAAGAGGGCATTCGCCGGGCAAGGGAGGCGCTGAAAAGCGCCGACGCCGTTCTCTGGATTCAGGACGCGACCGAGTCCGGCGACACCGCGATTGGTGAGGATGTTCCGGAAGGCGCCGAGGTTACGGTCGTGCGGAACAAGGTCGACCTGACGAAGCAACCGCCCGGCGCAACACCCGACGATCCGACAGTGATCAATCTTTCCGCAAAAACCGGAAAAGGTATCGATGCGTTGCACGACCGGCTCCGCGATTTGGCTGGCTACAAGAACCTCGGAGAAGGGGCCTTCACAGCGCGGCAACGACACATCGATGCGCTGCATCGTGCGGCCGGGCATTTCCGCACGGGACGCAAGGCCCTCGAACAGGCGCGCGCGGGCGAGTTACTGGCAGAGGAATTACGATTGGCGCAACAGGCGCTTGGGGAGGTCACGGGCGAGGTGTCATCAGACGACCTGCTGGGCCGAATATTCGCCGATTTTTGTATCGGCAAATAATCCCGGCGCGGGCTACGGCCGAAAGCGCGGATCGGTTATCGCTATCTCGGTGATTGGACCGTACTTCGCGATCTCGTCACGAATTAGCGCCGCGTCTCCCAGAATGACGAAAACAAGATCGTCAACCGCCGGATAAGCCTCAGCGATTACCTCACGGACCGCTTCGCCATCGGCGCTTGCGATCGAATTGCCGTAATCGTTAATGAACGACTCATCCAGACCGAGCGTTTTGAGTTCAGCGAACTGAGCAGCGAGTTGTGAGGCTGTCTCGAGCGTTGGCGGAAACTGGCCGAGAATGTAATTCTTGCCGGACAGAATCATGTTGTCACTGAAGCCTTCTTCGTGAATTCTCGCGAGTAAAGAGAGCGCGAGATCGATCGCAGCAATCGTCGTCGCGGTTTTTGTGTACGACGTAATGGCGACGGAGCCGGGAGTCGACGGACGCAGCAAAACCGATCGTGCGCCGTAGGTCAGGCCAGCCTTGGTGCGCATCTCGTCGACTAACAACGATGTAAATCGCCCGCCGAACAGAGTGTTCGCGACGTCGAGCTCCGCGCGCCGCGGATAGTCAACGGCAACGCCAACGTTGCCAACCCAGAAATAACTTTGCGTCGCACCGGGTTTGTCGACAAGCAAAACGCGGCGGCCGCGCTGGCGCGCCGACGCCTCAATAACCGGCAGTGCTGCTGCGGCGCGGCGCCAGTCGCCAAATGCGGCGGACAAGGACTCGATCATCGCCAGCGCATCGAAATCACCCGCGACGGCGATAACCAGGTGGTCAGCGCCAACGAAGTCCCGGTAGTAGCCGAGCAGGTCACGATGAGTAATTCTCGCCAGCGATGCCTCGCTGCCATAGACCGGAGTTCCGTAAGGATGTTCGCCGAACAGGAAGGCATTGCCGTACGTCGCAGTCAGTCGCCTGAGGTCGCCGTCTTTGGCCGCGCGGATCAGATTGATGCGCCGATCCCTGAGCTTTCGCATCTCTTCGGGCTCCAGGGCGGGCCCCTGCAGCATGTCGACGAGAAGCTCGACCATCAGGTCACTATCTCTCGCGAGAAATTCGCCAGAGATCGTGATCGCTTCAAGGCCGGCGCTCGCCGCAAGCGAGCCGCCAACTGAGTCAATTGCCTCGGCAAAGGCTGCTGCGTCCCGACCACCGGCGCCTTTTTCAAGCAGGCCGGCGAGCAGACCCGACAGACCAGACTTGCCCTCGGGGTCCGATACGGCACCGCCACGAATGGTGGCGTGGATGCCAATTAGTGGCACATCGCGCTTTTCGTGCAGGATGAAAACGGCGCCGTTTTCGAGCTCGATGTGATGCGCGCCCGGCAAGGTAACGCCCTGGGACGACGCTTCGCCGAGGAACAAACAGCCAAAGAGCACGATGCAGACGAGGCGCAACCGGATCATTCTGCCATCTCTGCTTCGGGCGCGCGCAGCACGCCAACCGTCATGTTGTGCGTGCGGAACACAGTCGCCGCCACGGCACGTAAATCATCGGCAGTAACGGCGTCCAGCGCTTCTGGCAGCTCAAACAGCTTTTCGTAGTCGCCGTGGAACACCTCGTACTGACCGAGCATTTCTGCCTTCCCGGCAATAGT
>Ga0255045_10000139_pt1 | contig 14340 bp, 19 predicted proteins | sample BC1_12_23_MG_FD_183652 | JGI IMG/M metagenome (GOLD analysis project Ga0255045, IMG submission 183652) | Seawater microbial communities from Strait of Georgia, British Columbia, Canada - BC1_12_23 | ecosystem: Environmental > Aquatic > Marine > Strait | place: Canada: British Columbia...
TGTCTTCATAGAGGGTACTTGGGTAATAAATGGTGTCGGCGTTTCGCAGCAGGTCAAGTTCAATCTCGCTGTAATCCTCGAAGTTGGGACGCAACCCCAGGGTCTGTACGAGAGGACTATGGCGGAGGCGTCTGCCAAGAGCTACCCTTTTCATCTTGATCAAACCTCAGTGGCAAGCTTGTGGACACAAATCAGTCTGTTGGGGAGACGACGCCTACTAGGCACAACAAAACCTAGATCGGTAATCCTCTTAAGTGCTTAGTGTCTGGTAAATACACCTTTGCCCAGTAATCCGCCCTTTTGATTCCCACTACTTGATAACCTGCTCCAGTGGTTGATAACTGTAGCCCAGGTCCCGTGCTACGGTCTCATGGGTAACATGGCTGCGATAAATGTTAAGCCCTTTTGCAAGGGTAGGGTCGGAGGCAACAGCTGTCTCAAAGCCCTGGTTGGCTATCTTGAGAGCATAACTGACGGTAACGTTGGTCAGGGCAAAGGTGGCAGTTCTTGGCACAGCTCCGGGCATATTGGCCACACAGTAGTGAGTGACGTTATCAACTGTGAACACGGGCTGATCATGGGTGGTTGGCCGGCACGTTTCGCAGCACCCTCCCTGGTCCACAGCAACGTCCACAATCACTGTGCCAGGCTTCATTTGGGCAATCATTTCACCGCTGACAAGGCTTGGGGCTCTTCCGCCCGGGACCAGAACTGCGCCGATAACCAGGTGAGATTCACGCACAGAACGCTCGATGGTATCGGGGTTGGAGATGAGTGTGGTGATGGCCGAGCCGAATATGTCATCAAGGGCCATGAGACGAGCCTGGTCGATATCAATAATGGTGACCATGGCCCCCATTCCCACTGCGATCTTGGCTGCATTGATCCCAACCACACCACCTCCCAGAATAGTCACCTTGCCTCGGTAGACACCGGGGACGCCTCCCAGAAGCACGCCGCGACCACCCTGAGTTTTTTCCAGATAATGGGCACCCACTTGGACCGCCATCCTGCCGGCGATCTCGCTCATTGGTGTGAGCAGCGGCAAGGAACCGTCGGGCAACTGTATGGTCTCATAGGCAATGCCAATGATTTCCTTTTCCAGGAGGACGGCTGTCAGTTCAGGCGCAGGAGCTAGATGTAAATAGGTATAGACTATCAGGCCTGGTCTCAGGAGGTCATACTCCGGAGGCAAAGGCTCCTTTACTTTCATCACCAACTCGGCCTCTCCATAGACCTCAGCAGCTGAGGATGCCAGGTGGGCACCGGCAGCCTTAAACTCCCGATCACTGATGCCCGCGCCTTCACCTGCACCTTTTTCAATCAGCACCCGGTGGCCCGAGGCTGCTAAGAGCCGCACGCCAGCCGGAACGATTCCCACACGGTATTCCTCGGTCTTTATCTCCTTAGGAACTCCGATGATCATTGGTGGCCTCCATAGAGTGGGTTAATCCTTGGTTAATTGTGGGAGCGGCTTTCTAGCCGCGATCCGCGACCCTTCGAGTTGTCACTCTCAGTTGTCATTGGGTCACTTGGGCTGGCGCCCGTCATTGCGTCATCAGGTCGTTGCATTAGGGGATCACCAATAAAAGCGAAGCTATGATCCAGTGATTAAATGGACCAAGCGACATAGTGACTTAATGTCTTAATGACCTAATGACTAACGATCCCTTGTTTTCAGAGTGACCTTATTAGACAAATGATCCGGGTAATAGGACAGCTTGGATTGGCGCAGTCCGGATTCACCCAGATCCTGTTCACGATTTGTGTAGGTGAAGTCGCTCCAGGCGTTTTGGCAGAATTCCTGATTTATCACCGCGTAGCTACCGGAGAATTCAGGATCGGCCTTCTCGAGGTGAATCAAAGCCGTATCAGGGTTAAGAGGTTCTCCCAAACTGAAGGCCACCACCTTCTCGTCCACCACAATAGCGGCTCCCTGGCAATCCAGTTGGTGGTAGTGAAGTAGGGCTTCGCGGATGGCCTGTTCTTCATTGAGAAGTGCCGGATTTTCCACACAGCTTTTGAGTCTACACCACTGCTCTTCCAACTCCAGACAGGCCTCTATCCAGTCATCCTTGAGAGTTTGATAGCGGTAGGAATATCTCTTTCGAAATTGCTTGAGATGATTGCGTTTGCGGTGGTACTTCCGGCCGCTCAGATTGATAAGGGCTTCGGTACGGTAGACATAATCGCTATTGGCTCGATCCTCCAAAACTTCAAGGGAGAGAGCGCTAGCGTAGCTCTGGGCCAGAACCTCGGGCACCCGGTGGATTTCTGGCGTATCCGTATGGTTTTCCAGAAAACTCAATAATTGCCCAAAAGCCGAGGATAGGTCATGCGGTCCAACTGGTGGCAAACCGAAAGGGGGGGCTTCGGCTATATGTCCGATGATCAATAGCGCGTCATTGGCAAGGCACCACTGAAAATTGTAATGGTAACGCCACATGAAAAGATTGGTGAAGGTTAGTTCGGAAGTGAGCGGTGGGCTCTGGTGAAAAAAAGCAGTAATCTGGCCCCGGTCTTCTAAGCTCAACGGCTTAAAGTCAGGGTAATGTGGCGTGGCCTGCATGCAGTTCCGGATCGTGTCATCTGTTGAGAGATTAAGGATCAAGGGCATTGAGGAATGAGCAATTGCTGAGGACCTTAATCCCTGAATTCCTTAACCTCTGCTGTTTCCATATTCGAAGTTGAAAAGTTCAGCTTCAGGTAGTGGCAGCAAACGATCAGTGGGCCATCGTGACGATCGTTAGGAATACTCCCACCGGAGGCATGAAGATGGCCACTGTGACTATGTCATATCAGATGTGGGAGAGTCAACGAAATAACATTTTACTTGACAAGGGCACCACTAAATGACTTATATATAGGGTTTAAGAATTCCTGTAGAATTTTTCAATCAATCAACAGGGGGATAAATCCATGCTGAAAAGCCCTTGCTTAGCTTGTGAGATGGTCGGCCAGGATAAGAACAAGTGCTTGCAAAACTGTGATAAGCTCAAGGAGTATCAAGAGTTCATCCTCCAACTGGGGATCTACGCCAAGGTGTAAATTTACTTTAGCAACTGAAGAAAAAAAGGCGGCCTCAGGGCCGCCTTTTTTTGTTTAGTCTATATGAGTCTGTCAATCCAATTTCAGATACTGGATACTAGCTTGCTGATCACTCTTTGGCAGGCAGAGACGCCTGCCCTACTGGATTCTGAATTCTAAATTCTGATTTCTAGTTTCTTACTCCATGCCCCATGCTCTACCTGTCCTGCCTGTCCCGAGCGTAGTCGCGGGGAGCTTGCTTGCCCTGAGTTTATCGAAGGGGTCGAAGGATGCTCTATGCCTTCCGCAATCCGAAATCATCAATCTCCATTACTCCAGAGATCGAATTCGCTTGCCCTTCCGAATAAAACTCCATAAAATTCTGGGCGGAGCGAAGCGAGCGCGAATAATTGACCTAATGACAATAAATGACGCCGCAGGCATACTGACAGCGTAGCGTAGTGACGGCCATCTTCAGCGGCCAAATGACTTGATGGCAAACAAACGACGCTATGGGCCATGCCTTTTTGTCCAACTAACCTTTGTGAGGACTGAAACCTAAAAGAGGAGGAGGATTCGGCACAGATGAGTGATAAACGGCAGTTTACACCACTGGAGAAAAAAATCATCCATGAGTTGCAGCAGGATCTGCCTGTAGTCAGACGACCTTTTGCTGCCGTGGCAGAAAGAGTTGGAATCAGCGAAGCTGAGCTCTTGGATAAAGTGCGCGAATTTATTGCCGACGATATTATCAGGCGTTTTGGCGCCACCCTAAGGCACCAACGTTCTGGATTTGACGCCAATGCCATGGTGGTGTGGGAGGTAGAGCCTGAGAGGGCCGAGGAGGTGGGTAACATTTTTGCTTCGTTCCGTGAAGTCTCCCACTGTTACCAGAGACCTGCAATGCCTGATTGGCCTTACCGGTTGTTTACCATGATTCACGCGTCCTCCCCTGAGGTGTGCCGCCAGATCGCTCAAGGGATGTCCGATGCTGCGGGTATCGAAAAGTTCGATCTGCTTTTTACCCAGGAGGAACTGAAGAAAACCACTATGGCCTATTTTGGCGACTCGGAAACTGAGAACCCATAGCATTTATCATTTCGCATTTATCATCTGGCATTGGTCATTAAATACAATATGCCCAATGTGAAATGCGAAATGACTAGGAGGAGGATTAGGATGGCTGGAAGCAGCAGTGAGAGATTGTATCGCGAGGCTAAAAAAATAATTCCTGGCGGGGTAAATAGCCCGGTACGCTCCTGCCGGGCGGTGGGTACACACCCCTTGTTTATCACGAGCGGGCAGGGTTCGAAGATTTACGATGTGGACGGTAATGGCTACATCGATTACGTGGGCTCTTGGGGCCCTCTTATCCTGGGGCATGCTCATCCAGAGGTGGTGGCGGCTGTGAAGGCAGCAGCGGAGCAGGGGACCAGCTTTGGCATCCCCACTGCCCGGGAAGTTGAGCTGGCCCAGGTGATTACCCAGCTTGTTCCCTCCATGGAAATGGTGCGCATGGTTAATTCAGGCACCGAGGCCACTATGAGCGCTATCCGGTTAGCCCGTGGTTACACGGGGAGAAACAAGATCATCAAGTTTGACGGCTGCTACCATGGTCATGCGGACACGCTCTTGATTAAAGCGGGCTCAGGTGCCGCGACCCTCGGTATTCCAGGCAGTGCTGGAGTTCCGCCAGATTTTGTCCGGTACACGCTGTCCCTGAGATTCAACGATCTTGAGCAGGTGGCCACAGTGATGCAGGAGCAGGGAGATGATGTAGCCGCCATCATAATCGAGCCGGTTGCAGGGAATATGGGGGTCGTACCTCCCAAGCCGGGATTTCTCGAAGGACTCAGACATTGGTGCGATGAAACCGGGGCCTTGCTCATTTTCGACGAGGTAATGACCGGTTTCCGAGTGGCGCTGGGGGGAGCGCAGGCTCTATACTCGGTGCGACCGGACCTCACCTGTCTCGGAAAAGTTATTGGCGGTGGCTTACCTGTGGGAGCCTATGGAGGACGTAGGGACGTTATGAGCAAAGTGGCTCCTCTGGGGGAGGTTTATCAAGCCGGTACCCTCTCAGGCAACCCACTGGCTATGAGCGCTGGACTGACAACTCTGAAGCTGCTAAGCGAGTCAGGTGTGTATGATCAGCTCGAGGAGCGATCCAGCTACCTATTTGATGAGATGAGTCGGCTGGCAGCAAAACACAATGTGACCTCCACTATGCATAGGGTCGGTTCCATGGGCTGTCTCTTTTTTACTGACCAGACCGTAGTGGATTTTGACACTGCCCAAACCACAGACACCCAAAGATTCGCCCACATGTTTTGCGCGATGTTAGAGCGGGGTGTGTATCTGGCTCCTTCCCAATTTGAGGCTGCCTTTGTCAGTCTGGCCCATGATAAGGAGGATGTCGATAAGACCCTGGCGGCAGCGGACGAAGTATTCAAACAGATTTAATCCGGTAGATAGCAGACACGACTGAATAGCGAGATGGGGATTAGAGGACATAGGACAGCAGGCAGATTGCAGCTGGCTTTTCGTCAGTTGTCCGTGGTCCGTTGCCATCAAAGTATGGTGCGAAAAGTAAGGGCCAGAATTAAGAATCCAGTAGGGCAGGCGTCTCTGCCTGCCAAAGAGTGATCCCCAGACAAGCATCCAGAACCTAGTATCCAGAATGCTAAATCCGCAAGCCGAAATAGTCCAGCTCCATGCCCAATGACCTCCCTTCTCGCAGCGCAGAACATGTCGTTCTGTGCCTTGTTCGCGAACGAAATTCTTTTCACAAAAAAGCGTTGACTTTGCCAGGGGGCCATGGTAGGACATACGTGAAGTTTTACACGAACTCAAGTACTGTCTTTTAGCAGTCTTAATTCGTGGGCAGGAGGCCGGGCCAGAAGGAGAGGGGTGGCCTTCATGAAGGAAGACACCAGGAAGGCTCTCAAACTGGTCGGGCTCTCCAGCACTCTGGGACTTACCATTGTCATTGCCACATTTATCGGCCTGGCTCTGGGACTCTGGTTAGACAGGGTGTTCGATACCAGCCCGTGGCTTACCATTATTTTTCTCTTACTCGGTATTGTTGCAGGATTTCGTAATTTCTACCGCTTTATGTCAAAGCGGGCCAAGGAGTGAGGGTCATTTCTGGCCCGGTCACTATGCTGATAAAAGACGAGGCCCTTCTCAATAGACTCGAACAATTCAATTGGGTCCTTCTGGCGCTTCTGGCATCTGGCAGCTTTGTCTTCTTTTCCCGAAAGTTCGCTCTCGGTGTTCTGGCCGGAGGAATACTGGCTGTCGCCAATTACTATCTGGTGAAACGGAGCCTGCGCAGGGCCCTCGATCCAGAAAGGCAAGGGAAAACCCGGTTTTTGTACTTGCTGAAGTACGGCCTACGCTTTGTGGCCCTGGGCCTCACTATCGCGTTGTTGCTGATAAAGGGGTGGGTAAGCCCTCTTGGCATACTGTTAGGCTTATCGATAATCGTACTTGGTATTGCACTGGTTGGTGTTGTCGAGGCGCGAAAACTCTTTTTTAAGGGGGTAGTCTAGGCTATGGAACACCCGATCATGTTTCTGAATCTTCTTTTCCAAACCCTCGGTCTTCCTATTGTCCACGATTTTAACGAGGCGCACACTTTCCTGGAGAAGCTACTCCTACCCTATGTGACCTATACTTGGCTGCTCATCATCGCTCTGGTGATTGTGGTCAAGCTGACGGTCCGCCGCATCGAACTCGTTCCCAAGGGAGGCCAGAATTTTTTCGAGATTTTGATTTCCGGGATCGAGGAGTTCATGGTGGGAGTTACCGGTGAAGAGGGTCGCTACCTGTTTCCCCTTATAGGCACCCTGGCGTTCTTCATTCTGCTCAGCAATTACATGGGTATGATCCCGGGATTTTTTGGCCCCACCGCCAATGTTAATACCACCCTGGCCTGCGCCATAATTGTAGTGACCTACACCCACGTGGTCGGAGTGAAGTTTCATGGGCCCGCATACATAAAACATTTCATGGGACCAATATGGTGGCTTTCTCCCCTTATCTTCGTTGTGGAGGTGATCGGTCACTTTGCCCGCATTCTCAGCCTTTCCATTCGTCTCTTTGGAAACATAATGGGCGAAGAACTGGTACTTGCCATCCTTATGTTCCTCGCGGGGGCGTATCTAGCGCCTCTGCCGATGATGTTCTTGGGTCTGTTTACCGGCGGGGTGCAAGCCTTTATCTTCTGTTTGCTTTCAATGATGTACTTCGCCGGCGCAATCGAGCATGCTCACTAAAGACTTACTTTGAACCAACTGGCTGATGTCTTGAGCATGGCAAGACCATAAGTTTGGGAAGAAGGTTTTCGTTAGGAAGAAGGCCATAAAATAAATACAAACAAGGAGGTTTTTTTGCATGAAGAGGAAAACGCTGATTCTGACAGTGGTGTTCATTCTGGGATTCGCCGCGTTGGCTTTTGCTGCCGAGGCAGGTGAAATGGAGAGGGTCGTAGGTCTGAATTTCTTCCTGTACTCCGCCGTAGTAGCTGGTTTCGCCATTGCCCTTTCATCCATTGGCTGTGGTTATTCTCAGGGAATTGCTATTAGGAGTGCGGTGGAAGGCGTGGCCCGCAATCCTGAGGCTTCAGGAAAGATTACCGTGACCATGATGATCGGTCTGGCGATGATCGAGTCTCTTTGTATTTATACCTTGGTTATCTGCTTGATCCTCATCTATGCCAACCCGGTGTCCAAGCTCATTCAGGGTTTTGTGGGGCTGGTTCACTAGTTCTCGGATTTTGCACGAATAATCGGGGGATTGGCCTCAAAGTTGGTCAATCCCCCGGTGCCCTTCAAATCGAGATCGGCATGGTAGCCGAAATTGCAATAGGATCATAGAGTTATGAAGTTCGCTAAGATTCCCATGGCCACCATCAACCGGCTGTCTATCTACCTGAGGAATCTCGACGAGTTGATGATTAACGATGTTGAGGTGATTTCCTCAGAACGGTTGGCCAAACAATGTGGGGTAAATCCAGCACAAATCCGTAAAGATCTCGCTTACTTTGGTGAGTTCGGTGTAAGAGGGGTTGGCTATCGAGTCAAGGATCTCTACGCTCAAATTCAAGAGATACTTGGCCTCAATCGCCCGTGGAATATGGCGCTTTTCGGAGTTGGTAACTTGGGTTCAGCTCTTATGCGGCACGCCAACTTTCTCAAGCACGGATACCGGTTTGTGGCTGCCTTTGACTTGGATCCTGAAAAAATCGACAAGACGCTACCCAACGGCCTCGTCATCCAGCACGTGGACCGCTTTGAGGAAGTGGTAAAAGAAAGAAATGTGGAAATGGGTATTATCGCCGTGCCGCCCGCAAGCGCCCAGAGTGTGGCAAACCAGCTTATCCTTGCGGGAATCAACGGAATCTTGAACTTCTCGCCGGTTCAGATTCAGGTCCCTGATTGCTGTCGAGTGGAGAACGTGGACTTCTCCATCAAGCTAGACAATCTCGCCTACCATATTTCTTCGACATCCACTTGAGGGTCGACCCCACAGATCCAGCCCGGTTGCTTCACGAATTGCCTGCTCCGACCGCGGATGTGACCGTCCATCCGGGCGTCCTCGGGTGTTCCTTCGACAGGCTCAGGACAGGCTCACCCTGCGACGTACTGTTCAAGTACGCCTCGGACCCAACCCCGCGGTCTCGCGGGGTTGCCCGGTGGCACACCCATCTTCACGGTCTCGCGACGGCAATTCGTGAAGCAACCGGGCTAGTGAAGTGAGCCAAGGGTTCTGAACCTTGGGGTGGTGGAGACTACCCACTTGGGGTCAAATCCGAAATCCGAATATCGAAATTGGTCCTCCGGGCTCCCCGCCCGCATTTTTTCTAGTTGAGTACCCTTATCAACAATTCCCCTAAGTTTTCTTATCCATCACGCAGCCTTCCGATATGCACTCGGGGAAAGTCCCATCCACCGCCTGAACGCCCTTGAAAAGGCACTGGATTCTGAAAAACCCAGCAAGAATGCAATCTCGGTCATAGTGGTATCGTGCTCTCTTAAATACTTTTGGGCCAGATCCTGACGTATCTCATTTAAAAGAGTGTTGAATGTCGTACCAGCACTTTCAAGTTGGCGCTGTAACTTGCGGGAACTCATGTGCAGTACCCAGCCCACGCTTTCATCTGTAACGTTACCGGAAGGAAGCTGATCGATGATAATTGCTTTGACCTTCTGGGTGATCTCATCTTGATCTAGCTTGGCAAGATACTCAATCATTACCTGATCAGTGAGTTCAGCAAGTTGAGGATTTGCACCGCGCAGCTTTCTATCAACCGCTTCAATTGATAGTGTGAGACTGTTTGCGGGAGCTTCAAAAACAACTGGAGAGCGGAAATATTCATAGAACCTCGCAGAACAAGAAGGCTTGGGGTGTGTAAATGTCACTGATACCGGTGCCAAATCTGCCGCATAGTTCAAGCGACACATACTCATTATGACAGCCAGCGCGGCGGCGTTTCGTTCAGGAATATCACGCCTTTCGTGGCTGAAAACCATAGTGAGAGTCAGTCCCTCTTCCGTTTCATCTAATTTTATTGGCCGTTCATCCGTAACAACACGATGATAACGATCGAATCTCTCAAGCGCTGTCCGCAAAGTGTCACTTGCAAGCATCGCGTAGCCTAAGGCGCTGAAATTCGAAGGATGCCATAAATCAGCAGCTTTGAGGCCGAAACAGGGGTCGTCAATAACCTCAGAGGCCTTACGCCACAGATTATCCAAATTATCCAGTCTATATCTCGCCCCAGGTTTTTGCATTAGCTCAGGGTTTAGAGCCATTGCCCGAAACAGAGGTTCGGGGTCGATTCCGTAAGATTCCAGTATATTCCACAAAATAATTACTACACTGGCGTTATTCGTAGCGTGCATTGTATGGGCTCCCTCCTTTCGTTAATCCCCAAATTCAAAATTAGTCTTGTTTTCCCTTTATCAAGTTTGACGCGATAAGTCAAAAGATTGTCGCTCATGGTCAAGCACTTAATGATTCTACGACTTATGTTCTCTACAAGATAACCGGGAAAGTGAAGGGGGAAGATAAGGGTCGTTTAGCCAAAACCTACTTTTTCTCTGCTCTTGCAAGATCCAAAGAGTGAGTGGGCATCGCGGACTAATCGGGAAGAAGACCTGGATAGGAGTCAGATCATGAAAAAGGTCAGAGAACTCGAGGATTGCGAACATTACCCATTATGCCTACACCTACAAAGGAGGGCTTGTGATATGCCTTCCGTTCTTTTACTGACAGCGATGGAAATTGAGGCCGAGTCGGTCTGCTGCGAATGCCACGATTTTGAAGAAAAGGAAACGTCAAGAATGACATGAAAAATCCTCTTTACCTTGAAAACCAAGGGAGAAGATAAGGGTCATTTAGAAGGATGGCAATGCAAAAAATCATCATGCAGATGGCTGCAATTATAAAATAAATCGTCGATGCTCATTGAAACGTTAGGGGGTTGAATACAATGCATCTGTTTTGGTACTTGTTCGTTTTTATCACAGATGGAACGCTTGGCTTCCTCTTGGGGTTTATCTTCGCATCTGGGGCAGCCAGAGAACGAAGTATTGAACTCGATCGAATGCACAACATAGCCAAAACTTCTTTAGACCAAGGCCTGGGCATAGGAATAGATGGATAAAAGCACTCGGCAATATATAAATCCACTAGACAAAGTAGCTAAATCAGGAGAAGCAAATCATGGAATTTGCGAGCTCTCCTAATTCCCACAATGCCGAGACGAAAATGCTTACCTCTTGAGGAATGTTGGGCCCATTTGGAAAAGCTGTCGGGATGTAATGATGGGTTAAAGGTTTTTCAGAACCACTGCTGTGGCAGTTTATGCTCTAGGGAGAGAAGGACTTGCACAATTCAATGACAATGAGTGACGCCCGGAGACATACGAGATTAAGGAAGTGCTTTCAGGTAAAGCTACACCAGAAAGTTCCAAGTGTTCTAGATGTATTGCTAGAAGGGGCTACTGTGTACTTGAGTCAAGGAGGTGCCTTCATCAAAACTGAAGACTGGGGTTTTTTCAAGCCTCATGAGTCAATGGACCTCACTTTCTTATTGCCGCCGGACTTCACTGGCCAAGATACTACTATTGGTTTGCAAGGTTCAGCTATTGTCAGCAGAGTTGATCGCTTAAGAGAAGGTATCGCTGTAGAGTTTATCAATGAGCTCAGACAGTTTAGACCAACTACTATGCTTTGACGAACTTGCAGACAAAAACAGCCCTCTCGAAATTTCCAGATTTAGATATCCTCCTAATATCTTCAAACCCACCAAATGTTACTTCTTAGCAAGAGATGTTTAAACCTCATCCGGAAGTTTCTACCCCAGAATCTTGTGCCGAGTCCTCAGAAGCTGAAAGTGTGGATTAAGGGATGTAATCCACACTTCGCTATCTTCCTTGCGGTGAAGTTGCTACACTGCAGGCATTTACAAAACCGGTCCGAGATTCTTCAGATTGTGGTGCAATGTTATCTGTAACGTAGTAATGGTTTAGACAGGGGGAACAGCAAAATGAAAATAATCATCAAAACCTTAATCGTAATATTGCCCTTTATTTTGCCAAATATCATCTATGCAGTTTCAGTCTACAACAGTGATGGAAGGGCACATGCCATTAAGGTTACTGACATTAGAAGTGGTAGGCAGCAATCAATGACAGTTTACAATTCTTCTACCGCACATGTTAGATGCAGATATGGGTGTGAAATAAGAGTCATGGAAACTGACGACACAATAACTGTGCCACCAGAGTCTTCCTATGCTACTAATACTGTCGTGATTGGAAACGGCACGCTGAGAAGAAGATGAAATATGGAAGATTGTACTATGAATTGAGGCGGGGCTTCGGCTCCGTTTTTTTCTTTTCATCATCTTGTGCCAGATTAAATTCCAGCAAAGTGTGAATTAAGGGATGTAATCTAAACTTTCGCAGAGGTCGAGGCGAGTTTTCATTTCTTATCATTATCCCAACTCACTAACATCTTTTTTGTCCACCCTATTAAAATCAAGAATGGTGATTTTTCGGACTTACATGTCCTAGTTGTCTTGTACTAAAGTAGCAGAACGATGAGAGTCCATATATTGGCTCTTCATCTTTTCCTGCAGACCCAATCGCCTTTCGGGTCGGTTGGTTTTTTCTCATCCACCTCACTTTCTCCTTGGTTCCCCCACCGGTCAAGTGCCAAGATGACGATTTCTCTGCGCAGGATGGATACTCCATGAGTACTTCCGTCTTCAAAAAAAGGGAAATTTATTTCCACTCTATGAACTCAATTACCAATCTTTTGAAATATCGTATCTGATGTAAAACGGATAACTATTCGGAAATTTTATTAAAAATACAAGTCACTTGAGTTGGTACGGTTTGTGTTAATAGAGGGCGAAGAGTCTCAATTAGCAGATCAGAAATCTATTAGCAGGTTGTCCAGGAGGTTTGAAAAGAATGATTGCCACCCCCAATGCCCGCAGACAGGCTGACAATTTTAACTCAGGTGTTGAGAAAAGAGACGCCTCTCGTGAGAGACAGTCAAGAAAAAATAGACGATCCTGTACAGACCGCAGACAGTGCTACGATACTGACTATTTTGCTCGCGGCGGTGCAGAGAGAAGGAGGGGTTCCTGGGATAGACGCTCGGCCAGAAATAGACGATCCGATAGAGACCGTAGACTAGTTTCTAATCTCAGTCGTCTGGAACACACCCTTAAAGAGGCGAAAAGTCGAGAGAGATGAACTGGGCTCACTGATTAACGGAAAGCGAAATTCAAAAACTATGGAACAATTAAGAATCCAACAAAGGAGGATGGCATGACAAAAAAGGGAACCATTTAGAAGAGACCGAAGTGTCCCTTAATGCTACGGAGAGAGCACATTGGGAGTGGATGCAGTATGCGCTCTTAAGACGCATTGAGGAGCAGATAAAAGTTTACAGTTACCAGAATATGACGCAGGAAGAACTCCGTTCGCTAGTGCCGAGCCTCCAAGAGGAAGCGGCTTGAACGCTTAGGTGATATCCTGCCGCATCCAGTAGAGGAGAGGTTGGAGGTGCATGATGCAGGTCCATATTATGTATTTACCGCTGGTGTTCACACTCGGTATGACATACGAGTACTGGCGGCGGAGGCGGCTACTAGAAAAACGGATGCTACTAGTACGAGAAGGACTTACCCAAAAATACAAAGATAAATTAGATAGTCTAAGCTAGCATACTTTGTGTGTTTTTTGAAGAGATAGAACTTGCTTCAGAAACTCCATTTTCAATCGACTGATCGGGTGCGAACTGGTTAATATCATGAGAGCATGGCTGCAACACTTCCTACATCCTATAAATTTATGGAGTCGGCTGGGTGGGCATCACACGAGTTTTTTCAAGGTCTATGAAACGTATGCCTGGCAGCCTTTTCTAAGGAGTTTCCTCACAACTAAATCAGTGAATGGCGACAGGAACGATCCGCCATTAGATAACGAATAAGAGATGATTTGCTGAGGAAAAGCTTCATGACATATGATCGCATCAAATCTTGTTACCACTTCGTTGAGGGAGAATGTCCACATCAAAGATTTTTGTATATTGTCTGCCTATTTCCTCAACTCTTAGGCCGTGAAAAGTACGCAAAGTACCACAAGGCCCTCTTGGACTGCTTGTATTGCGGGCAGTTCATCAACAGACGGCCCAGTCAAAACCTGGGAAATAGATGGAGCGGCAACAAAGGAGAGAGTTGCGAGGTTTTGGTTGTAGCTGATTGATAAGACCCAAAAGTCCTCACTACTCCAACTCGGTTTTTTCAAGAACATCGGTGGAATCACTGGCTTCGCTTTTTTCTTGCCTCGACCCTGCCCACTCCGAGCTTGCCCCCATTGGCCTCAACTGGACTGGTCAGTGGGGGCTTTTTCTTGGCATCGGGTTTGCATTAGTGAACCAATGTGGTGAGTGTGATGCTCACCTAATACCATTCCCCAAATGGTACCCCCATCGGTTTATAACGGTGTGCGCCATGCCGATGGGGGTTTTCTTGCTACCCAGTTGACAGCTCAACACTCTCTTGGAAATTGGAGGCGAGACACAATATGACAGAACTCAATGCCCCCACTAATTGTGAGCAGTTCCCATTATGCGAACATTTACAAAAATACGTTGGTGATGAATCCGCAGGTCTTTTAATGGCAGCGTTGCAAATGGAATCCGAGAGGCGTTGCGGTGAATGCCCTCATTATAAAGCAAATAATGAGTCACCAGCCTAGAAAGTCCATCCACCCCTCCATGCTGCCCA
>Ga0255045_10000143_pt1 | contig 14198 bp, 15 predicted proteins | sample BC1_12_23_MG_FD_183652 | JGI IMG/M metagenome (GOLD analysis project Ga0255045, IMG submission 183652) | Seawater microbial communities from Strait of Georgia, British Columbia, Canada - BC1_12_23 | ecosystem: Environmental > Aquatic > Marine > Strait | place: Canada: British Columbia...
ATTTTTTTAATAAAGTTATCCTAATAATCGTATATCGCAACCCCCACTGATCCCCATCGCTAATAAATTTGATATTCTTTTAAGAGTTTATAAACAAATACTTCATACTCGTTAGAGTTGGAGAGAAAAAAAGACATATATATATATCTTTTTAAAAAAATGGTTTGCTCAATTTGTAAGCAGCAAGGTCACAATAAGAGAACTTGTCCTCTCCACAATAATGGATTGATTGGTAATTTGGTAACAGCTGCCATTGCTGTTGCTACACAACTCGGGGCAGCTCAACCAATTCAAGTGCCGCAGATGAATCTCAATCTCGCTCAATTGAACCGGGAACAACTTGAAGCAAAGAAATCGGATTTTCAATTGAATCGTAAAGAGCAGTGGGCTTTGGCTGAAAATTGTGTTCAAGATTTAATGAATGGTAAAAATATCTCTATCAAGGCCGAAGAAAAAAGTGGCAAACGTGGTATAATGGAGTGTATTCACGTGATTCTCAGGTTAAGTTATTTGGAAGATGACCCATTCTTTTCAAACGATGAACCCAAAAGTATTTATGTCACGGCTTTAAACCGCAAAGATACAAAAGTTCAGCTAATTGAACAGGAAGGTTTCGGGATTACATCGTGCATACTCCGAAATGCGACTAAAAGTGGTGAACTTCTTGGAAAAATTGTTGAAATCATGTCCGATGAAAACAATACTTCAATGGTATATATTCATTTGGATGAATGTGATTATGGAACCGGCGATACGCAATCTTTGAGTAAATTATATAATCACCCATCTATTTCATTGTGGAAACATATGATTAAGTTTATCACATATTCAGCAACACCAGAAGAACTCGAGAAATCGGATAAAGTTGAAGTCCCTGATTGGTCTTTCCATACATTTGTTCCAGCAGATACATATTTTGGAGCACAAAAATATTTTGATAATGGTCTTATCAATGATCCAGAAGAATTCTTTGATGGCACCACCATCACCGAACACGGAAAGGGAATTATTGAAGAGGTCAAAGGTAATTGTTTAAATGAGTCAAATTCCAAAAAAGTCAAGCAGAGAAATATCATTGTCGTTCGGGCGGCACCAGGACAACTCAATGTAATTCATAATCTCATAGTTCAACTTGAAGAAGATAATGGATGTGAAATTCAGATTTATGATCAAAAAAATGGATTTGAGTGGGGGTTGCTGAATGCGTGGGCTGAGTTGGGCAAAGAAAAAGTTATAGATGATGATGGAGATGTATGTGCTATTAAATATAAACCAGTTGTGATTTTCATCTGTCAAACTTGCACCCGAAGCACGGAAATTCATAAACTTGGACACAAGCGTATTTATGCTTGGCATGATAACAGATTTATGTCCGACAATAAATGCTATAATACACTATCACAGGCGATTGGTAGAGTAAAACACTACACTGATGGCACCGATGATAATACTATCAAATTGTATTGTGATAAAAATGTTATTAAAACAACACTCGGTATGCCTACACCGGACCTTGATGAAAAAAACAAGAAACTCAGTCAAAGGGTTAAATGTGTCAAAATTAGTTCTTCGCAAAAATATCACGATGAATATGGGGATGTTGATAGTGTTCCCGAAGATGATTGGGAAGAAGAAGAGGTTGTTCCGGTTGATGGTCAAGAAAAGAGAATTGGGGTCGGAACCACCCTTATTGCCAAGGATGGAAAATGGCATCACCAAAATGGTGCTAATAACCGAACATTATTATTTGATGAATCTAATGGTAATGTTCCAGATGGTGGGAGTCGTTGGGTATTACAGTATCAAAGTGCAGGTTCTAATAAATATATTATTAGAGAATATAGTATGGTTATCGATGAAGAAGAAAAGTTTGAACAAAAAACAACAAATAAGAGTATGTATTCTTAAATGTAAATGTAGTAAAAAAATGTAGTAAAAAAATAAAAATAAAAAAAATTTTTTTTATCTCGTTTAGAGTTATCCTAATAATTTAATGAGTATGTATAGTTCAGAATAATTCCATGTTAATTTTTTAGCAGATATAAATTCATTTGTTATAGGATTAAATTGCTCTGGTAATATAAAATCTGTATCCAATGTTAATATTCGTTCTAATATTTTATTAGCAATTTCAATATGATTATTATTTGGATTTGATTTTGATCTATGCATTGGGGATTTATCTTTAACAATATTGTTACATTGATATATTTGAATTAATATTTGAGCTAATGCTAAGGAACAAATAATCCATATTTGACCATCATAATATTTATCATTTTTATATCTCCCAATTAAATTTAAATCCGAATTATTGTATTTTTCTCTAAAAAATAAAATTAAATTATCACAGGAATGTAAGACTAAATTTAATGGAATTTCTTTTAAAATATCCGAATCAAATGAAATGTGGGTGTAGGCAAGTAAATTTGCGGCGTCTTCATATTTTGTAATATTTCCATCAATATCAAATGAGGATATGATTGAATTTCCATTAATATGATCTTTAATATTATTTAATAATTGATTATAATAATATTCTAATTTACTACAATCTAAATCAAATAAATCTACATGTTTTATTGTTTCTTTAATAAATTTCAACTGAACCATTCGTGTATAAAAATGCCAACCATTATTTTCTTCCCATAAATCAAAACTAGTCTTATTATAATTATCTAAAATATATCTAATATCTTTATTTATTATAGGTAATATCATATTTTGTATAAGTATATCATATTTATATTTGAAAGTATCTATTAATTTAAATAACATTATACCTCGTAATGCCGGACCATCATTTTGAGGTCTTCCCCAAGGTTCGTCGTATGGTGTACAATCAATATTAAATTTAGGTTCTCCTAATCCTGACTTAGTGTTTAAATTTTGAATTTTAGTTTCATTCTCTAAATAATTAATAATATGTTGGAAATATTTAGGATCTCTTGTATTAATATACATATCTATAATAGGTCTCATTACTAATGCCGAATCACGAATCCAATGATATTTATAATTAGGTTCAATTGATGGTGAAGCTATTATCATACCTAAATTTGTTGTTGTGTCTGTATTTTCAATGATTCTATCCATTATTTTATCTAAATATGTTTTCATTTTTACTTTATTTTATATATTATTTTCCGAAAATAAATTTAAAGATTTAAATATATATATATATATAATAAAAACTATGCAGATCTTCGTAAAAACCCTAACTGGAAAAACGATTACTTTGGAAGTAGAAGGATCGGATACAATTGAGAATATTAAAGCTAAAATTCAAGATAAAGAAGGCATTCCACCAGATCAGCAAAGATTAATTTTTGCTGGAAAACAATTAGAAGATGGTAGAACTTTAATGGATTATAATATTCAAAAAGAATCTACTTTACATCTTGTTTTAAGATTAAGAGGTGGGTTTCCTTGAACTAGTAGTTTAACTATTTTTATATTCTAATACGAAAAAGAAAAATCTGACAATTTAAGATAACTTTAAAAAATGTTTAAAGAAGTAAAACAATATATATATTAAAATATAATGTGGATTGATATTCTAAGGAACCTTGAAGATAGAAGAAAAAATGGTGGAGATTTATCATATTTAAATACAAGTATAGATTCACATTTAGGTTATTATATTATGCAATTAGTTTGTCATATATTTGATTTTAGTTTAGTTGAAAATAATATTAAAATATATGATACTGTCCATAATACAAATAGAGAACATAGTTTTTTATTATTTTATTTACAAACACATTTATTAAGAGAATTAACACTTGAAAAAAATAATTGTGAAAGAGACTATGGAGGTATTATAAATAATATTCAATATATTACAAGTGCAAGTAGTATTAATCAAAATACAAATGTAATGGATTCAAATGTTAATATTAATAACGATATAAATAGATTAAATGAATTATTAAAAATAAATAAAGCACATATTAAAAATATTAATAATTTAATTAAATTAATTAATAATAAATTTAAAGATAGAAGATCAATTGTTAATTTAATGGAAAGTATTCGTGATATTAAAAAATATTTATAATCGATTTTCTAATCTACATATTTCTTCATAAACTTTATTTTCTTCCATTGTTATATTTCTTCTTTTACACAATTCTTCTAATACTTTATTGTGGACATATATAATAAATTATTTTTAAATATTATTATCATTTTTTCTTCGGTAACCATTTTTTCTTCGGTAACCATTTTTACAATAACTCCCTAATTCAATACATCTTTCACATCTTTCTTCTATGTGATGTTTATTTGTATGTATTAATTGTTTATCTTTTACCCCTTTATCATCACTTAAAATAAATTTATTATAATTCCATTCAGCTTTAGATCTAATTTGTTCCATTTGTGCTTCTGAAAAGTGAGGATGTAACCATTTACCATTTTTTGATTGTTGTTTCCATACTTTAATAAAGAAAAATTTATCTTTTTCTGGTAAATACTTAACAATAACCCAACAAAGATTAGAAGACCATCCTTTAAAAGATCCTTTAGTATTTATAGTTGTTTTGTAGACTTTCATTATATATATTAGTATATCATTTTTTTAAATATTAATATTATTGAATATTTTTTAAGAGCATGGTATCAATAGTATATTATTATTATTATTTTATTTATTTCTCTAAAATCACCGTTTTCATAATTACTCTTCATATATATAATTTCCAATAAAATTACTACAGAAAAACTCACTCATAAAATAATCACTATCAATAAATATTTTAATTCTATCTACATTCTTATCAACATAATTTATATGATTATCATAATCTATATCATTATCTCCTTTTTCAATACCAGTATATTTATGTTTATTCACATTCTTCAATCTATATGAATATACACATATATCCATATCTTCGTCAAGTGGTTCAAAATCTATAAAGCAATCCATAAGTTTATCCAATTGGTTATAATAATTTTCAGTATAATTTATAATTCCAAACATTAAATATGTTGGATTTAATAATTCTTCTTTTAAATCGTTGATTGGTAAGTCATTATTCATACTGTTATAACTTTTCAAAAATTTAGACATATTATATTTAACAAATATTCTTCGTAAATCACGTAAAACTAAATAATATTTTTGTTTATTTTTATCTATCTGTTGTTCTACCAATACATTATTATATATTATATCTTGAATTTCAAAAGGTAATAGACTAAATAATTCCAATTCTTTTGGTGTTTCTTTCTTCTTAAATTTATTAACCAATATTCTATTATGAATATGTTTATATTTTTCAGTTATTTCTTCACATAAATCTCTTTTCATATAATAACTTATCTTATCTTTTTGTTTTTTCTCCCAGTTATACATTCTACTTTTATCATATAACAACCAACTTCTACAAAATATATGTATTGGATTTGGTGTCATTAAATTATTATTACTATAATATATTATTATCTTTTATATAATTTGAAAATAATTAAGATTAAATTCAAATTAAAAAAATAATATGGTATTTTATTTAAACAATGATATCCTTGAATTAGTTGGAGAACATTATAAAAAAAATAAATATTGGGAAATTTCTCAACCGAATAGAAAAAATAAAGAATGGTGGATTAAGAAATATTGTTTTGATAAATTATTCAAAAAATATATTAGTCGTTTTGATGGCGCATGGATAAATCAATATAGACCACTTGTAAATAATGGTAATCATTATTCATTATATATTTCTCCAAATATGGAAGAAAAAATAGGTAAAGAATTAGAAAAAATAGAAATAATTTGTAATCGATATAGATTATTTAATACTATTGTGATATATAGTGGTATTAAACCATCAAATATTAAAAATGCATTAAATGATAAAAAACATTATTCTGATGTAGAAGAATATATAGATTGTACTAAATGCGAATTTGATAGAATCCCTTGGAAAGAATATAAATTTAATTGTTTCAATGGTAAAAATTGTTCACATTGTAATAGAATTCAAAATTATTCTCATAAATTTTTATCAATTGAAGATTGGTGGTATCTAGTTTAGGTAAATATGTAGGCTAATAAAGCTATAAATAACCATAAACATATTATAAATGATGCTGTAATATTTTTATTTATTCTGTATTTAACTATTAATAAATAAAATATAATTCCAAATAAGATACCCATTAATGGTAATATTATCTGCATTTTACTCCATTTATTGATTATATTATTATTTTTTTTATTATTAACTATAAAAAATGTTAAAAATATAGGAACTGGAACAGCTCCTAAAATTGCGGCTACTGTGGGTTTATCCAATTGATCGGCAATATATGGTATACCAACAAAAACAACAATACCCATGATAACTTGAATTATTAACTCAGTATTCATTTATATATTATATTGTTAAAAAAAAATATATTTATTATTTAATTATTATTTAATTATTATTTAATTATTATTTAATTATTATTTAATTATTATTTAATTATTATTTATTTATTATTTAATTATTATTTAATTATTATTTATTTATTATTTAATTATTATTTAATTTGATGTTGCTTTCTTAGCACCTTTCTTTTTTGTTACAACTACTGGTTCATCATCATCTTCTTCTTCTTCTTCTTCTTCAGATGATTCGGCATCACTATCATCACTATCTTCTACCTGTGTATCATTTACAACTACACTACTCGTAGTAGATACATCATCTCGGAATGCGAATTCTTCTAGAGTTTCAGGAACCTTAACAAGCATTTGAACTGCTTTCCATGTAGCTCCAAATCCAACAGATGAAAACCATAGACCCGTGCATTGGAGGAGCATTTTAGCAGAAGAACCTTTTGCTAGTAGATTAGTTACATCTTGGAAATTTTCATCATCTTCCTTATCAACATTAATCTTACTTTTAGTTTCATCATAAAACTTACACTGGTAAACACCATTTCGTTTTGCTACTTTGAATCCCATTTGTGCTGGGTATTTCCCAGTAAATTCACCTGATTCTGGATCCTTGTAATGACGAACAATTGGAGTGTATTTATCTTCAATTACTTCATCAGACATCGACTTTTTCTTAAACCATAACATACTGTTTTTCTTAGCATCTTCTTTGATTTTATCATCAAATTCTGCCATTTTCTTTACAAATGATTCAATTTCAGGATTATCATCTGTTTTCAGTGATACTTTACAACTATATTTACCTGTTCCTTCACTTTCCTGAAAATACATACAATCGAATGGAAATGTTAGTTCAGGTGTTTGGAGATAGATAGATTGAATACCATCGCCATAGTTAACATATGCGATCTTGGCACCATTATCAAGATTCTTTAGATCAGAATACTTGATCTTAGACATTTCAATTTCAGAAGCAATCATAGCTTTGGATTGGGACATTTTTTTAAAAAGTTTGAGTTAAGTTTGATAAGTTTGATAAAGTTTAAGATAATTTAGTAGAGTTGTTTGTTATTTATATATTGATTTTATCTTTTAAATAATTTCAAATTTATTAGTAATCCAATTTTTATTTTAACGATTAAAATAAATACTTAAATATTTTTTATTAATATAATATAAATGTTTTGTAAATTTTCTGAAACAACTATAGATAATATAATTGTAAAATGTAATAAAAAATGTAATAAAAAATGTAATAAAAATTGTAATAAAAAGAATAAATATGGTGGATATTGTTATAAACACAGGGGATTTTATTTATTAAAAGACAATATAGTTGATTATGATAAATTTACATATAATAGTTCAGATTATACAATAGGTTCTTTAAAGAATTCATTAAAATTTAAGAATATTAAAACATCAAGAGAGATTAATAAATATAATAAGGAACAGTTATATTCATTAATATGTGAATCTGTAAATAAATATAAATATTCAGATAATAATAAAAATATTATAATTATTCAATCTAATATTAGAAGATTTCTAAATAATATTAAATCTTTAAGAGGTGTTGGATATTTATATAGAGATAAATGTAAAAATGATGAAGATTTTTTTTATTTTGTTTCAAAAGAAGAAATAGAAGATAAATATTTTTTTTCATACAAAGATAATAAGAATCATATTTGGTGTTTTGATATTCGCAGTTTTAATAAATTAATATTAAATGATAAGAGAAATCCATATACAAGAGAATTAATTGAAGAAAAAATAACAAATAGAGCATTGAAATTAACAAAAATATTAGCAAATAGAAAAATAGATATAAATATAGTAGAATTCAATCACATTAATAAGATAGATATTATAAGACAAAAAACTGTTGATGTTTGTGCTAATATATCACATAGTGGTTATGAGATAAATATTAATTGGTTTTTATCATTAGAAATACATAATTTAAAAAAACTTTATAAATCATTGGAAGATATATGGAATTATAGAGCATATATAACACCACATATGAGAAGAATATTAATTCCACCACTCGGATTAATATTTCAATATCCTGTAAGAGATGTTTTTTTATTAAATGATAAATTAGAAATAATGGATTTAATTTTAAATGAAGTTTCAAAATCAAATAATGCGATTGAATTAAGTGATAGACAACAAGGATATATGTATTTTTTAATTGGATTAAGTGGAGTATCAAGTGAGTGTTTATTATCGCATCCATGGACAGAATATGCAATAAATGGATGATTTTAATTAAATATACTTAAAACTATAATCATATAATTAAATATAATAAAGAGCGCGGTTGATCACACAAAATAAAATAAAATAATATATAAAATGCCAAAGACTAAAGCCACCAAAACTAAAGCCACTAAAAAAACCAAAACTACTCCGGTTGTAGCCCCTGTTGCTGCTGTTGAACCTGTTGCTGTAGAAGCACCTGTTGCTGTAGAAGAACCTGTTGCTGTTGTAGAACCTGTTGATACTTCATCTACAGATGAATCCACTGAACATTCTCAATTTGATTACACCGATGACATTTCTGCCCTCCAGTCCGAATTAAAGGGTGCTGCTATTGTAATCAAAAGCCTTCTAGCAAAGGTTAATGCTCTAGAGAAGAGGTCAAGTAAAGACAGAAAATTTGTAGAAAAGAAACTAAAATCTCGTCCTAAAAAATCGGGTCCTCCCGCAATGAATGGTTTCTCGAAACCTGGACCCGTATCTGATGAACTTAGAACTTTCCTAGGACTTACATCGGAAGATCTCATTGCTAGAACTGAAGTAACTAAAAAAATCACGGTATATTGCCAGCTTCATAAATTACAGAATGAAGCTGATAAGAGAATTATTCTTGCAGATGCTCCACTAAGAAAACTCCTTCGTCTAAATAAGACTGATCAGTTAACTTATTTTAATCTTCAGAAATACATGAAGGTTCACTTCCCTAACAAGGAAGGTGTATACCCCACACTATAAATAATTAAATGGTTTTTAATTTATATTTTTTTTAATATACCTTTTTTTTACCTATTTTACCAGTTATGGTATAATTTGTTTCAGTCATGTTAATATTATATATTAAAATATTATAATATTAAAATATTATAATATATATATTATGGATAATAATGTTTATGTTAATTCTGATATAGATTCTGATATAGATTCTAATATAGATTCTGATATAGATTCTAATATAGATTCTAATATAGATTCTAATATAGATTCTAATATAGATTCTGATACTGAAGTAAAAGAAAAAAATAAACAAATAAAATGGATATGGTTTATTGTATCAATAATATTTGCTATAGTTATTTCGTTATTATTAAAATACATGATAATTCCTAGAATTTCAAAATATTTTGAGAATAAGACAATAGTTAATAAACCCAATTAATGTCATCTCTAAATTGATATAACGCATATATAACAAATATTAAAATCAATAAAGCAATAATTATACCAGGTATATTTCTAATTAATATTACTTTACATCCAATTCTAACCCAATCATTTTCGGCAGAGCAACTTTTATAATAAAAATAACAAGCTACAATGAAAATTAATAATATAATAAATGGAGCATATATTGATATATTTATTATATTATTTACTTTTTCTTTTTTTTCATAATCTGGAATTTTTATTTTATTATTATTCTTATAATTATTCATATAATATTATTATTTATTTTATTTTTTTGAATATAAAATAATTATTCATATTTGTTAATTCTAATAATTCTGGATTATCTAATATTTTTGTTGCATCATTAAATTGTTTAGATTTTAATAGATTATCACCTGTTTCATCTTTCATTAAATCTGGTATTTTATCTTTAATAGATTCAAATGAACCAATTGATGAATCTATTATTCTATTATATTTAAATTTCATTCTTGGTTTGTGTGGTTCAAATCCATATTGTTTCATTTTTTCAATAAAATATTCAAAATTCACTAAATATTCTGATATATCTTTTCCAATTGAATCCATATATACATTGATTTCTTTTCCTAAAACATTTTCACTGTCACCATCACCATTATAAGTAAAATTATCCATATCATATTTTTTCTCAATTTTATATATTATATTACCCAATTCATCAGTATATTCAAATGGTTTATCTGATTTTAATCTTTCAAATACTCTATTTCCATCATAACAGGTTCCAATAAAATAACCACCCTTTTTACAATTATCTCTAATATTTTTTAAATACCCATCTAATGTTTCTTCATTTTTAAAATAATAATGAATACTAAATTGACTACTTATTAAATTGAATCCATTTTCTGCCAAACCATTATATTTTTTATCTATTTTCATATATTTTGTATCCAATGAATCAATATTTTTATTATATAATATATTTAACATATTTTTACTAAATTCCAATCCATGGTGACCTTCTCCCCAATTTTCTATTCCTTCTTGATCTTTTATATTTTTGCTTGTATCATATCTAATAAATACAGCTTTCATTTTATCTTGTTTTTTATCAAAATAATATCTGTTACAGGCTACTTCGACTGGTGAAATATCTAATCCGAATAGAAATGAACAATTTATTTCTGGATTAGAAAATTTATTAATATCCCCACCTCTACCAATCGATGTATCAAGTATTTTTTTATTTTCAGGTAATTCATTTGAAGAACCAATACCACCAATTAATTTAGATTTAATATAATTATGAAATCTTCTCAATGGTTTAGTATATGGTGTTTCTTTTTCTGATTCTTGATAATAGTCATCTGTCGCACCAAGTATATCTACTTCTTTTTCTATATTTTCTAAATCAATATCACCCATAATCATTTTTTTAGTTATAGGTGTTTTAATTGTTTTCCATATATTATTAGCTGCTTTAAAATGTTGAGGACTTTCTTTATCTCTTCGCAACCTTAATGGGGTCCATTTAAAACCATTACCATCTTTTTCCCAATCTTTATTATATCTCATTTCAACAATATCATTATTTCTTAATTCATTTCCATCTCTTTCACATATTATTTTATCTTTTTTTAATGGTATATTTGTTATACCATAATCGATTGTTTCGTATGGTGGTGTGAATTTTTTCCTATCATTCCTATCTCCTTTATATTTTTCTGTTAGCATTTTCATACATATATCAGAATGATTATCGTCAGACTCTTTATAAAATACAAATAATTTAATATTTTTATAATTTCCAAATATTTCAAGACCATTTTCATCGTATTCTTTATATGGATATATAATATCTCTTTTCATACTTTTAATTTGTTCGGTTTCAATTCGGACTTGGAAATCAATTGTATTCTCTTCTTCCGGTTTCCATTTATAATTTAATGGCCATTTACCACCAATTAATTCAGGTGCTTCTGAACCTGGTTTCCATTCATATGTTGCTTTTACTGGTAAATTACTTGGTAAAAATATTAACCCATCTATTTTATATTCATAACCATTTTTATTTGATAGTTCTAATATTTTTTTTGATTTTGATAATATTTTTTTGTTCTTTTCGAAATTAACAGAACCAACCGGTTCTATTTTAGTTGAACCCTTTTCATAATTTTTAATATATATTCTTAATCTTTTATCAATATTTAAATCATCAATATATTTCATATTTCCCATACTTTTTCTAAATATTTCTATTTCTTCTGCTCTTGATTTTGATTTTTTTATAGAAATATATGGTTCTTTATGGACAGGTTTATTATTTGCAAAATATACATCAAATATCATATATAAATTAATATCTTTTTGATCTTTATCCTTTATAATATATTCACCATCTAATAACCATGTCCCTTCTAAATCAAATGTTATACCAATATCTAATATTTCCCATTTACTATTAATTAAATATCCTTTAGTTTCTAATATAAATAATAAATATCTATCACCATCTGCTTTTTCTGTTACTAAATAATTCTGAAGTATATTACCCGTAAATTCTATATTTAATTGATTGAAATCAATTGTTATTGGATTTGGTGCCATAAATTGTTTATAACCGTTTAATGGTTGATTTGTTAATTTTAAATATTCATTTAATATTTCTTCTTTATCTGATATTTTAATTAATACTAATGATTTTGTTAAATATGAATTTAAATCATATAATACACTATTATATTGATCTATTACTGATATGATTTGTTCTTCTGATATTAATGATTCAATAGTTTTGTAGATTTCTGTTTGGTCTACTAATTCATTTAATGATTCTAATATTATTTTATTTGTTGTTGTTGTCTCAATTATTTTTGGAGATTCATATATATTATTAACAGGAATACCATTCTCTTCTATTTCATTTGTTTTTATTGTTTTATTTATAAAATTAATTATATTTACTTCTTTGTTTAATAACATATTACCAACATATTCTACCTCTAGTTCATATTTTTCTGTATTTTTTAATATATTAGCTTCTTTAAAAGTTTTATATAATTCTCTATTATTTCCTGCTTTATTTAATTTATTTGATTTAGTTACTGTTAAATCTATTCTAAATAAATTATCATATGTTAAAAAACTATTTCTTTTTTTGAATCGAAAAAACTTTTTACTCTTATCCCAATTATCTCTTAAATTTATTACTTGTGCATTATCATTTGATAAATCAATTTCATTTTTTAAATTGATTCTATAATTATAATCTTCATTATCTATTGTATATCTTTCACCATCTTTATAATAATTTGTTTTTTCCATGAATTCTAAATCCATACTATCATCTAATTTGTCAGTGTTACAATATTGTTTAATATTATGAATACCTATTATTGTTGTTCGAACATCTTGATAGGATAACTTTTCTCCAGGGGTTTTCCCCATTTTAATATCAAGTGTAGATAATACATCCATTTTTTTATATTTTTCTTTACAAAAAGATACTAAATTAAGATAATCTTCTATTTTTAAATTACCTTTATATATATATTCTAATTCTGTATTTTTTTCTAATAATGCTATTTTCATATATTTTATTAAATCTATTTTATTATCATCCAGTATATTCATATACTATTATATATATTTTAACTTTTATATATATTTTATATTATTTATCAAATTAAAAAAAAACTATATTATATTATATTACTGGCGGTAATGATGATGGTTATGGTGGTTATGGTGGTGGTAATGATGGTGGTTCTTCATAATTTGCCCCACCAATATGTTCTCCACCTGCCAGTTGTTCTGGATTCCATTCTCCTTGTGACCACAATTCGTCAATTTCTTCATATTCTTGACTGACTCTTGATATTGAAGACCCTTGTTCTTGAACAGATTCATCTAATATATGACATTTATTTCTTTGTTCCCAATTATTTATATTCCTCATCTGATCTACTATTATTTTATTTATCTCATTATCGTCTGAAAATATTCTATAAAATTTATTTAATTTAATATTTATCTCTTCAATTTCTTCTTGTGTAGCTTCATCGCTCAATGATATTATAGGTTCTCCATATGGTGCCATCCAATCACTTAAATTTAAATTACTTATATATCCATCATTACATATACATTGATAGTTTTCTGTTGGACCTAATGTTTCAGTTAGTCCGCCAAATTCACCTGAACATATCCTTTGATTAATATCTTGTCTTTTTGATATTCTACCAATTAACTTTTTTATATCACTATCTACCATAACATTTGGGATAATCCATTCTTGGACACCTGCTAATCCAATTGTTTCTTCATTTAACCCAGTGTCGTTCAATTGCGATGGATTTTTAAAACTATATGGTCTACTATT
>Ga0255045_10000144_pt1 | contig 14175 bp, 15 predicted proteins | sample BC1_12_23_MG_FD_183652 | JGI IMG/M metagenome (GOLD analysis project Ga0255045, IMG submission 183652) | Seawater microbial communities from Strait of Georgia, British Columbia, Canada - BC1_12_23 | ecosystem: Environmental > Aquatic > Marine > Strait | place: Canada: British Columbia...
CGTACCCTCTTCGTTGAAAATATTCTTCGCGAAGATTGCAGCATACCATTGGTCAGCCGCGATGAGTCGGTCGATGTGCGCACGGCCTTACACTCGTATACGATCTGGGCAGCACACCAGATGTTCGCCCTCTCCGCCACTAAATAGGACCCTCTATGGCCACTGTACTCGTAACCGGCTGCAACCGCGGCATTGGCTTGCAACTGTGTAAACAATTGCTTGCCCGCGGCGACGAGGTGATTGGCGTAACTCGCGGTGGCAGCGATGAATTGACGCAACTGGGTGCTCATGTCATTTCTGGCATAGATGTAGGCGATGGCGCGTCAATGCCTGCGCTCAAGGAAGCCATCGGCGATCAACGCATCGACGTACTCATCAACAACGCCGGCATACTGCGACGCGACAAGCTCGGCGAGCTCGACTACGAAGAGATGGCTGAGCAGTTTCGTGTCAATACGCTAGGTCCATTGCGTGTGACAGAGGCGCTGCTCGGGAATCTCGCCAAGGGTTCCAAAGTGGCTATCGTCACGAGCCGTGTCGGTTCGATCGGGGACAACGCGTCGGGTGGTAACTATGGGTACCGCGCATCCAAGACGGCGGTCAATCAGATCGGCACCAATCTCAAACTTGATCTGCATCCGCGGGGAATTGCTGTTGCCTTGTTACATCCCGGATTTGTCGCTACGGACATGACAGGTGGCCAGGGAATCGCGACGGCAGACTCGGCAAAAGGCCTGATCGATCGAATCGATGAACTCAATCTTGAGAACAGCGGCGGCTTCTGGCACGCCGAAGGCTACGAATTGCCGTGGTGATGTTAGAATCGACCGATTAATCAAGGAGAGGAAATCCGCATGCAAGAGCAAGTAAATTATCTGGCTCCGGTCTCACAGGCTTCTGTTGAAGATCGGTCTCAGTTCATCTGGAGGGTCTACGCCCACGTCGTCGGCGCAATACTGGCCCTGGTGGCGATCGAGGTTTATATCCTCACGTCCGGGATGGTGAATGGCCTTATTTCGCTTATGTTCTCCAGTCCGATCCTGACTTTCTTTCTGTTCATCGGTTCCACCATGGCTGCTCAATCTGTTGCCCATCGCGCGCGGTCAACGACAACTCAATATGCCGCCCTGGCAGCCTACGTCTTTGTGTTCTCACTGTTTGTGGCGCCGGCGATCGTTTTTGCCGAAATGAAGCAACCCGGTGTCGTTGATAGCGCCGCTGGCGTGACTATTTTGGGTGCGGTTGGCCTGATCGCTACGGCCATGATCACGCGAAAAGACTTTTCCTTCCTTCGCGGTATTGTGATCTGGGGGATGTCGCTTGCGCTAGTGGCAATACTGGCAAGCATGTTTCTCGGTTTTCAGTGGGGGCAGTGGTTTTCGCTGGCAATGATCGGGCTGCTTGGCGCGTCTATTTTGTTCCAGACGTCGGAAATCATGCGTACGTATCCAACTAACAGATACGTGGCGGCCTCGCTGGAACTATTTGGATCTATCGCCCTGCTGTTCCTGTGGATATTGCGTTTCATGCGTGACTAAATCGACGTTATAAAAGACACACAAGAAGGCCCGCTTGCGGGCCTTTTTTTTCGCCCAAAATACCTGCGGCTATCACGGATGTTGCCGGCCGTGACTACGTGTTATCAGTTACCTGTGAGCTGGCGAACAGCAATCAGATGGGAGCGATGTGATGCAAAGACTTTCTATTCTGACCCTGCTCTTGAGCCTTGTTGTCGCTTTGGGCGGCTGCGACGAGGACCGCACGATGTCCGAGCGCGGCTTTCGACTGCCCGATGGCAATGCTGCGGCAGGTCGTGAGACGTTTCTCTACATGCACTGCAATCAGTGCCATACGATTAAGGACGAGCAGTTGCCGTCAATCCCGGGATTCGAGCCATATGTTGAACTCGGCGGGCCGGTAACACACGTGAAGTCTTATGGGGAACTCGTAACTGCTGTCATCAATCCGACACACAAGCTCGCAGATGGCTACCGGAAAGAACTCGTTTCTGAAGACAGTGCGTCTAATATGTATGTGTACAACGGCTTCATGACGGTTCAGGAGCTGACCGACATCGTTATGTTCCTGCAGCCCTACTACGAGGTTGTGACGCCCGAGTTTCGCTACCGGATTTATCCCTAGATTATAGTCGCGCCGCCCATGTACGGCTGCAACACGTCCGGCACGCGGATGCTGCCGTCGGCTTGCTGATAGTTCTCCATAACCGCGATCAGCGCACGACCCGCGGCAACTCCGGAACCATTTAGCGTGTGAATCAACTCTGGCTTGCCGGTCTCCGGATTGCGGCGGCGCGCCTGCATGCGGCGCGCCTGAAAGTCCGCATAATTGCTGCAGGAAGAAATCTCGCGGTACTTTGCCTGGCCGGGCAACCAGACCTCGATATCGTAGGTCTTGGTTGAACCGAAACCGATATCGCCTGTACACAGCGCAACGACTCTGTACGGCAACTCAAGACGCTGCAGAATGACTTCAGCGTGCCCGGTCAATTCCTCGAGCGCCTGCACCGAGTCCCCTGCTGATACGAATTGCACCAGCTCGACTTTTTCGAATTGATGTTGCCGGATCATGCCTCGCGTGTCCTGGCCATAGGAGCCGGCCTCGGAACGAAAACACGGCGTGTGTGCGGTGTAACGCAGTGGTAGCTCGTCTGCGTCAAAAATCACATCGCGCGCAAAATTGGTTACCGGCACTTCTGCTGTCGGAATCAGGTAAAACGGAGTCTCAGTCGTCGTTTTAAACAGATCCTCTTCGAACTTCGGCAACTGCCCGGTGCCCAGGAGCGCCTGATCCTGCACAAGGTACGGCACATAAACCTCTTCGTAACCGTGCTCTTGCGTGTGTATATCAAGCATGAACTGCACCAGGGCACGTTGCATTCTCGCGAGTTGTCCACGCATGACAACAAAGCGCGAGCCGGAGATCTTGCTCGCAGATTCAAAGTCGAGCAGCGCCGACGCGTTACCCAGCTCAACATGGTCTTTGGGTTCAAACCCGAATTTAGTCGGCTCTCCCCAATGTCGAACCTCAGCATTATCCTCCTCTTCCTTGCCATCAGGTACATCGTCCTGTAGCAAATTGGGCAGTCCGAGTTCGATCAAACGAAGTTCTTTCTGCACCGACTGCAACTCGGCCTCATTGCCGTCGAGCTTCTCGCCGAGTTTCTTGACCGCATCCAGAAGCGGCGCGATATCCTCACCTCGCGCCTTGGCCTTGCCAATGTCTTTCGAACTCGTGTTGCGTTCGTTCCGCAGGTCTTCAGTCTCTACCTGAAGGGTCTTGCGCCGCTCTTCGAGCGCGAGATAGCCGTCTGCATCAAAGACGAAACCACGGCGCGCCAGGTTGGCCGTTACATCGGCGGTTGCTTGCCTAAGTAGTTTCGGATCGATCATTTTTTTCCGGGTTCGGGTTCCCTGATTTCGGCGAGCTTTTCGCGAATCTTTATCTCAAGTCCGCGAGGCACGGGATGATAATACGTACGCGGGTCCATGTCGTCGGGAAAGTATTTCTCGCCTTTTGCCACGCCCCCGTTCTCGTCGTGTGCGTAGCGATAGTTCTCGCCGTAACCGAGCTCCTTCATCAGCCGGGTTGGTGCATTTCTGAGGTGCATCGGCACCTCGAGCGAGCCGAATTCCTGGGCATCGCTTTGCGCCGCTTTGGCGGCCGTATAAACGGCATTGCTCTTCGCCGCGCAGGCAAGATAAACGACTGCCTGAGCGAGTGCCAGTTCGCCTTCCGGACTGCCCAGACGTTCAAGCGTCTCCCAGGCGTCCAGCGTCAGTCTGAGCGCTCGCGGGTCTGCATTGCCGACGTCTTCCGAGGCAACACGAATCATGCGTCGTGCGATGTACAGCGGATCACACCCACCGTCGATCATGCGCATTAACCAATACAGCGACGCGTCCGGATCCGAGCCACGCACGGATTTGTGTAAGGCTGATATCTGGTCATAGAAGTATTCGCCTTGCTTGTCGAAGCGTCGCCGGCCACCGGTCGCCACTTCTCTCACCGTCGATTCCTTGATGTCTCTGCCATCGGTAAGATCAGCGGCAAGCTCGACCAGGTTCAGGGCCCGCCGGGCGTCGCCGTCGGCTGCCATGGCGATCAGACCGAGCGCGTCGTCGGATATCTGATACCGGCCCGCAAAACCGCATTCTTCATCGGCAAGTGCACGATGCAGGATACCGAGTATCGAGGCCTCATCCAGTGTCTTCAGTACGTATACCCGCGCTCTCGAAAGCAGTGCGTTGTTCAGTTCAAACGACGGATTTTCGGTTGTCGCACCGATAAAAGTCAGGGTGCCGTCTTCGACGAACGGCAGGAACGCATCCTGTTGCGCTTTATTGAATCGATGCACTTCGTCGAGAAACAGTACCGTGCCCCGACCTGACATCTGGCGATGCTGCTCGGCCTGGGATACTGCAGATCGAATGTCCTTGACGCCAGCCATCACCGCGGAGAATGCGATGAAGTGGGAATCAGTTGTCGTGGCAATCATGCGCGCAAGGGTGGTCTTGCCCGTGCCCGGAGGTCCCCAGAAGACCATCGAATGAGCTCTGCCCTGCTCAATCGCCCGACGCAGGGGTTTGCCTTCGTCGAGCAGATGCGACTGCCCGGAAAACTCATCGAGGTTTGCCGGTCGCATACGATCGGCGAGCGGCCGCTCCGCCGCTTCTGCCACTTCGCTCGCAAATAAGTCAGTCAATACCAGCTTCTACCTTGCTCTCGGCCAGTCGGTTCTCGACCCGGAGGCTCCAGCCGCCGAGACCCCCCAGGGCCACAGCCATGCCAACTGAAATACCGGCAACATCCGCCACAATATCGAGCCAGTCTGCCGACCGATACGTAACGAGTCGCTGGCACGCTTCTATGAGCACACCAAAAAGAACCAGGCCAATGCCGATTCGCCAATACGAACGCGGTCGGTACTGGCCCGTGAACCATATCGCGAGAAATACAAACGTAATGCCGTGTAACCACTTGTCGACGTCGACAAACCATGCGAGGAATTGACCGCGGTCCGGCCAGAACCACACGGCCGGCATCAACATCGCGACCAGCACCAGGCACAGCAGAGCGATACCGGCGATTCGCCAGCGACGAGCGTAGCGCAAAGGCAGCATCAGGGATCCATCGAGTCAGCGACGGCGGGCGTGCCGACGACGTCAACATCTTCGGGTACAACAAACTCGAACCGGGCCGGATCGATAGGCGCATTAACCATAACCCCGTCCAGCGCGACCAACGTCTGTTGTTCGAGATTGTCGAAGAACACCATGCGGCTCAATGTGTCTGCGACGAAGCCGAGTTCGACCCGGACGAAACCGCTTTCCGTGTTCTTTGGGACCAAACGCACCCAGGTCGTGACGGTCTCGACATAGCTGCCCTCATAGTCGAACTGGTCTATTGCGCCTGCCGAACCGCCGAGCAAAAGAGCTGGTGTATTTGCCAATGCTTCAGCTTGAGGTTTGACGATGACCTGTGCCAGATCAACGTCGTAGCTCCAGATGTTGACACCATCCGCAACGAGCCATTGCTCGTACGGCTCAATGTAGCTCCAGCGAAACTGCCCAGGACGTTGAATCTCAAGCATGCCGTTCGTCTTTTCAACAACCTCGCCGTCCGCATCGATCAGCGCTTGTTCGAAACTGCCCTGGAACGTGATGACATCGTCAACGAATTCGTCGACCAGCCTCTTGCCGTCATCCACTTCTGATGTCTCGCCGCAGGCGAGCTGAGCGACGAGAAGCAGCATCGCAATACCTGTTTGTCTTACTTTCAACATCATTTTGACGGAGTACTAGTCCTCAGCAACGTTCGGTACAAGGATTTCTCTGGTCCCGTTTGATTGCAGCGGTCCGACCAATCCGGCCGCTTCCATCGACTCAACCATTCGCGCCGCGCGGTTGTAGCCGATTTTGAGGCGTCTTTGTACGCCCGAAATCGACGCCTTGCGTGTATCCATGACCACCTGGATCGCCTGGTCGTACAACGGGTCCTGCTCGGCGTCAACCGGCATCTTGTCTATCCCGACCAGTCCTGGAGTTGGACCGGTCGGGCCTTCAAGAATTTCATCGAGATATCGCGGTGACGCGGTCTTTTTGAGGTGGCGTACAACTGAATGTACTTCATGGTCGGCAACAAACGCGCCATGCACGCGCGTAGGCAGCGACGTACCGGGTGGCAGATACAACATGTCGCCATGACCCAGCAGATTCTCTGCGCCCATTTGGTCGAGAATAGTCCGTGAGTCAACTTTTGCGGAAACCTGAAACGCGATGCGACACGGAATATTCGCCTTAATCAACCCGGTAATGACATCAACCGACGGCCGCTGCGTCGCGAGCAACATGTGAATGCCAGATGCCCTGGCCTTTTGCGCAAGTCTTGCGATGATTTCTTCAACTTTCTTGCCGACCATCATCATCATGTCGGCCAGCTCATCAATGATCACGACAATGTATGGCAGCGGCGTCAGGGTTGGGTGTTCGACGGGATTTTCTTCGTCCTCAAAAGGTGGCGGCGTAAATGTTGGATCTTTGATCGGGTCCCGGGCATTGATCGCCTCTTTGACCTTGCGGTTGTAGCCCCCGATGTTGCGCACTCCGAGGTGTGTCATCAGCCGATAACGTCGATCCATTTCAGCGACACACCAACGCAGCGCATTGGCCGCTTCGGACATATCGGTCACAACCGGCGTCAGCAAGTGTGGAATGCCTTCGTAAACGGATAACTCGAGCATTTTCGGATCGACCATGATCAAGCGAACCTGCTCCGGCTGAGTTTTGTAAAGCAGACTCAACACCATGGCGTTGATCGCAACGGATTTTCCCGAGCCAGTTGTGCCAGCAATCAGTAGATGCGGCATGCGCGCGAGGTCAGCGACAACTGAATTGCCACCGATGTCCTTGCCGAGCGCCAGTGTCAGTGGCGATGCGAGATCTTCATAGGCCCGCGACTTCAATATCTCACCCAGTGTCACGAGCGCACGACTCTCATTTGGTATTTCGAGGCCGACGAATGACTTGCCAGGAATTACCTCGACAACACGAACGCTGACCACGGATAAAGACCTTGCAATGTCCTTTGCCAGGCTCGATATCTGACTCACTTTTACGCCGGGCGCCGGATCAAGCTCAAAGCGTGTGATTATGGGTCCGGGCGACACTGACCTGACCTCGACATCGACACCGAAGTCCTTGAGCTTGAGCTCCACGAGTCGCGACATACCCTCAAGCGACTCGTCGGAATAGCCCTTTTTCTGTGCTGGCGGATCATCGAGAAGCGACAAAGGCGGCAATTCACCGGCAGCAGGCGGGTCGAACAGCAACACTTGCCGTTCGCGTTCAGCCCGAACGCTTTTCTCGAGCTCCTGCATAACCGGTTCGATACGTGGCTTGCCGCGATTGGCCGTGCGCTTTTTCTCGGTCTCAATGACGTCCTGGCGTGCGGCGAACTGGCGCCGGCCTTCGGCTTTGTCCTGAAATTCACCGATCTTGAAGCGCAAACGTTCATAGCCAAGGAGGCACCAACGTCCGATCCGGTCCATGACATTGAACCAGGAGATCCCGAGGAAAAGCGAAATGGACGCGACCCAGATTACAAATAACATGGTGCTGGCACCGAGCAATTTCATCACGGACTCAAGCCGAAGACCCACTTCCTGGCCGATAATGCCGCCCGCAGTCTCATTGAAGCCTACCGCTGAAAAATGCAGCGTTGCCAATGCGCAGCTGGTCAAGAGAGTCGCAACAAACCCGCTAATGCGTAGCGTGTAGTCCATCCTGGTCAGAATCTGCTGCGTTTTCTGTTCGCGGTACAGCATCCAGCCCAAGTAGAAGACCATGATCGTGAACAGATACGCCGGACGACCGAAAAAATTGAACAACAGATCGGCCACCAGCGCACCAGCCTGGCCCACGCCGTTGTTTATCTCAGTTCCACTCGTGGCCTGGCTGAATCCCGGGTCGGCCTCGTCGTAGGTGAACAACGCGTACCAGAGAATGAGCGCAAGCGCGCCAAACACATACAGGGCGCCCTCACGCAACGCCCTCGAGACTTGTGCGGATAGTCGTTGTGCTGCCTGGTTGTTCTTTTGGGCTCGTACCATATCTAAAGTAAACTTCGGGTCATCATTGATCGTCGGACGAATAAATTGCCCGCAGCGGCACCCTTGAAAGTCCTCCAAGGGACCGTATTTCCTGGGCTTCAGCGGGCAAGTGTAGTGCCTGAACGAATAGGGATAAATTATACATGAGTGATTTGAGACATATGCGGCTTGTGATTCTGGGCTCCGGGCCGGCCGGCTACTCCGCTGCCGTTTACGCAGCGCGGGCCAACCTGAATCCGGCAATTATTACCGGCATCGAACAGGGTGGGCAGCTCATGACCACAACGGATGTAGATAACTGGCCCGGCGACGTTGAAGGCCTGCAGGGGCCGGAGTTAATGGACCGTATGCTCCGGCACGCCGAGAGATTCAATACCGAGATCATCAACGACCATATCCATACTGCCGACCTTTCGAAGCGCCCGTTTCAACTCGACGGAGACTATGGTGGCTACACCTGCGATGCGTTGATCATCGCAACAGGCGCGACCGCCATGTACCTCGGCTTGCCTTCAGAAGAGGCCTTCAAGGGGCGCGGAGTGTCCGCATGCGCAACCTGTGACGGGTTCTTTTACCGCGGCAAAGACGTCGCCGTAATTGGTGGCGGTAACACCGCCGCCGAAGAAGCGCTCTACCTGAGCAATATCGCGTCTAAAGTTACGCTCGTACACCGCCGTGACGAGCTACGTGCCGAAAAAATTCTGCAGGACCACCTGTTCGACAAAAAGGACAAAATCGAGATCCTTTGGGACCACGTCGTCGACGAAGTTCTGGGCGATGATTCGGGCGTTACGGGGTTGCGAGTGCGCAGCACGAAGGACGAATCAAAGACGACCGATGTTGATCTGGCCGGCATCTTCATCGCTATCGGTCATAGCCCGAATACGGGCCTTTTTGACGGCCAACTCGACATGAAGAATGGCTACATTACGATCAAGTCGGGCCTCGACGGCGATGCGACAGCATCAAGTGTTGCTGGCGTTTTCGCCGCCGGTGACGTTTCGGACCAGGTGTACCGTCAGGCGGTCACATCAGCCGGTGCCGGTTGTATGGCAGCGCTCGATGCAGAGAAGTACCTTGATTCGCTCGAATCATCTGCAAGCGACGACGTTGATTCCGGCGAAACAGCCACTTGATGTTACGGTGTCTCCGTGAGGACGACACAAGTCACCGTAAACGACACGATTGCGAATATCCCGGCCGATGAATGGAACCGGCTGGCCGGCACCGAGTATCCGTTCTTGCAGCACGAATTCCTGCTGGCGGCGGAAACAAGTGGTTCTGTCTCGGCCGACGCGGGATGGCACCCCTGTCACCTCTCCTACGTCCACAATTCCAAACTGCGTGCCGCGATGCCGCTATATCGAAAAGACCATAGTTGGGGTGAGTTCATATTCGACTGGGCCTGGGCTCAGGCCTATGAGCAGGCGGGTCTGGAGTATTACCCCAAGCTGGTGTCTGCGATTCCCTTTACGCCCGCACCGAGCCGCCGACTCCTTCAAGCGGATAACAATGATCGGAAGGCGGCGTCCGACCTAATTAAAGCTGCAATCGCTCTGGCTGAGGACACCGGCTGCTCTTCACTGCACGTACTTTTCCCCGAGGAGGCCGACCTGCCTGTGCTTCGGGATGCCGGCCTGCGTTTGCGAAAAGATTGCCAGTTTCACTGGCATAACCAAAATTACGGCGACTTCGACGACTTTCTGGCAACGTTTAGTTCCGTGAAGCGAAAAAAGACGAGACGCGATCGACGCCGTGTGGCTGAGGCTGGCATTACATTTCGACGGCTCCGGGGGAAGGATCTCGATACGGCGACATGGCGCATTGTCTATCGGCTGATCAGTATGACGTTCATGCGCAGAGGTTCACTGCCCTACTTCAGCATGGACTTCTTCATCGAAATCAGTCGTTCACTCCCTGACAACATTCTCGTCATCATGGCCGAGCAGCAAGGCCAGCCAATCGCCGCTGCGGTGTTTTTTGAGAGTCCTCGTGTGTTGTACGGTCGTTATTGGGGCAGCGATGGCCACTACGACGCATTGCATTTCGAAACCTGTTATTACCAGGGAATTGACTACTGCATCGACACTGGCAAGCAATTATTTGAACCCGGCACCCAGGGCGAACACAAGATTAGCCGCGGGTTTATTCCGGTATCGACATGGTCTGCTCACTGGCTCAAACATCCGGAGTTCTTTTCGGCCATTGCTCACTATCTCGACGAAGAGCGCCAACATGTTGAACGCTACATGGAGGCCGTTGACTCACACAGCCCCTATAAGTCCCGGGATCCGTCGTGACTGCAAACCGGATCGTCTGGCTCAGTCCGTCCGATCCGCCTGACGCGTTCCCGGATGTTGCAGACGCGCTCACAGAGCCCGACGGCCTGCTGGCCGCTGGCGGTGATCTCAACGCGAGCAGATTGCTCGCCGCATACAGAATTGGGATCTTTCCGTGGTACGACGACGGGCAGCCAATTCTCTGGTGGTCGCCTGACCCGCGTTGTGTCTTGCGCGTTGACGACCTGCATGTTTCGCGGCGGCTAAGGCAGCAGTTGCGCAAATCAACGGCTGAACTACGTTTCAATCACGCGTTCACCGATGTCATCCGCGCATGTGCGGGAGAACGCAAATCGCAGCAAGGCACCTGGATCACCAGGGATATGATCACAGCCTACGAGCAACTGCACGCCGACGGTTGGGCGCATTCGATCGAAGTCTGGGACGGCGACGCTCTGACCGGCGGCATTTATGGGCTGAGTATCGGTCGCGTATTTTTCGGTGAATCGATGTTCAGCGCAAAGGCCAATGCCTCAAAGATTGCGCTGGTGGGTCTGACAGGGCAAATGAAGGCCACTGGTCTCGAGATCATTGATTGCCAGGTCGTATCGCAGCATCTCATGACTCTTGGTGCAACCGTCATTCCACGTGCCGAATTCACGCAAATCCTCGATACAGCATGTGATCCACCGAGCCAAACTGAGAATTGGCCAGAGAAGTCGACACCAGCCGCGGAATTGCTACTCAAATAACGGTTTGCCACATTGCATAACGCCGTTGATTTCTGCACAATTCGCGGGCCTTTTTTGGACGGAGACCTGCAGACCTTGGCGAAAGAAGAAGCCATTCAGATGGAAGGTGTCGTTACCGAGACGCTTCCAAACACGACTTTTCGGGTAGAACTCGAAAACGGTCACATTGTGACCGCGCATATCTCAGGAAAAATGCGTAAGAACTATATTCGTATTCTGACGGGCGACAATGTGACGGTTGAGCTCACACCGTACGATCTGTCCAAAGGCCGCATCGTCTACCGAGGCAGATAGATCCGCTGTTAGAGCGTTCCAACAGCACGCTACGATTCAGGAAGGTGCTCGAGTTCCTTCAGCGCCGGCTCCACATTTAACTTCAGACTATCGTCGGGCCCGATGGTAATCCGCACATGTCCGCCATCTGCCAGGCTGCCGAATAGCAGTTCCTCGGCAAGCGGTCGCTTGACGTGTTCCTGAATGATGCGGGCCATCGGTCTGGCGCCCATTTTCGGGTCGTAGCCTCTTTCGGCAATCCACTCTCTTGCGGTGTCGTCCAATTCGATCGTCACGTTATTGCTGTCGAGTTTCGATTCGAGTTCGACGACAAGCTTGTCAACCACGCGTTTGATCGATTGATGATCGAGTGACGCGAATTGAATAATGGCATCCAGGCGGTTGCGGAACTCCGGAGAGAACTGCTTGCGAATAATCTCCATGCCGTCACTGCTGTGGTCTTGCTTTGTAAAACCGATCGAAGCGCGACTCATTTCCTGCGCGCCGGCATTTGTCGTCATCACGATGATGACATTACGAAAATCCGCTTTACGGCATTGTTGTCAGTGAGCGTGCCGTGATCCATTACCTGCAGCAGCAAGTTGAAGACTTCCGGATGTGCCTTCTCAACTTCATCAAGCAAGACCACTGCGTGAGGATTCTTCGTTACCGCTTCTGTAAGCAACCCGCCCTGATCGAATCCGACGTACCCTGGCGGTGCGCCGATTAGCCTCGATACCGTGTGCCGTTCCATATATTCGGACATGTCGAAGCGAATAAGCTCTACGCCCATGCAGTGCGAAAGCTGGCGTGCAACTTCAGTCTTGCCAACACCGGTCGGCCCGGCAAACAGGAATGCGCCAATCGGTTTTTCGTCTTCCCGTAGCCCCGAGCGTGACATTTTGATGGATGAACTCAACGCTTCGATCGCGGCATCCTGACCGAAAATGGTCAACTTGAGATCGCGATCCAGTGTTCTTAGTGCATCGCGATCCGAAGCGGATACGCTTTTCGCCGGTATACGCGCCATGTTGGCGACGATATTTTCGACCATTTCGACTGTCACGCTCTCGCCTCGCTCGTCCGCGGGCTGCAGACGAAGCCTTGCGCCTGCTTCGTCGATGACGTCAATGGCCTTGTCCGGAAGTCGACGATCATTGATATGCCGCGAGGCCAGTTCGGCAGCTGCTTCCAGCGCACCGGCCTCATATTTTACGCCATGGTGCTCTTCGAACCGCGACTTGAGGCCATGCAGGATGGCCACTGTTTCTTCGAGGCTCGGCTCGGGCACGTCGATCTTCTGAAAACGCCGCGCGAGAGCATGATCCTTTTCGAAGATGCCGCGATATTCAGTGTAAGTTGTTGACCCGATGCAGCGAATCTCGCCGTTGGCGAGCACGGGTTTTATCAGGTTGCTCGCGTCCATTACTCCACCCGATGCCGCACCTGCACCGATGACTGTGTGAATCTCGTCAATGAAAAGAACTGCACCAGGGTTCTCGCGTATCTCCGAGATCACTCCCTTCAAACGCTTTTCGAAATCACCGCGATACTTGGTTCCGGCAATCAGTGTGCCCATATCCAGAGCGTAAATCGTGGCATCGAGAAGAACCTCTGGCACACGTTGCTCGACGATCATTCGCGCCAAGCCTTCGGCAATGGCCGTTTTGCCAACGCCCGCCTCGCCAACGTACAGTGGATTGTTCTTACGCCGACGACACAAGATCTGAACTGTACGTTCTATCTCGACTTCGCGGCCGATCAACGGATCGATCTTGCCGTCGATCGCCATCTGATTCAGGTTGCTTGCATACTTCTCCAGCGGAGACTCTTCGGGTTCCGCCTGACTTTCGAGCGAAACCTCGTCTTCACCATCGCCACCTTCGCCCGGCAATTGCGGCATGCCGTGAGAAATGAAGTTGATGACATCGAGTCGCGTGACATCCTGCAAGCTCAGGTAATAAACGGCCTGCGACTGTTTCTCGCTGAATATGGCGACGAGAACATTGCTGCTCGTGACTTCTTTCTTGCCGCTCGACTGCACGTGGAACACCGCGCGCTGTAATACACGTTGAAACCCAAGAGTGGGTTGCACATCAGTATCATCATCGTTCGGCAATAATGGAGTTTGCTCGTCGATGAATTCGCTCAGCTGCCGGCGAAGTTCCGGGATATTCGAATCACAGGCCTTCAGAATCTCGTGGACTTTGGGAATGTCCAGCAGCGCGAGCAACAGATGTTCCACTGTCATGAACTCGTGACGGAGGTCGCGTGCTCTTTGAAACGCCTCGTTCAGGCAGAATTCTAATTCGCTACTAAGCATGTTCTCGCGTCGTCCCTCAGGATTCTTCCATCTCGCATAACAATGGGTGTTGGTGCTGCTGCGCTATGCCCATCACCTGTGCAACTTTGGTTTCCGCAATTTCAAAGTTGTACACCCCACAATTGCCCTTGCCTTTGGTATGTACTTCTAACATAACCTGCGTTGCGCGCGTGCGTTCCATTCCAAATATCGTCTGCAGTATATCGACAACGAATTCCATTGGAGTGTAATCGTCGTTGATCAATACAACACGATACAACGGCGGCTGCTTGAGTTTCGGCCGCGCCTCTTCGACAGCAAGTTCATTGCCGTCATTGCGCTCTTTGTCAGGTCGTTGTTCGCTCATCATCCGTATCGATCAAGCTATTGTCAAAATGCCTCGAAAGTGACCATGGCTCTTGTTATGCGGGTTATTATATA
>Ga0255045_10000146_pt1 | contig 14143 bp, 14 predicted proteins | sample BC1_12_23_MG_FD_183652 | JGI IMG/M metagenome (GOLD analysis project Ga0255045, IMG submission 183652) | Seawater microbial communities from Strait of Georgia, British Columbia, Canada - BC1_12_23 | ecosystem: Environmental > Aquatic > Marine > Strait | place: Canada: British Columbia...
GACCCGCACCTTGTCCTCGAAATGCACGATCTGGGTTTCGATGCGCGACGCGCGCTCGGACTTGGCGATACGATCCTGGTCCTGCTCGCTGCTCAGCGCGCGCGCGCGGATCATGCTCTCGCGGAATACCTCGAGCGAGCCGGCCATGACGGCGATTTCGTCCTGCTGGCGGCTGCGTTTCACTTCCGCATTGAGGTCACCCTCTGACAGCCGCCGCATCACGTCCTGCAGGTTGCGGATCCGGCCCAGGATGTTGCGGCCGACATAGAGCCAGACGAACAGCGCGGATCCGATCAGCGTGAGCGCGCCGAGTGCGAGCATCGTCATCGTTCCCAGCGTAATCGTGCTGCGCGCCTTGGTCGCTGCGGTGTCCGTCGCTACCTGCACGTCATCGACCAGCCGCTTGATGCTCATCTCGAGGCCGCGGTTGAGCTTGCCGGTCTCTTCCAGGATGAGCCGGCCGTAATCGGCCGAATCCAGCTCCTTCTGGCGGAGCTTGAAGACGCCGGTCTTCTTGTCGCCGAACGCCATCATTTTCGCGACGGCTTCCTTCATCTTGTCGCCGACACGGCCGAGCGCCTTGAGGGAGATATCGATGCTGTCCTGCGTCACCGAGAATGCATATTCCTGATCGCTGAGCGTCTCGGCGTTGGCGGCACTGGCAGCGGCGCTGATGTTGCTTGCTGCAAAGTTGACGTCTGCCAGCAGGCTGGCCAGCATATCGACGCCCTGCATGGCTTTCAGGGCGTCGCGGCCATCGATGGTCGCATTTGTCAGCGCGGTGTTGACGACGGCTTTCGCCTCGTCAGTGCCGGCATTGATCATATTGACGACGGCGGAGTGGGCGTTGCGGGCGGCTTCGAACTGCTTGGCATGTTGCCCGGCGAGATCGAGCCGTTCCTTTGCCGCCGACTGCAGGCTGGTGATGGTGTCGTCGATCATTCTGACGTTTTCTTCCAGCGCCGTCACGACGGTCGGGTCGGCTTTGAGATTCTTGATCTCCTTCAGCTTCTCCATGGCGGCGCTCTGAGCGTCCTTCAGATCCTTGACCCGCGTTTGAAGTACGCCTTCATCGTCCGATGCGAGCACAGCCGGTCCGCGCGAGGCGAGGCTCTGGCTCAGAGCGGATAGCTGCAAGCTCGCCGTCAGGCGGGGGATGTCGCGGTTGCTGAGTTCGGTCATCATGCCGCCGAGCTGGCCAAGCAGCAGACTTGCTCCCGCGCTGATCGCGATTGCCATGCCGGCGATGATTGCGAATGCCAGGAAGAGACTTCCCCGGACGCCGAGCTTCATGCTCGGTAATTTGAAACGAAACAAATTCTTTCCGACCTTGAACCGCAAAGCCATGATTCCAAATCCCCCCGGATTCCGTAATTTTACGTGAGGCGCAGTATCGGGACGCCTGGTTAAAATTTTCGCGAAAATTCAGGGATTTTGGCGAAATTCTGGCGTCATTCGGATGATCTTTGATCGGCCGCACTTAGTTATTGAAATTAATTAGTTTTTTTGTGCTGGCGAAACCAAAGACGCGTCGCGGTCCTATTGCGGCTCTCGGACAAAGGTAGGCCGGTGTTGGCAGGCAAGGTCGAACGATTGGCATCGCCATAGTCAGAGGGGCGCAGTCAGAGCGCCAACGCCTGGCCAGCCCGAGCAGGAAGTGCGCATCGCGCGACAGGCGATCCAGCTTGGCAATGACAGTTTGGCACCATAGACGCGGCAAGCCTGTAACGCCCTGGCCAGCTCGGGCCGATCACTGCGCTTGCCGCTCTCCACCTCGGTGAATTCGGCGACCCGCGATCTGTTCTCGACCTCTGCGGCGACCTCGGGACATCGAGCCTTGGCCTTTGTCCGATCCGCCGTCTTGAGCAAATCATGATCTCGGTGCGATGCCAATTCCGGGACGCTGCGCCTGCGGCAGCTTTAACCCCTCCGCTAGGGGCAGTTGTTTCTTGCCGAGGAAAGCGGCCTGCGTCTGGGTCCGGTCGATAGTCGCCCTGTGCCTCTTTGAGACGCTGCCGCGCGGCCTGCACCACCGCTTTGTCGGTTTCTTCGATGATCTCTAAGCGACACTCCGGTGTGGTCTTGATCCCCTCACGAACCAACAGCGTATCGACATACGGCCCGACCCACTGATCCAATTTCCCCTTTGCGCGGGCTTCTTCACTGAGCCGGATATGATGCTCCCATACCGATGCGGGGCCGGGGTTATCCGGGTGGATGCCAACGATGTCCTGATAGGCGACACCGGCTAGTCGCATGATCTCTTTATGAGAGAGCGCGACCGGCGCAGCCGCTAGGAGTGCCCATCCTCGTTCGATGGCCTCTGCCATCTCGCGGTGGAGTCGTCCGGCTTTGCTTTTGTCCTTTGTGCCCAGCGAACGCTTTATCTCAGCGCGACCGACCAAGCTCCGCAGCTGTTTGGGAACACGCTTCCGGAAAAGGTAGACGCCGGTTGTGGGATGTTTGACGGGACGGCACATTGCAAGGACCATGTGGACCACCTGTGTGGACCACTGAAGCGACGACAACATGCCGTCTACCAAGGTTTCCTGCGATTTCAAGAGGTTGGCTGGTGCTGCCAGACAGGATTGAACTGTGGGCAGTGCGGCCGTCCTCTTTGAAGCGATTGAGCTTTTTCGCGTTGCCGTACGCTGTCGTGTATCAGTGCTGGAAGCAGGTGTCACCGGCCTCGGGCAATGCCTTTGGAGAACTCCTCGAAAAGGGTATGTGCTGTTGAACTGTTCCGCCAAAGGCGATCTTGTACTCGCGGAGTGGGGCGGCGGCGGATCGGCTCGATGGAAAGTATGAGATATGGTGGGGTGCGACGATGATGATCGAATTGCCCGGTGCGGCTTCTAGCTTCGACGACCTGCCGCCGGGCAGCTTCTTCATGTTTCAGCGAACGAAGCCTGAGTTCGGCCTTTGCGTTTCAGTCGACCATATCAAGAGCGCGATCATCTTCAGCTACTCGGAACGGCACCATTCTCCCCTGTGGCTCGCGGCGGGCGGGCTGCCGAATGACGTTCTGATCAGCCTCCCGCAGGCGGTCGTTCGGTCAAATCTGTCCAGTGTGTCCGCCTTTGACGGGAACTCGGATGTCGGGGGCATCATCAGCGCCGATGGGGAAGTCTACATTCGAGCGAAGGAGAGCATCACGAACTCCTTCACGTTCAATATGAGAACCGGCGAAAAGGCACGGCTGAGACACGATGCTGCGGCGGTTACCTTTTCGGAATGGCGAGTAGGCTTGTTGATTGGCGACCATTTCGATCCGATCTTTGAATTCCAATCCCTCAAATCCCGACCATAGGAGATCGATGTGACAGACAAGCCGGTGCAACGTCCGACGACCACAAAAGACAATCACATGCCTGCAGTTGAAAAGAAGAACTTCGTGCCGCAGACGGGCCATGGAGTGCAAGGCAACCACACCCCGACTACGAGCGAGAGCAAGCCGAGCACTCCAGCACCCAGCCCGAAGAAAAAGTGAATCATCGTCGCTTTCGGCGATAGTCAACCATCGCGATCTGATCGGCTGGAATAAAGGTGATCTCGTCACCCCAAGCCTCATTGGTCAATTCGGTGCATGCTTCAAAGTCTTCGTCCTTTGGGCCTTTCACATGGGTGACGTACATAAGCACGTCGCCCTTGCCACCGAGGACGCACGGCCCGTTGGGATGGCCAGCAAAGACGTTGAGGTCTTCACACTTGAGCCATGTTCCATCCTTCAGCTTTACCGATAGCTGGGTGGCGTAAGTCTTTGCCCGAAAGAGCGCGACCCATGCGCTCGGGATGTCATCGGAAAGGCTGACGTTTGAATGTCTCAGGGCTCGCTCAAGGGTTCGTCTTCCAAGGAGGCTCCAGAACGCCCCGAATACAATCGACGAGCCGAATGAAAGTACCGAGGCGGTGAGGAGCCCGGAGCCGAATTGCCTTCGACAGATGGCGTAAACGAAAGCGGAGAAGAAGCCGAACACGAGCGTCGAAAACGTAACGTCTACAGGCTTGTGGTGATCGCGGACGCCTACATTCGCGACATAGTAAGCGGCGTACCCGCTGGCGAGCGTAAGCAGCGTCGCCCACGGTAAGTTCACCAGCTTCGTTAGATCTTCCATAGCGTCCTACGTTGCCGCACTCGTTCTACTATCCCATTAGCCCTTGTCACGAAGCAGGTGCCGACCGTGCCATGGTAGACCTCCTTCGAGCGTCAAAGGCAAAAAAACACTGATCGCGCCGCATAGATCATCATGCCGCGTGGTCCTTTACGCTGCCCAACTCGCCAGCGTAGCCTCTGCTGCAGCCCGGTCATCTCTGATCCGGTAGATGGTCTGGCGGCTTAGGCCGGTGGCTGCTGCGATCTCACCCACGCCGGTCGATAGGTCCAGCATGTTGCACACCGTCGCGAACTGATCTCGCGTGAAGCTGGGCTTGCGACCTCGATACTTCGTCTCGCCGTCCTTAGCTTTGGCGTGGGCGATGCCACTCCGCTGGGCTTCCTTGATCGCTTCGGCATTGGCTTGCGCCGTCGCTGCGAGGAAGCCAATCAGCGCGTCTCGGACGGCCTGCTGCATTGGGTCCTTGGTTGCTCCGTCGAAGGTCAGGCCATTGATTACCGTGCGAACGACAACGCCGCGCCGCATGAACTCCTGAATGGTGTCCCGAACGTCGCTGTAGTTGCGACCCAATCGGTCAACCCAACGCACCAGCAGGGTGTCACCCTCGCGCAGAATGTCGAAGAGCCGCTTGCCGTTGGGGCGTTCAGCGAACAGCGTACTCACGCCGGACACGCCATGGTCCGCAACAACCCGGTCGATCTTGAAGCCCGCTGTTTCCGCCTGCGCCTGCTGGTGTTCGATGTTCTGGTCCGCAGTCGAGACCCGTGCGTAGAAGATGGTAGCCAATGATCGCTCCTTGTCCGTAAGGGTGTTGACCGTTGATACTAATGTCCGTTGACAGAAGTCAACGCTTACGGACATGTTTCTTGGCGTATTCTCGCTGTACGCTTGCCTATACCCCTACGGACATACATTTGCCGGGGCGGTCTTGGGGGACAACTCGCTGACCACGATCAGAGGGTGCGGAGATGCTGGTAGTGTCGGCAGACGCGAACCCGGAGATCGAGCATGGACAGGCCACCGCAGCTACCAGACTTCCCGGAACAAGCGCCGGGGAGGTTCGGTTACTCGGTTGCCAAGGTCAGTCTTGCTGCAATCCCTTTCGTGGGCGATGCGTTGCAGGAGATACTGGAACGTGCCATCGGCGAACCGCTGAAGAAGCGGCAAGAGGATTGGTTCAGGCAGATCGGCAAGGGCCTACAAGGTCTTGAGGAGCGCCTCGACGGCTTCGATCCGAGGTCACTTGGTGACAACCCCGAGTTCGTCGGCATCGTGTACGAGGCTACTGATCAGGCGATGCGAGCGCACGACGAGGAGCGACTTGAGGCTCTTCAGAACGTGGTCCTGAACACCGCTGCTGGCATCGCCATTGATGATGTCTTACGCGGCAGGTTCATGGACTACGTCGGCAGGTTCTCGACATCCCATGTGCGAGTTTTGAAGGCGATGGACAATCCGAAGGCTTCCCCCGTCATGGTGGCGCAAGCGAGTAGGATGATGATGGGATCGTTCTGGCCGGTTCTTCTGGTTGGCGTGCCCGAGTTTACCAATCGTGAAGACCTTCTCGAAGTCATCGTCGCTGAACTTGAAGCCGAGCGTCTTGTTGAGGGCTCCTCGAAGGTGATGATGTCGGGCAGTTCGATCTTGAACCAACATAGCACTCGGCTGGGAAGGACATTCTTGGAGTTCATCGGCACACCGGCATCGCTACAGAATGAGTGAGAGCCGAGAGTACGACCCACGCGCGTTGGGTGTTTAGGTGAAGTGACGGGGCCATGGGGGAACTCGTGCCACCATCCCCTTGGAAGTGGTACTTCAGATATTTTTGCCAACTATCGCGAACACGTTGTTGTTCAACTCACAACTACTCACCGCGAGACAGTAGGCTCTCGCTGAGGGTTTGTAATTTTGTTCGAGCATGGGTGATGTCGTCGAAAGTTGCTGATCGAACAGCGCCCAGGCTCTTGAGTGCCGCACCAATCGTCATCTCTAAGTCTGCTTCTGCTTGTGCGGCCTCGTCCTGAAACTTGGCTTTTTCCTCATCATCCAGACCGTCTCCGTCCTCTAAGTACACGTCCCAATTCATGGCCCAAAGGGCGCGAGATAGTTTCGTCAACTTGGCTATCAGATCGGTCCTCGCCATCGCGATCTGCTTTCCGTCGAGCTTTAGCGACTTTTGGCCGGACACGAAGTCCAAGCAACTATCGACGTGCTGTGCAGCGTCGTGCGCCCAATAGCTGACAGAATCGACGTGATCGGGGTACAGCTGCAATTGCTCTCGTAGCGGCTGGGCTTTCTTCACGAGATCATTATGCATCTTACCGATAGTAGAAATGCGCTGACGAAGTGCGTCACCTTTCAGAATGTCTGTTTGCATTCCTTGCAGACGTACTTGCCGCCAGACCGGGAATACGGCAATCGCTGCTATGACGGCGGCAATCATCGTCTGATACCGCGATAGAAGAAACTCCGCACAGCCGAACGGGGCGTTCTGAGGGTCGAGCGCACAACCTGTTGAGAATGTTGCGCCCAGCGCAAACCCGGTGATCCCAGCGAATACGAATGCGGCCAAGTATCCCACCGCTGTATTCCATGTCTGGTCGCTAATTCGCTGCATCAATATGTCCCCGTGAAGTCGCCTACATGCTGCGACAACCAAGCCATCGCTAAGGGGGATCGTCACGCTCAGCGGAGGCGAACAGCCAGTTGGACTTGTCCGCCCGGGAAGCGCGGCTGTCGCTGCTTCTGGACCTATTGCGCAGGTGGCCCTGACCCCCATTCCGAATGTTCTCCCACCACGACGACCAATCCGCCCCGTCCTTTGCGCCGCGTAGGGTCGCGTCAGCATCGAGGGCGTTGGAAGTGGGCAAGTCCAGTAGCGGGGATGATTGCCAGCATAGTGGAAGGACATTCGGCGGGGCTGCTAGCGGGCGGCGAGGGCCACCGGGGGGAAGCCCGCCTCGAAACCGGATCGAGGGAGGGCTTCTCGGATTTGCGTCTGAAAATGCCGACCCTCTCAATGCCACTAGGGATTCCGCTGGCGGGCCATTCGCGGGGGCACGGGGTAACCCTGCGCAGGCGATAGGATTCCCCAGCGGGCTCCTGAGGCTCTTTGAAGGCGCTTTTAGACGGCCAATGCCCTTGCGATTCTCTGCCTCGCACTTGGGGTCTGGGGACGCTCGCGTGAGCGACGCCTTCCGTCCCGAAGGATGACATCGGCCCCGTACTCTGGTCCTCGTTCGGCTTCAATCTTCGCTTGCTTCACGAGGCCGCGCGAGATTGCCACGATGTTGGAGAGCCGGATGTCGAAGGGGTTGCCGTTTCGGTGACGGACGATGTGGTTGTGAGAGGTGCTCAGCAAGAAGCGGGCGGCTGCAAAGCCGGAGGCGTGACCGTCGCCGCAGGCGCGTATGGTGCCTCGGACTATGCGGAGGCGTGTCAGCTTCCATCGCAGGAGTTCTCGCCAGCCCTTGGGGCAGAGGATCACAGTATGTCCGGTGGGAATGGTGCCAACGAGGACGATGGGCTCGCTGTCGATGGTGGCAGCGATGACGGCACCGGGCTGCATTAGATGGAGGGGGTTGCTCTTAGTGCGTGGTGTCAATTCTGCGGACGCGACGACACTGGTTGTGTCGGGGCACGTCTTGGGCTTCATGGCCAGTTCTACCTATGGGCTATTGGATGTGTTGATGAGGATGATGAGATGGGGTATTCGGCCGATGCACCCTATGCGGCCCTATGACTGGTCCTCCTTCGAGGTCTCACCAGTCATGGGGCCACTTAGGCTGACACTTCAATGTCACCTACGGTCCCACTAACGACCCGTAGGCTGCGCCCTTAGTGCCCTATAGTAGGTAACCGGGAGGGAAGCATTAGTCTGTACTGCAACCTTATCCCAGTTCTCTATGCGCACGAACGTAGCCGCCTCTCGTGTCTGTTTCCATTCAGTTGGACGACAACCCATACGCCACCGATCTCAGGGATTGGCCGGATAGAACTCCCTCAGCAGCCACACCGGGAAGGCAATTGCCTGTCCGTCACCCGCTGGCCGATAGGGGATGCCGTTAGCCAAGCACAGCTTGAGTAGCTCGTGACCGTCTTCCGTGAATGTGGTCTGAGGATCGTCCAGCAATTCCACGGGCGCATCAAACTCTGCCCAGTAATCACCAACGGCTATGAGCCGCGCAGGGTCTCTTCCGATCCGCCCGAGGTGCGTTGTGATGTGGCTCTGTGGTGTGGTGAAGGTGCCTTGCATGGTGGTCCCCATTGCTCATCCTGATGATGGTTGCCGATTGTAGATCGTCTACAAATGGCAGGGGGTTTTCACCTCGCATTGAATCGCACATGTTGGGCTGGTGCGTCAACGATAGAGCGGATGTTGGCGGAGTACCGGCCTATCCGCTCGGTTTGTCGCGCGGCCTTTCCTCGACCGCTATGAAGTTGCCTTGTCGAGGGGCGGTTTGAGCCCGTCTAACAGCGCGTCCACATCCGGTGATTGCATCGGGTCGGGTCGTTCGCAAGCCGAGCAAGCCAGTTTCCGTTTCCCCTCGACGAGCATCAGGGACAGCGGCCTTCGACACTTGGGGCAGGTAGGGAGAGCCTGGGCGCGTGTCATGTGGGGTACTCACAACAAGCGTCTATTGTTGCACCCCCGGTAGTTCCCCGTAAAGATACTCCGATGGCTACATGCTCCGTCAGCTATCAACCGCAGGTGACTGAAAGTGCCAACGCCTACTGCCACTGAAATTGTTGCCTTCGTCGGTTTGCTCTCAGCGGCAATCGGGCTGTTCGGGGGGGATCAGCTTTGCTATGACCTCCAAAAACAGCAATGTGAGGTTTTGGGGATGTAGGGTCGCGGCCTGTTTCTTTTTCTTTTGCGGGCTTGCGTTCTTGGTCTTTGAATACGTTCGAGCGGAAGGGGGCCGGGGCGGGTATCTTTGGATGATTGCTATGTTTGGTGTGGCCGCGTGCAATGGCGAATGAGCACAAGTTAGGTTGCTCGGTCTGTGGCGGCACCGATCAAATGCAGTAGCGCGGGAACTTCGCCATAGCATCGGCCCGCGTCTTGAGTGTCACCTTCATGTACTCCTCGCCCTTTGTTCGAGGCGAGTGATTTGAGATCGCGTGAAGAACCAACTGCTGAATGTCGGCTTGCAGGCCGTACGAATTGAAGGTGTACCTCCAACCGTGATTGGGCTGCACCGCTGGGTCCGAAACGACCTCGCGCACCATTTCATAGATGCGTTTGTAGACGCCCTCTGCGGGACCGTCGATTGTCCCGTCCTTTCCAAAGTTGCAGAACAGGTGGCCTTCCTTGGCGCTGCCGACGAAGTCAATGAAACCAGTAGCAATCAGATGCTCGTGGACCGGCACGTCGCAAAACCTGTTGTTCTTGATGCTCCCGGCCTCGGGCGTGAGCCGCATCACCCAGCCATGCGTCGCATCCTCGCGAATGTCTTTCTTTCTGATCTGGATCATCTCCGAGACACGGGCACCAGAATAGGCGCATAGCCAAGGCACCCAGCGTTTTGCTGCGGTGGTCTTAGGGTTCTCCCTGTGCCTGGCCCTGACGGATGCCGCGCCAAGGAGAATGGTTTTTGCTTCCTCTGGCGTGAAAAACTCATCTCGCAGTACCGGGGCACGTTTTCTCCGGTTGAGCTTCACTTTCTCTGTTGGGTTTTCTGCAAGCCATTCACGATCAACACCCCAAGTGAAGACGTTCTTGAATGACGAAATGTCGCTGTCATGGATGGTTTTGGTGGCGATCTTGTTCGCGAGGCGGTGGTCACACCAGCGAATAATATCCAACTTTGTTACGCGGTTCGCGTCATCATGTCCTAAGAAGTCGATCAGCATCTCAAAGCGCCGTTTGATGCGGGTGGCATCACGCTTCCTCACGTCCCGATCCAGAGCAGCCTTGTACCACGCCTCGATCAGCCCCTTGAGCGACTTGCTCTGTGGGCCGTCCTTCTGCCTTTCCTCGAACTCGGGGAATTTGGTCACGTAGGTGTCTGGCGTGTAGTCACCATCTGCGTTGCGGGCCAGCTTCTTTGCGGCCTCAGAGGCTTCAACAGAGAACTGGTCAATGAGTTTCCGTCGGCTCTCCTCAACTGTGAAGATGCCCCGCCCCTTCAAGAAGGCATCGACCATTGGGCCGAACCGCTTTTCCATGGAGGCGCGCCGCTGATCGGCCTCTGTCCGGTTGAAGAACATCCTCGCCGGTAGCGCGAACGCTCCTTTCCGTGCGGCCTCATTCACCTCAGCGACCTCCAGCCACTGCTTAGCCGACAACACCGGGTTGCCTTCGAGGTTCTCTGCGAATGCCCGGTACATTTCACCGGCGAGGGCGCTGATCTGCATGGTCGTGAGGGGCTTTGGGCCGCTACGCAGCGCCGCGATTTGCTTCTCGACCTCCGCTGCGATCTCCGGGCATCGACCCTTGGCCTCCGCCCGGTTCGCCGTCTTGAGCGAGATACTGATGTGGGTGCGATACCAATTCCGCGGACGCTGCGCCTTTGGCAGTTTCTCAAGGATCGACCGCACGTCGGCGGGGATTTGTCGTCGGAAGTACCAGTTATCGGAACCGTGACGCTTGGTAGGGCAGGCCATTCTCAAAACCATCGTGTAACACCCCGGTGTATCAGGGGCGACGCGAAAAGTTCAAGCCTATCAGTAGGCTATTGATTTTTCAGGAGAAGGGCTGGTGCTGCCAGACAGGATTGAACTGTCGACCTCTCCATTACCAATGGAGTGCTCTACCACTGAGCTACGGCAGCGAACGCCAGACGAGAAAAGCCAGAACCGTACCGTGTACGTGAATCAGCTGAAAAGCCTCTAAAGGCGCGCGTTCCTTTGCCATAAGGCCACTGATGGTGCAAGCGCCGAGCGGCCCGTTCTTCGGTCTTTGGACTGGAACTCAGGCCGGAGGGGCTGTCTTGTACTTCGCAAGTTCAGGGCCAATCCGGGCGCTCATCCGGGTGCTCAGGACCTCCAGGGCCTTGAAAGGCCTGATCATCACCTCGAATTCGATGATCTTGCCCGCGGGATCGAACTTCACCAGATCGATCCCCTTCAGTTTCAGCTCACCGATATTGGCGCTGAACTCCAGTGCCACATCGTGGGTTCCGGACACGAAGGTGCGGTGATAGCGGAAATTCTCGAAAATCTGCACGACAGCGCAGAGAATTAGCAGGCTGGCCGGACGTCCGGGAATCGGCAGGTGCACGAACGGCGAGCGGAACACGGTGGTTTCCGCAAAAAGCGGCCGCAGCACGTCCTCGCTCTTGGTCTCAACGAAGCGATGCCAGCTCTTGAGCGTCTCCTGCACTGACGGCGCAAGTCCCGGTGCGTCAGCCGTCATCACATTCTCCCCGTCACATTGCCTGCCGTATTCGATATAAAATAATGCGTCACACCGGCGATACCCGGTCAAGGAAAGCTGCAAGCAGGCCTGTCATGACGGACGACGTCAAAAATGAGCACACTGCCAAATCGGCCCGCAACGAACGGCTGAAATCGGCGTTGCGCGACAATCTGAAGCGCCGCAAGTTGCAGGCGCGCGGCCGCGCCGGCATGGCGATTGTGACGCCGGACGACGATGTGCGGGCGCGGGACGATGCATCAGGCGTGGGTTCAAATCGGCGCGACGGCGACCATTGACCCTGCCGCTTCGTCCGTCGCTTGATTGTTGGGCGTGCGGACACGATCTAGCTTGATGAACGCGATCTCCACCGAGGGACGTCGCTGACCATCGGTTCGAATGTAAGGAATACATGTGATGGCGACGGACCAGGCAGCAGCAATTGGGACGGGCGCCCCGCAATCGGACGCTGCACGCGCGGCATTTCCCCGGTTCGAGCAGACGTTTCCGAAGTTGGCGGATGCGGAGATCGGCCGCATGCGCCAGTTCGGCGAGGTGCGTCAGCATAAGGACGGCGAACTGCTGTTCGAGACCGGCAAGGTCGGTCCCGGCATGTTCGTCATTCTTTCGGGCCATGTCGCCATCACCCAGCGCGACGGCTTGGGCCATGTCACGCCGGTGATCGAGCAGGGACCGGGCCAGTTTCTCGCCGAGATCGGACAGCTTTCTGGCCGTCGTGCGCTGGTGGATGGTACCGCCGAGGGCGACGTCGAGACGCTGCTGATTCCGCCGGCCAGTCTGCGCGCGCTGCTCGTCGCCGAAGCCGATCTCGGCGAGCGCATCATGCGCGCACTGATTTTGCGCCGTGTTGCGCTGATCCAGGCGGGCGTCGGAGGCCCGGTGCTGATCGGCTCGCCATCGCTGGGCGGTGTGGTGCGGCTGCAAAGCTTTTTGTCACGCAACGGCGTTCCCCATCACGTGCTCGATCCCGCCGCCGACACGGATGCGGCGGATCTGATTGCGCGCTATTCGCCGTCGCCCGCCGATCTTCCATTGGTGGTGGTCCCGGATGGCACCGTGCTGCGCAATCCAAGCGAAGTCGATCTCGCCTATGCGATGGGAATGATCGGCGGCCCGATCCGGGACAAGCTCTACGATGTTGCTGTCGTCGGCGGTGGTCCCGCCGGACTCGCAACCGCCGTGTATGCAGCGTCCGAAGGATTGTCGGTGGCGGTGCTCGATGCGCGCCATTTCGGCGGTCAGGCCGGCGCCAGCGCCCGCATCGAGAACTATCTCGGATTTCCGACCGGCATCTCGGGTCAGGCGCTTGCAGGACGCGCCTACAATCAGGCGCAGAAATTCGGCGCGGACCTGATGATTCCGGTCGAGGCGAAATCGCTGGACTGCTCGAAGAGCAACGGCGCATTCGGCCTGACGACCGAATGCGGTCACTTCCTGAAGGCGAAATCCATCGTTGTTGCCAGCGGAGCACGCTATCGGCGTCCCGCCATCGAGAATCTCGACAAGTTCGAAGGGCGCGGCGTCTGGTACTGGGCATCGCCGATCGAGGGACGGCTCTGCGCGCAGCAGGAGATCATTCTGGTCGGCGGCGGAAACTCCGCCGGGCAGGCCGCGGTGTTTCTGTCAGGTCATGCCAGCAAGGTGCGGATGATGATCCGCAGCGGCGGTCTCGCCGACAGCATGTCGCGCTACCTGATCGACCGCATTATGGCGACGCCGAATATCGAACTGATGATCCACACCGAGATCGTCAGGCTGGAGGGCGCGGACGGCGGGCTCGAGCGGGTGCACTGGCGCAATCGCCGGACCGGCATCGAGACGGCGGGCGACATCCGCAACGTGTTTCTGTTCGTCGGCGCCGATCCCGCGACCTCATGGCTGAAAGGGTGCGGCGTTGAACTCGATCGTACCGGTTTCGTGGTGACCGGTTCGCAGTGTGAGGAAGGCAAGCCGGTCTCGGGGTTGGAGACGTCGGTGCCGGGAGTTTTCGCTGTCGGTGACGTGCGTGCCGGTTCGGTCAAGCGCATGGGCGGGGCGATCGGCGAAGGTGCGCAGGTCGTGGCCGCGTTGCACGGTTTTCTTGGCGACAAACTGGCGCAGCCTCATTAGCCTGCGATTGCCGGACGACGCTCTCATCGAGAGACCCTGACCATGCCCTGCAAGCACATCGCGGACATCAAGAATGTCACCCCGAGCGCACTTGGCTGCGAGGAGTGCCTCAAGACCGGCAGCGTCTGGCTGCACCTGCGGATCTGCCGGACCTGCGGTCACGTCGGCTGCTGCGACGATTCGCCGAACCAGCACGCCACGAAACATTTCCATGCCACGCAGCATCCCGTTATCGAAGGGTATGATCCGCCGGAAGGCTGGGGCTGGTGTTACGTCGACGAAGTCATGTTCGATCTGTCGAAGCGCAAGACTCCGCACAACGGCCCGATCCCGCGTTATTATTGAATTGCACCTGCCGATGATCTGAGCTTGCCAAGCCGCTTTGCCAAATTCTCTTGTTGCCAAGTCCCTTTGTTGCCAAGTCCCTTTGTTGCCAAGTCCCTTTGTTGCCAAGTCCCCCTGCATTGTCAGGATCGTGCCGATCCTCAAAAGGAATTTCAGCATGCGGTATTTTCGACGGGTCCTTCGGGGTGCGATC
>Ga0255045_10000148_pt1 | contig 14062 bp, 10 predicted proteins | sample BC1_12_23_MG_FD_183652 | JGI IMG/M metagenome (GOLD analysis project Ga0255045, IMG submission 183652) | Seawater microbial communities from Strait of Georgia, British Columbia, Canada - BC1_12_23 | ecosystem: Environmental > Aquatic > Marine > Strait | place: Canada: British Columbia...
GGCCGGACCTGGAGGCGGATACACCTTCGACGTGCGACCCGCAGCCACGTAGAGGGTCGAGAAGACGGCGGCGGAAAGCGCGTTGATCGGAGATCGAAGGTTCTTGAGCAAACGCACCGGCCCAGGCGGCGGCATTCGGGTGACCACGGATCCGTATCGAAGGTTGGGATTGTTCTCGACCCCGGCATTGAAGATATCCATCGACTCCGGCGTGAGTTGAATGATCGCGCCCTGATCGCTTCGAATGCCATCGAACCATTCTCGAACTTCGGCCTGCCCCTCGTCTCCCAAGAAGCTGAGCAGCAGATCTATCGTCTTTTCGAGAACCTTGCTCTCGATCCCAAGGGCTTCATCGAGGCGGCTTAGGGAAGCGATCACGGGTGTTAGGGCGGTGAGCGGTGGTCCGCCAGCCTCGAGCGTCAAGTAAGTAAGAAGCGACAGGGCCTCCAACAGCCGAGTGCCTGCCATCGTCGTAAAGAAGTACGCAAGGGGCGTGCCGTAGTGCGGGGTAGAAATGCTGGTGACGGTACGGACGCGATCGAACCACTCGGGGAGACTGGGCCAAGTCGTCGGCGACGCCAGCAGCCGCACGTCCAGCCCACCGGTCGAATGCCCGACGAGATGAATGGCCCCCGCGTCGTCCGAGCAGGACTGTTGAATCGCGTCCATGAGCACCTGTGTCCGGTGCACGATCGATCCCGTCGGCGGCGATGAGACCAAGACGAACTCGCAGTCCGCACCGCGCTCCAAGAACCGACTCGCGAGCGCTTCTTCGACATGGGTGAAGTAGTCGAAACCACCGAGTCGCGCGAAGCCGAACAGACCGGGGACCAGGACGATGTGATGCCGGGGGCGGGACATGAGTGGCGGACTCTATCACGGACCCGCAGACGGTCTCAGCCAAGGGCACGTTCCTACGCACCGACACCGACACCAGCCCTGGCACCAGCCCCGACGCTGATGCTGCCACTGTCGCTGACTAGTGGCGGTAACGAAGCTGCAGGATGCCGCCGACGCCTCGGATTCGGGTGTCCACCCGAAGCTGAAGCTTCTCGGCATGCGGCATCTTGCGTTGATTCAAGTCGACGCCGTAGCGAGCAAGCCTTTCGACGTGTGCGGCGAGATCGCGGATGTCTCGCGAGAGCGTGAAGCCTCGAACGTCAGGCGTCTTCATCGCTGCAGCAACGAGGTATGGGTTCGTCACTCCGAGCACCGTCGCGGGCACGGCGAGGGGCGTCGTCCTGATCGCGGGAAGAGGCGCGTCTGCTGAAGCGCTGTTCGCGCCGAACAAGGAGCTGATGAACGCGCACAGGAAGCAGAGCACACCAAAGCAGGGGCACCTGCGGCCGCCACTCACACCCAACTGAACACCCTGCTTCACGCTCAACCCATCCAATAGTATGCCAAATCGGAATTTCTTAAGCTAGAGGGGTGAATTTCGAACGAAATCCGCGACCTCTCAATGGAGCAAGCTACCCGGTTTGTCCGGTGTTGCAAAGTGAATAGCGCTCATTTTACGTAACGTTTACGGAGCTAAACCGTAGGGGGCCACCGTCACTGGGCGTGCGCTGCGAAGTCAAAAGCCCGGGCAGGGCCGGGCTTCAAGCTAAGTGTATGAAATGACTCTTAGCTTACTCTGCGCCGGGTGCGCCGCGACGCAGGTAGGCCGGGATGTCGAGAACCGCCTCATCGTGAAGGGCGCTGGCTCCGAAAGCCCTCGTCCCAGCGGTCTGTGGGACTGCCGCCGGCACCCCCTCGAGTGTGGAGGAAAAATCTTCGGCCCGCGCCGGTTGCCCTCGCGTAGCCCTATTGGCGGAAGCGCCGTTTGCGCTCTGATTGCTCGCCACTGCGTGGTGAAGGCCGAGTGGGATCGGGGTATGCCCGGCCTTCTCGAAACCCGTGGCGATGACGGTGACCTTCACGGTGTCCGAGAGGTTCGGGTCGGTGACGACGCCGAAGATGATCTCGGCGTCCTCGTGCGCCGCCTGCTGAACCAGGCCGGCAGCTTCGTTGATTTCACGAAGCTTGATGTCGGGGCCCGCTGTGAAGTTGATGAGGATGCCGGTTGCGCCCTGCACCGATACCTCGTCGAGAAGCGGTGAGTTCACCGCCATCTCTGCCGCTTCGAGCGCGCGGCGATCTCCCTTGGCAATGCCCGTGCCCATCAGCGCTCGTCCGTTGTTCACCATGATGGTCTTCACGTCGGCGAAGTCGACGTTGATCATGCCTGCGTTGATGATGAGGTCGCTGATGCCCTGAACCGCCTGTACCAACACATCATCGGCGCGCGCAAAGGCGTCGAGCATCGTGATGTCGTCGTCGCCGAGCGCGAAGAGCCGCTGGTTCGGAATCGTGATGATGCTGTCGATTGTGTCGATCAGCTCTTGAACGCCACGCTCCGCGTGCTTGGAGCGCTTGCGTCCCTCGAAGAGGAAAGGCTTGGTCACGACGCCGACCGTCAGCGCACCCTGGTCCTGTGCGACTTGGGAGATGATCGGAGCGGCGCCCGTGCCCGTCCCGCCGCCCATTCCGGCGGTGACGAATACCATGTCCGCGCCTTCCAGTGCTTCGGACAAACGCTGCACATCCTCGAGCGCCGCCTTGCGACCGACGTCCGGATTGCCCCCTGCCCCGAGTCCGCGCGTGAGCTGCGGGCCGAGTTGGATCTTCACCGGAGCAAGGCTGCGGTCCAACGCTTGCGCGTCGGTGTTGGCCGCAATGAACTCGACGCCGTCGAGCCCGCCTTGAATCATGGTGTTGAGTGCGTTGCCGCCACTGCCACCAACGCCTACGACTTTGATACGTGCATGAAGCTCTGCGTCGTCCGCGAACTCGATCGAGATAGCCATCGATTCCTCCTAAAAAACTTCTCTAAACCACGCGCCGATCTTGCGACTGAGTCCACGACTCGCGGTCACTTCGACTGTGCGCTCGGGCGCGGACGTTCCCGCTAGTTGGTCCGCTCCGTGCTTCACCAATCCAACGCCGGTTGCGTAGGAAGGGCTCTTCACGACGTCGATCAATCCACCGATACCCGTGGGCGCCCCACGACGTACGGGCAGGCCGAGCACTTCCTCGGCAAGCTCTGGCAATCCATCCAGGAGCGTCGTCCCACCGGTGACGATCGCTCCAGAAGCCAACATGTCCATGTAGCCGGTCTCGGCAATGACGTGACGACACGCGGCGAAGATCTCTTCCACACGGGGCTCGATGATGTCGCAGAGCACCCTGCGAGGCAGCGAGCGCGAAGGTCTTCCCCCGACCGAGGGCACCTCGATGGTCTCGTCGTCGTCGACCATGCGGGTTGCCGCGCAGCCGTACTTGATCTTGATGCGCTCTGCCTCGGCCATCGGCGTACGCAGACCCGTCGCGATGTCGCTCGTGAGGTTGATACCGCCGATGGGAATCGAGCTCGTATGTACGACCGCGCCGTCGACGTAGATGATGATGTCGGAGGTGCCACCACCGACATCGATGAGCACGCCGCCGATCTCCCGTTCGTCGCCGCTCAGGACCGCGTGCGCGCTGGCGAGCGGTTGCAACACGACCTCTTCGACGAAGAGCCCGCAACGCTCTGCGCACTTGGTGACGTTAGCTACACTCGTCGATGCCGCGGTCACCATGTGGACGCGCGCCTCGAGGCGGACACCGGCCATGCCGATCGGCTCTTTGATGCCGTCTTGGTCGTCGACGATGTACTCCTGCGGGAGCACGTGAATCACCTGGCGGTCACCGGGCAACGGCACGGCCTTGGCCTGCTCGAGCACGCGGGTGACGTCTTCGATCGCGACCTCGCGGTTCGCGATGGCGGCGACCCCGTCTTGGTTCATGCCGCGCACATGGCTTCCGGCGATGCCGGCATACACCGCGTTGATCTCGACGCCGGCCATCGTCTCGGCTTGTTCAACCGCCGCCCGAATCGCCTGCACGGTCGACTCGATGTTGACGACGACACCTTTCTTCAAACCCTTTGAAGGAACGGAGCCTATCCCGATGATGTCTAGGCCTTCTTCCGTCTGCTCCGCAACGATCGCGCAGACCTTCGTCGAACCCAAATCCAACCCTGCAATGATCTCGTGTTCCGCCATCCCTCGCCTCTCTCTGACCCATACCGAAACGGGTTTTGGCGGGACAACTTTTGTGCAGAAAAAAAAGGGCTCAAATGCGTTTTTTGTTTGCCGAAAATTAACCCTTTGAAAAAGGGGACTGTCCCCTTTTCGGCTATGGAAGGCGGACGGTCACGCGTTCGGGACTTCGGACGTTGTCGAGGTATACGTAGGAAGGTCTCGTTTTCTCTCGGGCAAGCCGTTCGAGGACTTGTCGAAGGCGGCGGAGCTTTTGGCGGTGTTGGCCGTTGCCGAGGCGCACGTTCATGCCGTCGCTGCCGACGAAGAGCTCGATTCCGTTGGCGCCTTCGAAATGAATTTCCGATACGGGCTCCCGCTCTGCGAGGCCCGCGCCCTCGTAGTCTTGGAGGAGAGCCATCGAACGAAGGAGAATCGCCGTGCGGTAGTCGAAGTCGCCATAGAAGCGCTCCGACGCGATGCCGGTGATGACCGGCAGATCGACAGGGTCGTCGACTCCCAGACGCTTGAAAACCGCGCCTTCGTCGCTCACTAGATAGAGTTGATCCAACGCGACCAACGCAACCGGCTGGCGCTCCACGATGTCGATTCGAACGCGCCCCGGAAGCTTCCGCACAACGCTTGCCTCTTCGATCCAGGGATGTTGAAGCAAGTGATTACGCGTGCCTTCGCTTGAAACCTCGAAAACGTTTGAACCAATTTGGAGTCGGGCCGCTCGACGGACGTCGATGTCCTCGACTTGATGGTTCCCGTCTACGATGATCTCCCGAATCGCGAACGCATCGGCGCCATGGGCGTATTGAACGGTTTGGTCTCCGACCCAGGCCAAGGCAGCGAGCGCCAGCCCAACCAGGGCGACCTGCCCCGCGCGGCGAATCGAGCCCCGGCGTCGAATCACCCAGCCGCCCACGCTCTCCCGGACGCCCACCGCCCGTTCGCGCCAGCTCTTCTTGGGCTCGGTGCGGCGTGATTTCTTCGGGACGGGCCTACGCCGATTCTGCGCGCGGTCGGCAGGAGTCGCTTTCCTCGCCGCCTTCTTGCGAGGCGTCTTCTTCGCGGCGGCCTTGCGGATCGACTTTTTCGGAGCGGCTTTCTTGGCTGCGAAGTTCTTGCGGGGAGGCCGCTTGGCAGCCTTCTTCTTCTTCTCGGCCGGCTTCTTCTGAATTGGCTTCTTGCGCGCCGGCTTCTTCCGGACTTTCGATGGGGCACGCCGGCGGTTCATCGGCGAAGCACCTCGAGGAGCTCCGGACCCGCGCGCGTGATGTCTCCGGCGCCGAGCGTGATCACGACATCGCCGGGGCGAGCTCGTGCTCCAATCGCTTCGGCCAAATCCTTACGGTCTTCCACCAACGTCACGTCCCGATGCCCGTGCGCGCGAATTGCTTCGGCGAGTCGACGCGCATCGGCTCCCTCGATTGGTTTTTCACCCGCGGCGTAGACCTCGGTCAAGAATAGGACATCGGCCCGGTTGAACGCTCGCGTCAGCTCGTCGAAGAGGTCCCGCGTTCTCGTATAACGATGCGGCTGGAAGGCGACGACGATGCGCCCGCCATACGCTTTCTGCGCCGCCTCGAGCGTGACTTCAACCTCGGCCGGGTGGTGTCCGTAGTCGTCGACGACGGTGACGCCGGCCTCTTCGCCGACGATGGAGAACCGCCGCTGCACGCCTTCGAAGCTTCGCAACGCCGAGCGAACTTGATCGTGGTCGACCCGGAGCTCGTCCGCGACGGCGATCGTGGCAAGCGCATTCAGCACATTGTGGATACCTGGCATTCGAACCTCGAACTGACCCAAGCTTTTGCCGTGGTACTCGACGTCGAAGCCCACCGACAGGCCGGAGAACACCGGGTTACGCGCGCGATAGTCCGAGTGCGCCGAAAATCCGTAGGTCACGATGCGCTTGTCGAGCCTCGGCAAGATGTCTTGCACGTTGGGGTGGTCGAGGCAGGCGATGACCAATCCGTAGAACGGAACGCGATTCGCGAAATCCACGAAGGCTTCCTTCACCGCGTCCAGACTTCCGTAGTGGTCGAGGTGCTCCGCATCGATGTTCGTGATGACGGCAACCGAAGGGATGAGATGATGGAAGGATCCGTCAGATTCGTCCGCCTCCGCCACCAGCAGGTCTCCGGCGCCCATGGCAGCGCCAGACCCGAGCGCGTTGAGCTTGCCCCCGATGACGACCGTCGGGTCCAGCCCCGCTCCACGCAGAACCGTCGCTACTAAGGACGTCGTGGTGGTCTTGCCGTGGGATCCGGCGATCGCAATGCCGTCCTTGAGCCTCATCAGCTCGCCGAGCATCTCCGCCCGAGGGATGACGGGCACCCCCGCCCGACGCGCCGCAATCAGCTCCGGATTGCTCGGTGGAACCGCCGAAGAAAAGACGACGACGTCGGCATCGGTGACCTGCTCGGCCTCGTGCCCGACGTAGATCTTCGCGCCTTTTTCAGCGAGGCGACGCGTGTAGTCGTTGTCACGGAGGTCGGACCCCGTCACCTCGAAGCCCGAGTCAAGCAGCACCTCTGCGATGCCGCTCATCCCGACGCCCCCGACGCCTACGAAATGGATGGACCGAATTCTGCCGCGAAACATGGTCGCTTACTCCCACACGGCTCCGTCAACGACAACCGGGCGGCGTGGGCGATGGGTCGCGGGGCGCAGGGCGACTTCCGGGTAGCCCAGCCGAAGCATGGGCGACACGCCGAGGCCGCTGTAGTGCACGCCCCGAGGCGGCTCGCTCTCGGGCGCCGCAACGGATTCGCCCACCGGGGCCGCACCCGCGAGCCAGCCCATCATGTCGTCGACGATGGCAGCCGCCGCGTCGGGCCTGCCGTGATCGCGGGCTGCGCGCGCCATGGCCTGACGCTTGGCGGGGTCGTCGAGCAAGCCTCCGATGAGCTCCCCCAGCCCGTCGACCTCGAGCTCCGGCTCTCGAATGCAAATCGATGCGCCCTGCTCTTCCAGCGCTTTCGCGTTCTTGGCTTGGTGGTCATCCGCGGCAAATGGAAACGGAATCAAGATCGAGGGACGACCGATGGCGCAGAGCTCGGCCAACGTGGTGGCGCCTGCACGCGCGACGACCAACGCGGCGTTCGAATAAGCACGTGCCATCTCATCGATGAACGTCACAACCCTCGCGCGGATACCGAGCTCCCGGTAGGTCGCTTCCACCTCGTCGCGCATCGACTCGCCGGTTTGATGCACGACCTGGAGGTCGCGATTGGCGAGGCCCGCCTGGGCAAGCGCGCGCGGGACATCTTCATTCAACTTCCTGGCACCCTGCGATCCACCGAGGACGAGCACGGTGCGCGCGCGCGACTCGAAGCCCTCGGGATCCGCGATCGCGAGGCGCGCATGCTCGACGAAGTCGTGCCGGACTGGGTTGCCCGTCAGTCTGGATTTGTTCTTCCCAAATACCCCTTCGGTCTGCGCGAATGAGATGTAGGCCCGGTCGACAAAGCGGGCGAGGATACGGTTAGTCATCCCCACGTGCGCGTTCTGCTCGAGAATGGCGGTGGGCCTCCCTGAAAGCGAAGCGGAGAGCAACACGGGACCAGACGCATAGCCGCCGACCCCCAGCACCAGATCCGGCTCGAACTCCCGCATGAGAGAGGACGCTTCCTTCATCGCCGTCGGAATGCGCGCGAAGCTCTTGAACCGTGCGCCGAGGCCCTGGCCTTTGAGTGGGGTCACGTTGAGTAGCTCCAAGGCTTCGCCGCGGCTCGGAAGAATGCGCGCCTCGATGCCGCGAGCGGTGCCGACGAATTTTGCCTCGAGGCCGGGGACCCGCCGCCGAAGCTCCTCCACGACGGCGAGGCCCGGGAAGAGATGTCCCCCCGTACCGCCCCCGGCCACCATGATGCGTCGAATCATCGTGCTCCTCCCCTGGCCGTCGTCAGCCGCGGCTGCGGTCTCTTGGGTTTGGCGGGCACCGGGGCTTCTACGGCCCGCGACACCCCGTAACGCGAAGTGTTGAGGATGATGCCGGCCGCGGCGGCGTTCACCAGTAGTGAGGAACCGCCGTAGCTAACAAAAGGCAGCGCGAGACCTTTTGTGGGCAGAAGGCCCATCGCAACCGCGAGGTTGGTGAATGCCTGGAGGCCGATGAACAGGGTCATGCCGGCTGCGAGGTAACCGGCGTACTCGTCTTGTGCGCGCCACGCCGCGCGAAGGCCGCGAAAGACCACCCACGCGAAGGCCGCGCAAAGCAGCACGACCCCGATGAACCCGAGTTCCTCCCCGATAATCGCGCTGATGAAGTCGGTGTGCGCCTCCGGCAAGAACAACAGCTTTTGACGGCCATCGCCCAAGCCGACCCCCGTCCACCCGCCGGAACCAAAGCTCATCAGCGACTCGGTGATCTGGTAGCCCGCACCCTGCCTGTGTTCGAACGGCTCGAGGAACGCCGTGATGCGGCGCATCCGGTAGGGGGACGATGCGATGGCGGCGTACCCAACCGGAACCGCCAACAACACACAACCGAGCAGGTAGCCCGCCTTCGCGCCAGCCGCGAAGAGTACGACGAAGGTCAGGAGCGCGATCATCACCCCGCTACCGAAGTCGGGCTGTGCGAGGCATAGGAGCATCAACAGGCCGGCGACGAGCACGTGCGGGAGGAACCCGATCGAAAATGTCCGGACTCGGTTGGACTTCTTCGCCAAGGAATGCGCGAGCCACATGATCATGGCGAGCTTGGCGAGCTCCGCGGGCTGCACGTTGACGGGGCCGACGGCGAGCCAGCGGGTTGCACCGCCGGCGCTCCGACCGAATCCGAGTGCAACGGCGATCATCAGCAACACGGCGATCAACAAGACGGGATAGGTCGATCGCCGGAGCAAGGAGATATTGACGCGGGTGAAGATGACGAGAACGACGAACGCAGCGACCGCAAAGACCGTCTGCCGGATCAGGAAGTGGAATCCGTTGCCGAACATGTTGTTCGCGTAGACCGCGCTCGCGCTGTAGACCATCACCACGCCGAACGCGATCAATCCGACGAGCGTGGCCGCAAGTGTCTCGTCGGGCGGGCCCGGCTCCATCGGAGGTGCGGGTTTCGAAGCGCGTGTCATGGATGCCCTCCCAGGGTTTCGACGGCTCGTTGGAAGTGCTCGCCTCGCTCGGCGTACGAGCGGAACATGTCGAAGCTCGAGCAAGCGGGCGCCAGCAACACTGTGTCTCCAGGGCGAGCGAGCGCGGCAGCGTGCGTGACCGCGTCACCCATCGACGTCGCGCGCCGGAGCTCGACCGGCGATCCTGCGAACGCGCGCTCCAACAGCGGCGCTGCTTCTCCGAGTACCACCACGGCCCGACCCTCCTCGGACATGCGCTGCCGAAGCGGCTGATAGCTGCCGCCCTTGTCGACGCCGCCCGCGATCAGAACGATCTTGCCCTTCGATCCCCCGAGGCCGTCGATGGACGCGACCGCAGCGCCGACGTTGGTCGCCTTGGAATCGTCGATGTATTCGACGCCGTCGACCGAGCGGACGTACTGCGTGCGGTGGGCTAGGCCCTTGAACTCGCGGAGAACCGACGCGATGTCGTCGTCGCGGACGCCTAGCAGGCGCGCTACCAGCACAGCCGCGCATGCGTTCGACACATTGTGAGAGCCGCGAATCCTCAGCTCCCCGACCGGAACACGAAGGGAGGTTTGCGCATCGGTGAGCACGCCGTCGACCACGCGAACCTCACCAGTCCGGCCGTCGAACAGGACTACGGTGCCATCGTCGTCGATGAGCTCGCGAAGATCGGCGGCGTCGGCTGGGAGAACCGCGAAGTCCTCGGCGTCCTGCCGCTCGAAGATTCGGGCTTTGGCGGCTGCATACGCCTCGAACGAAGGGTAGCGGTCGAGGTGATCTGGGCTGATGTTGAGCAGGACCGCGATGTGTGCCTTCATCCGCGATACTCGTTCCAGTTGGAAGCTCGAGAGCTCGACGATGACCAGACCGCCCTTCGCCCCCGCGTCGGTGCCCGCGGCTTCGATCATCGGGCGGCCCAAGTTGCCTCCAATGAATACGGGACGGCCGAGGCGGCGGCTCATCTCGCCGATCAAACTCGTGACCGTGCTCTTGCCATTGGTTCCGGTGATCGCGACGATCGGCGCCTCGATGAAGCGCGCAGCGAGCTCCACTTCGCTCACCACGGGCACGCCACCCTGCTCGGCTTGATCGAGCTGCGCGAGCGGAGGCACCCCGGGCGACACCACGATGAGGTCCAAGTCTTGGAACGCGGTCTCGGGATGGCCTCCGAGCACGAGCTCGGCCCCGAGCGCCTCGGCCTGCGTTGCCGCTGCGCCGAGCGCTTCTCGGTCGCGCCGATCGTTGACCAGGACGCGCGCGCCACGTTCGGTCAGAAAGCGCACGACCGCCAGCCCGCTTTCCCCGAGCCCGACCACCATGGTGTTTTTCCGAGACAGCTCCACGGTCACCTCAACTTCAACGTCGCTAGGCTGAACACGGCCAACATGATCGCGATGATCCAGAAGCGAACGATGACCCGGGGCTCGGGCCAACCCTTCTTCTCGAAATGGTGGTGAATCGGCGCCATGAGGAAGATGCGTCTGCCCGTGAGGCGGAAGTAGCCGACCTGCAAAATGACGCTCACCGCCTCGACGACGAAGATGCCACCGAGAATCATCGAAAGGAGCTCGTTCTTGGTCAGAACCGCCAGCGCACCGAGGCCGCCACCGAGAGCGAGCGAGCCTACGTCGCCCATGAAGACCTGGGCGGGATACGTGTTGTACCAAAGGAAGCCGAACCCGACGCCAACCACCGACGCGGCGAAGATGCTGAGCTCGCCCGCACTCTCGATGTGCGGGATGTCGAGGTACCCCGCGACCACGTTACCGAACAACGTCAGGCCCGCGAGATACGCGAGGATGGCGTACGTCCCCGCGGAAATCATGACGGGGCCAATCGCCAAGCCGTCTAGGCCGTCCGTCAGATTGACGGCGTTCGATGTGCCGACGATGACGAACGAGGAGAAAATGACGTACAGCCACGGTGGCAGCTCGATCGGATATTTCGAGAACGCGAAGAATGGGGCCGCCAGCCGGTGACGGATCTCGAGCCAATCACTCGGAAGGCCGGCCTCGCCGTAATAGAGCCAGCTGCACACGAGGATCGCGGTACTGAACTGCAGGAGGAGCTTGTAGCGGCCCGAAAGGCCGCCGGTCGAACGCGTCCGGATCTTGGAGGTATCGTCGATGTAGCCGACGACGCCATACGCTACCGTGATCAACGTCACGACCCACACCATCGAGTTCGAGGGGTCAGCCCACAGCACAGTGGAGAGGACGAGGGCGAGCAACATGAGGGCACCACCCATCGTCGGCGTGCCAGCCTTCGCGAGGTGCGTATCCGGACCTTCCGCGCGAATGACTTGTCCAATCTGCTTCCGCTGCAAGCGGCGTATGAACCAGGGATAGAGCCCGAAGCTCAGCAAGAGCGACGTCATCGTCGCCATGAGGAAACGGAACGGCACATACCGAAGGACGTTGAGAAACGACAACGACTCGTGCGTGTGTAGCGGATAGAGCAAGTAGTAGATCATCGTTGCTCTCCCTCGAGGAGCGGTGCGATCACGCGTTCCATCTCCGTCGACCGGGATCCCTTCACCAAAATGACGGCGTTCAAGGGAAGCCGGGCAGAAAGCTCCCCGCATTCGCTTGCATCCTCGAACCAAAGCGTGTCGGTACCGCGAGCGTTCGCCGTCACGACGGCCTCGTGCATGCCCTCGCCACAACCCACGAGCAGAAACACATCGGCGTCGGAGACGAGCTTGCCAACCTTGCGGTGCGCGTCCTCGCTGTGGGCTCCGAGCTCTTTCATATCGCCGAGAACTGCGACCAACGGCGCTGCACGCTTTTCGGCGATGCCACGCGCCGCGTTTAGCGCGACCTCGAGGGATGCGGGGTTGGCGTTGTATGTATCGTCGATGACGAGGCGGTCGCCGCTCCCCCCGAGGGGCCGCATGCGGCCGGGCGAAGGTGAAACCGCTGCGATTCCGTGAGCAGCATCCTCGATCGATGATTCCAACCCGAACGCGATCGCGAGAGCGCCCGCGGCGTTGAGAACCGCCCCCTCCCCCAGCAAACGCATAGTGATCTCGACTTCCTGACCGCGAACTTGGAACAGAGCCTGGGTGCCATCTGCATCGACTGCCCAATCGATGACGCGAACGTCGTTGCCCGCGCTGCGGCCATAGAAGAGCTTGCGCTTGGCGCGCACCACCGACGCGCGCCTCTTCAGCGGCGGATCATCGCCGTAGGCAATCGCCACGCCGTCCTGCGCGATGGCGTGCAAGAGCGACACTTTCTCATCGGCCACTGCTTCCACCGAACCGAGCCCCTCGGTGTGAGCCAGGCTCGCGCGCGTGACGAGTCCCACGTCGGGAGCCGCGATCTCGGCCAAGCGCGTGATCTCCCCGGGCTCGCTGGTTCCCATCTCGATCACCGCCGTATCGACGGTCGCGTCGAGTTGGAAGAGCGTCATCGGAACGCCGATCCGATTGTTGAGATTGCCGGCAGTCTTGAGCACTCGGTGACCCGCCGATTCCAATGCCGCGGCCGCGAGGTCTTTTGTGGTCGTCTTGCCGACGGAGCCGGTGATTCCAACGACCCTTCCATTCCAGGCGCCGCGGTGAGTCCTGGCAAGGTCGCCGAGCGCGACCAACGTATCGTCGACCACCACCGCGCTTACGTGCTCAGGAAGCGAGGTCCCGCGCTCCACGATGACCGCCGCCGCGCCCGCATCCACCGCCTGTAGCGCGAATTCATGCGCGTCGAACCGCTCGCCGCGTAGCGCCACGAACAGATTGCCCGGCTCGACCGCTCGGGAATCCGTCACGACGCCGCGAACGCTTTCCCACGTTGGCCCGGCGGTCGTTCCCCGCGTCACCGAGGTGACGTCGTCTCGACGGAACTGCGCTTGGTTGACGGGAATCGGGGTCGCCATCATGCGCCTCCCACCACGCTCGCGATCGCCGCACGGGCCTCTTCGCGGTCGTCGAAATGCGTTCGCTCGGTCCCGGTGATCTGGTACGTCTCGTGGCCCTTACCGGCCAAGAGAACGGTATCCCCGGTGCGGGCAGCTCGGACGGCGGTTTCAATCGCCTCTTTGCGGTCGATCAGCGTGCAGTAACCGTGGGTCGCGCCGGCGAGCTCTCCAGGTTCGATGCGCGTGCCACCTGCTTGCTTGGCGCCCGCTTCAACGTCGTCGAGGATGCGCTGAGGATCTTCGCTTCGCGGGTTGTCGCTCGTTAGCACGCACAGGTCGGCGCTCTGCACGCCCACGCGACCCATCTGCGGACGCTTCCCCTTGTCGCGGTCACCGCCCGCGCCAAACACCACGATCAACCGGTTCGGCGTCACGTCGCGCATCGTTTCGAGGACCCGTCGCAACGCGTCGTGCGTGTGTGCGTAGTCCACGAGCACCGTGACATCGTGGGGGTGTGCAATCCGTTCGAGGCGCCCAGGGCTTCCCTCCGCAGACTCCCAAGCCTTTGCGACGGCGTTCAAATCCAGACCAAGCGCGTGCGCACAACCGAGCGCAACGAGGAGGTTCTCGAGGTTGTGCTCGCCGAGCATGGGGCTGCGGAGCAGGACCGCCCCTGCCGGCGTTTGGACCTCGGCATGGATTCCGGCGCGCGTCACGGACCACTCGGTCGCTGCGATCTCGGCGTCGCTTCCCGGGCGGCGCGAGCAGCGAATGACGGGAACGGATACACGGGCCGCGAGCTCGGCTCCGAACGGATCATCGACGTGAATGACAGCGCGTTTGGGTGCAAGCTGCGTGAACAGACGCGCCTTGGCTTCGCCGTAGAGTTCCATGTTGTGGTGGAAATCCAGATGGTCTCGAGAGAGGTTCGTGAACGCTGCGACCTCGAAATCGAGAGCGTCGGCCCGATGCATCGAGAGGCCATGGCTCGACACCTCGAGCACCAGATGCGTCGCCCCATCGTCCAGCGCTTGCCGCGCGAAG
>Ga0255045_10000150_pt1 | contig 13989 bp, 9 predicted proteins | sample BC1_12_23_MG_FD_183652 | JGI IMG/M metagenome (GOLD analysis project Ga0255045, IMG submission 183652) | Seawater microbial communities from Strait of Georgia, British Columbia, Canada - BC1_12_23 | ecosystem: Environmental > Aquatic > Marine > Strait | place: Canada: British Columbia...
TCTGTGAGCCGAGCATCGTCCACCAACTGACCCGGAACCGAGTTGGGACCACCAAACCGTTGCGAGGTTGAGGAATCCTCCTCTTCGGGAGGTGGCGCCTCCTGTGCCATGGCCGGTTGAATCGACATCACCAGCAAGAACGCTGTTGAAACCAAACAAACTGATTGTTTCGACGTGAAGCTCATGATCTTCTGATCCGTTTCTTGGGTGCATCAGACTCTCCCCGAAGAACGGCCCTCGGGGGCCATATTCGGAGAGGCTATGTGCTCAGTTGATCGATTACATCCAGCCGGTGAAGGGAGTTCGCATGGCCCCTGCGTGCATGAAGTTCGTCATGGTCACGAAGTCCCACACACTTCGACGTATTGCGTTCTGAATGGCATGCGCATACGGGGGGAATTCCGTGCATTCGAGCACCACCGCCCCGATATCGGGGTGCTTTTTCACCATCTCGACCGCCAGGTCAACAAGCTCCTTCTCGAGGGCCTTGGGGTTGAATGAGCCCTTTTCGCCGGTGACGTAGTTCATCTGCACACAATGTTCGGCTCCAAAGATCACGACGCGGTTCATGTCCTCAGCCGAGACACCGCAGTTCTTGAGGGCCGGTGAGGGAATCAGCAACTCGGCGTTCGCCGTCAGGACACCGACCTTCTTGTCGGATCCGACGCTGGTCAGGAGCATCGGAACCTGCATCAGAGAACCGTTGAAGAACTGGACGCCGGGGTCGAGGGATTTGGAAACCTCGGGCTGGTAGTTGGCGAAGAAACCGCAGTTCCCGATGATCGAACGAACGCCCTGAACTGTGAGCCGCTTGCATGCCGCGATGCACTTTTCCAGGACCACCGGGTGCGGCTCGGCTGCCAACACCCAGAAGGGATCGATCTCCTCGATCAGCTCGTACAGAACCGGAAAATTGAACGTCGTTGGATTCCCCATATCACCGGGCAGCATGGGAATGTTGGCAGGTAACTGGAGAATGCCCACGGTTGGACCGTAAACATACCTCCCCTTATAGCCGGTCACGTCGATGTCGCCGTAGCCGCGCTTCTCGTTGTAGAGGTCCCCGGGCTCGGTCTTCCAGCGGACGGACGTGTCGGGAGACTCGGGTTCTGGCGGCGATACAGCGGCGTTAGCATTGGAGGCCGCGCCCATCATTCCGACTGCCGTGCCCGCGGCGACCACGCTCGCCGACCCGGCAAGGAATTTCCGGCGTGACACGTCATTCGAAGAATCCTCTTGGCCTGTCAGTTCGTGGTTTTTCTTCTCATCACTCATCGTTCTTCCTCCTTTTTTTCTGGTTCAGCCTTCCTCGAGGCAATCCACGGACAACACCGGGAGGTGCTGTTCGTACATGGTGTTCAGAACACCGGAGAGTGCCGCTTGATCGGCCAAACGACCCACCAGGATGGTTTCGTCGTCCTTTTCGCTGTGCCGTACCTCTGTGATATTCATGCCCTCCAACCTCTCAGACCACTTGGCGTCGAGGTGCGCACGAACCCGAATCCCATCGGTGCCAGGAGAAACAAAGTTTACAAAGTGACAGTCCGGGCCGTTGGCTCCTGACACGGTACCAGGAATCACAACCTCACAAAACCTGGCTTGCCAGGGCCCGGCTTCGCTGCTCCGCAGCTTGGCCGTGAGAGGCCTCGTCCAAAACCGAGTTTTGAACGAAGCCTGGTGGGCCGCCCGGGACTCGAACCCGGGACCACCGGATTAAAAGTCCACGCACTGCCACATTGAAGCCATTAATATTCAGTAAGTTACAATGTGCTTGATTTCTGCCCTAGCCCGATTCTAGCCCGCCTGAGAAGGCCTAAATCGAGGGGAGCGGGGCAACTCATTCCAAGTTCTCAGGCCCCAAACCCGACCTCCCATATTACAGCTACCACAATGCAACAATGCGGAACCTGGCACCCATAACTAAGCAATGCGGAACGTGGCACCCGACTGGACTGCGAACAGGCGCTAAGGCGTTTCAAGGGATGACCGATTTCGGCGCCGTCGGCATCACGGTGATCGATGTGTTTTGAGCGGACATCCTGTCGGTTCCATTCCAGAGTGGTCCTCCGACTGAAACACGATCGAAAGACGAAAAAAGGACGGCGGGTTGCCCCGCCGCCCCTGTGTAGGTTTGTAGTTGAGTCGTCGCTCTTGAACCCGTTAGTCGGTCGGGAAGCCTGCCACCGTGGCGTGGGCGACGACGTAGATTTCGCCACCGAGACCCGATACGGTGTAAGTATCGGAGGTGACGTTAGCCAGCTCGTCGTGGATCGTGGGGTACTGGCCGGGTGCGACGGTGAATTCGCCGTTGTTCGAAGCCAAGATTTCCGAACCGACGTACAGATGCGTCTCGACCATGGTGTAGGGAAGACCTGTGTTGGGGTCGGTCCCTGAAACATCGAAGGTAACGGTAGCGGTGCTTCCGACATAGTCAACCGACAGCGTTCCGACAAACGTGCCCTTGTTTGTGTCGCACCGGCCGGCGCCGGCGTAAATGTCGAACTCGTAATGACCGGGGGCGAGTGGACCGTTGGTCCAGCCCCAGCGCGAGAAGTCGCCGTCGTCATTGCCGTCCTCGTCAATATCGAGGAAGCAGGTCGCGACGTCGCCACCGAAGGCGAACGCGGTTTCAGTTCCAGATTCCTGAAGCGGCGGCGGCGCGCTGCACTCCTGCCACGTGTACTGGAAGTAGGTGGCCCAGCTGCCGCGATCGACAAAGGTTTTTCCGTCGGCCCAGCCAGTCTCGTTGGCGACGACATAACCAGCATCGTCGAGCTGCACGACGACGGCGTGGGCAGCAATCACGACAGAGTTGTTTCCATCCAGGCTGAGCTGGCTTTTCGGGATCGTGTACATGTACTCCCAGACGAGCGGGTCGTGGGTGTATTGGTACGTGAAATTACCGATTTTGGGATTGCCCTTCTTGGTCTGAGGGATGCCCTCCTGCGAGTCGGCCACGTGCAGGTGGGTCTGGCTGAGCCACCAGGGATCCGTTGCCGTGAAAGTCACGTAAAGGTAATCTTCATCATTCGAGACCTGCACGGTCCCCGAGTCGATGGTTTGGCCGGCGAACAGCGTCACCACCTCGGGTGTGCCGCAGATCTCGGCCGATGCCGGAGCCGCCGTTCCGACAAGCACCAACGCCATCGCGATCATGAGAGCTTTCATCGAGTTTTTCATCATCCATCCTCCATATTGATTTCTGCTTCGTTCGATCGGGCGACCTGTGGTCGCAACCACGTTCACCCGGTTGTTTTGAAGCTGGAGGAAGGTTATCGGCGGTGCACGAAGGTGGGAACTCGGAGAACTCCCAGGTATTCCTGGGGAGAATTCCCGGTTTTTCGAGATGGAATCTCAGGCCCCGGGAGAGGCTCCGCCACCAATCAACCCGAGACGAGCCCGTGCTTGATCGCGTAGCGAGTCAGCTCTGCGGTGGTGCGGACGTCGAGCTTACGGGTGACGTTGTACTTGTGGAACTCGACGGTCTTGGTCGAGACGCCGAGGATGGCCGCGGCCTCCTTCATCGTCTTGCCTTCAGCGAGGAGCTGGAGGACCTCCCGCTCGCGGTTGGTCAGGGCCTTCGCGGGATGGTCCGACTGGTCGCGCCGCTCCATCATCGCCCGCGTGAACTCCTTGGCGATGAGGGGAGTGACGTAGTGGTGGCCCTTCTGGACCTCGCGGATGGCCTGCAGGAGCTCATCGGAGGCTGAGTGCTTGAGGAGGTAGCCCGAGGCCCCGGCCTCGAAGGCCTGGGTCGCGAACTCGGGACTCCTGTGCATGGTCAGAACGATGACCTTGACGTGCGGGTCGGCCTTGGTGATCTGGCGGGTGGCCTCGACGCCGTTGAGGAGTGGCATCGAGACGTCGGTGACGATGAGGTCGGGCCGGTGCTCCTCGGCGGCGGCGACCAGCGCCCGTCCGTCTCCGACCGTGGCCACCACTTCGCACTCGGACTCGACCACTCGGCCCAACGCCTCGGCGAACATGGCGTGATCGTCCGCCAGGACGACGCGCGGTTTCCTCACGGCTCCTCCCTCGACAGCGGAGCGAAAACTTCCACCTCGGTGCCCTCCCCCAGAGTAGATCGGATCGTGAATCGCCCTCCGACAAGCCGCAACCGTTCCTCCATGCTGACCAGCCCCAGCCCGGCCCCGTCACCGATCTCGGTGGCGTCGAATCCTGAGCCGTGGTCGGCGATTGAGAGAAGAATGCCCTCCTCGACGCCTTCGAGCATCACCATCACGGTCTTCGCACCGGAGTGCTTGACGATGTTTCGAAGCGCCTCCTGGAACACGCGATACAGAACCAGGGCGGTCGAGGGCGCTATGGTCGCGGGCTCGTTGTCGACCGTGAAATCGACTCGAATTTCCTCGTGCTCGAGGACCCAGTCGCCGAGCGTTCTCATGGCCGAAGCCAGGCCGAGCTCTTCGAGCTCCGCGGGGTGCAGGCGATGCGAGAGATCCCGAAGCCCATCCGACAGCGTCACGATCCTCTCCCGGAGCCGGGTGATTTCGTCGCGAATAGCGCAGTCTTCTTCGGCCGCCCCTCGGACCAGCGTTCCCAGCTCCATCGACAGCATCGCCAGCTCCTGGCTCGCGCCGTCGTGGAGCTCTCTCGCGATCCGGCGCCGCTCCTCCTCCTGCCCCTGGAGCAGACCATCGGCGAGCGTCGTCATCCGAGCCTGCCTTCGGCGGTCCTCTCGGACGCGTTTTCGCTCGGTGATGTCGGTGACGAAATTGACGGCCAGCATTCCGTCGGGCCCCTGGATGTGGCTGAGGCCGACTTCGACTGGGAACTCGCTGCCGTCCTTGCGTCGGCCGGAAAGCTCTCGACCTCGGCCCATGGGCCGGATGTTGGGATTGGCGAAGAATCGCGCACGGTGGGCAACGTGCCGTTTCCGAAGCTGATCGGGGAGCAGTCCGTCGACCGACATATCCACGAGCTCATCGCCTCGATAGCCAAACATCTCTTCGACCATCGGGTTGAAGAAAACGATGATTCCGTCGGGATTCACGGCCAGGACCGCCTGCGACGCGGACTCGAGCAGCGCCCTCACGGTCGCCTCGCTCTTGGCGAGCTGTTCTTCAGCTTGCTTGCGTTCGGTGATGTCCCTCGCCACGGCGTGAACGCACTGCCCGCCGTCCGTCGCCGCCAGCTGGACATGTTGTCCCAGCCACACGACACGACCGTCACGTGCCTTCATCGGAAACTCGTAATAGGTCGATGGCGTGTGTTCGAGGAGCTGCGCGGCGTAGAAGCTTTCGGCCTCCTCACGGTGGTCGGGGTGCACCAGCTTGAGGAAGTGCATGCCCCTGATCTCGTCCTCGGAGTAGCCGGTCACCCTGACCGCAACGGGGTTGAAAAACGTGAATCGGCCGTCCGTGTCCGCTTCGTAAATGATGTCGTTGGCGCTTTCGACGAGGAGACGGTAGTGCTCCTCGCTCTGCCGCAGATCCTCCTCGACTCGCCTGCGCTCTGTGACGTCCCGAGCGACGGCGTAGACGACCTTCTCGCCCGGCGCGGCTCGCCACTGAAGCCAGCGGTAGGAGCCGTCCGTGTGACGCCAGCGATTTTCGAAATCGGCCAGCTCCCGGCCCTCGGCCAGCGACTGCAGAGCTGTCTTCGTTGGCTCGATGTCGTCGGGGTGGACGAAATCGAAGTAGCTCTGTGACAGGAGTTCTTCCCGGCTCCAACCCAGGACTCGTGAGAAGGCCGGGTTGATGTCCTTGAAGTAGCCGTCGGTTCCGGCAACGCACAACATGTCGAGCGACAGATCGTATAGTGGAAGGACGCGGTCCGCCGCGTTGCGGTTCCTGAGATCTCGCGATTCTGCCGAAGGGGCCTTCTGGCCAGTGTCGCCGGATTCACCGTTTTTGTCTGCGTTTTTCATGTGGCTTCGAAAACTATCACAATCTCGATGGGTGCCACGTACACACTTCCACACTTGCTGATTTGTGAGGGAGGACTTGCTAGGGCGTGTTTCAAAACCCGGTTTGGTGGTGGGATAGGAGTCCGGCTTCGCCCGAGGCTACGCCGGGACAGGATTCGTTCTCGCCCAATGGTCGAGAACGAAGCCTGGTGGGCCGCCTGGGACTCGATCACGGCGAGAAGCAGCGGCTCCTGGCTCGGGCCGCGGGGCGGATGGTCGGAGGCGGCCCAGAGCCATTCGCTGCTTCCGACGTGACGCCGCGCCCGCAGGGCGCGAGCAACGCGTTGAAGTCAGAAGAGCGCTGACGGCTCCATGTTGTAAAAGGAAGTGGTGGGCCGCCCGGGACTCGAACTCGGCGAGAGACCGCGGCTCGTGGTCGTTGTCGAAAAGGTAGGGCGGATGGGGGTCGGCTTACGACCACCCGCAGGATCCGACGAGACGCCGCGCCCGACTTGTCACGGCGAAGCCTGAAGGGCGGAGCCGGAAGCGCGCGAGTCACCACACCGTCGGCAGCGGCACATGGCTGTGGCCGAGGGGGTCGCAGGCCTGGCCATGCCAGGCCGGAGAGGGTGGGTGGACGGCCTACAGCCATCCGCTGGTGACGGTGGGGGACCGCATGCGAAGCATGCGGTCAACCCGGGACCACCGGATTAAAAGTCCACTGTGAACGCAATGCTGGCATTGCTTTTCAGCACCCCCCTAGCCCGATCCTAGTGTAGTGCGTCAGTCAGATGCGGCATTATCCAAGACTTTTCTCGCGCGCATGACCTTTGCCAAGATGTCGGACGCCTTCGTCGTCCAGATGAAGGGTTTGGGGTCTTCGTTGTGGTGAGAGATGTACTGTTCGATCGCGTCGACGACGTCTGGCACGTTTCTAAAGACTCCCCGCCGTAGACGTTTGTCAGTGAGGTCGCGGAAGAAGCGTTCGACCATGTTCAGCCACGATGCGCTGGTGGGTGTGAAGTGCATGTGGAAGCGGGGGTTTTTCTTAAGCCACTGCTTGACATTCTGGTGCTTGTGGGTCGAGTAGTTGTCTGCGATGAGGTGAATATCGAGGCCCTTAGGGACCTGTCTGTCGATCATGCGCAGGAACTTGAGCCATTCCTGGTGGCGATGCTTCGCCATGCATGCGCCGATGACGTTTCCGGTGAGCGTGCACATCGCAGCGAAGAGGGTGGTAGTCCCGTTGCGTTTGTAGTCGTGGGTCATTGTTCCGGAGCGGCCCTTCTTCATCGGCAACCCCGGTTGGGTACGGTCGAGAGCCTGGATTTGGCTCTTCTCGTCGACGGAGAACACAATGGCGTTTTCGGGTGGATTCAGGTAAAGCCCGACAACGTCATCGAGCTTTTCAGCGAAACGCGGATCGTTGCTCACTTTGAACGTCCGGTGTAGATGAGGCTTGAGACCGTTGCGCTTCCAGATTCGCCGGACGCTCGCGGGGCTGATGCCAATTTCAGCTGCCATGGTGCGGGTGCTCCAGTGCGTTGCGTTCGGCGGATCCTCTTGGGTTGTCTTGCGAACGACCTCCGCTGCGACCGCGCCGTACTGCACCGTTGCCCTGCGGCCAGCTCGCGGTGCGTCCTTCTCGATGCCGGCAAGACCGCTCTCTGCAAATCGACGGCGCCAAAGGCCCACGGTTTTCTCGTTGATCTCGAGCTTCGCGGCGATGATTTTGTTCTCCAGACCATCCGCAGCGAAAAGCACGATCGTGGCGCGATCAACCAACCGCGCTGGGGTGCTTCGTCCGCGCGACCAACGTTGTAGAACAGTGCGTTCGGGACCCGAAATACCAACAACAGCTGCTTTTCTCATGCCCTGAACACTATCAGAAATCAAATGATAATACCAGATAATTCAGACGCACTACACTAGCCCGCCTGCGCCTCGTAGGCCGCGAACCACTGGACGATCAACGGATAGAGGTCGGCGATGGTCTCTCCTTCGCCCCGGTTTGCGTAGGTTTCGACGAGAAACGCGCTGTACGCGGGAAAATGCAGAAAGCCGCGACCATTCTCTCCCATGAATTTGTCGAGCCGTTTCAGAAGCTTCTCGTGATCTTCCTCGGGCGCATAGTCGAGGTAGCGGAGCGCGACCAAACCCCAGTTCATGTACTCTTCAAACGTCGCCAACGGCGAACCATAGAACCCCTGGGTCAGGTCGGTTGCCCAAAACGAAAGGTCGTTGACTGCGTCGGCGATCTCGTCCGCGTGCCTATCCGTTGTCGGGCCGAGGTAGCCGTGGTTGAGCTCGGTGAAAACGATGTTCCCGCGGTAGATCATGTCGCTGACCGGGCTGACGTCCTTCAAGCGCCGGTACGGGAAATTGACGTGCGGTTGGAGCTCGCGAAAATCACCCTGTTCGAACCACGTCACCGATTGAGAGCCTCCAACCAGCGGCGAAAACACGATTTTGACCGCGTCGTAGGGTTCGACCTCGGGAAACTGCCGGCCAAGCCAGGCCTTCATCGCGTCCAGGTCGATGTCCTCGACGTAGAAGCGAATCTGCTCGTCATAGGTCGGTCGCTCGCTTTCGTAAAAGGCGCGGAAGTTCGTGTCGCGGGAGAATGCCCGCATCTCTTCGAAGAAGGGAAGAAGTGCATTTTCGCGGCTTCCCGTGAAACCGGTTCGATCATAGATCGAGCTGCGCTGGATCTCGCCCTGCTCGTCGTACTCGAACGCGTGGCCGTTCATCTTCAATGGGGCGTAGCGGTTCCGGCTCTGTCCGAGCTGCTCGTTGAGCGCAACCACGAAGGGGTGATCCTGGTGATCGCCGAACCAGTCCATCACGCGAGCGTAGTACTCGTTCTGTTTGTAGACCAGCCAGCGGTCCTCCCTGGCCACCTCGGTCAGCGCAATGGCGACGTTGACGAGCTCGTAGACCTCCGGAATGACGAGGGTGATCTTCCCGGTGTGTGCATCGATATACTCGTCGGTGAAGACGGCGGCGGGAAGATGGCGGCGCCCCTCGATACGAGTTTGGTGCGCCACACCGCCATGGATGACGTCGAAGTCGTAGGATTCGCCGATCGCCGTGACCCGACAGAACTCCTCCACATCGGTGATGAAACAGACCTCGGCGGTCTCGCCGGGCTTCAGATCCACGAGGAGAATATCCGGTTGGAGCTCGGGGGCGAGCTGCCACGTATTCTGATGAAGATCACTGCCGATGCGGTAGCTGATGACGGGCTCGCCCGACTGGATCGACGGCCGTTCCGATTGTGCAGGCACGCATGCAGCGGTCAGAGTAGCCATCGCGAGAATCATCACTTGAATCGGTTTCATTTTCTCCCTTTCCGAGTTGGCAATCATGCTAACGTCTTGCCGTTATTTCCTTTCTTGAAATGGGTGCCACGTATCACTTTGTGATATTTGCGGGGCGGAGGCAGCATCGACCTGCCTTGTCAGGGAATAGTACTCGATCCAAGGTATCGAGGAATGGGAAAGTGTCCGGCTTCGCCCTAAAGGGCTACGCCGGGACAATTCTTGTTCGAAAGCAGTTCGAACAAGAATTGGTGGGCCGCCCGGGACTCGAACCCGGGACCACCGGATTAAAAGTCCACTGTGAATGCAATGCTGGCAGGGCTTTTCAGCACCCCCCTAGCCCGATCCTAGCCCGCCTGAGAAGGCGATTCGCCAGTTTTCAACATCGGATATGTGATCCCATGTCAAGGACTCTAAATAGTCTTATTTATGGTTATATGAAATTTCTTGGCACATCTGTGGCACGAAAAGTCACTCGGTGTCGTACTCCTCGAGCAGCGCCTGGAAGCGCGGGTGGTCGCGGAGGGGGTCGAACAGCGGATCGATGCTGAGCCAACCGGGCGAGAGGTAAAACGGGACCTCCAGGAGGGGCTCCAGCAGGTCGAGAGCAGGCTCCGATTCTCCGAGGATGATGTGGATTCGGGCAAGCTGTAGCTGGGTGTAGTAATCGCTCTCCTTCGATGTCCGAGAATTACGAGAAAGTTCCAAACCCCGCCGCCCGTGGGCGAGTGCCTCGTCTTCGCGGCCGAGGTAGGCTAGCGCAGAGCCCAAATATGAATGGAGCTGGGGGTCATCCGGTAGCTCCTCGAGATTTTGTGTGAATTTTGCGCGCGCAATCTCGGCGTCGGCACGCATCTGGTCCCACTCGCCCCGAAGGTGATGGGTATGGGCGAACGCCAGGCGGCGGCCGTCGTCTCCCCCAAACGGCTCTGAGCCGAGACGAAAGAGCAGCTCCTGCCACTCGTCATCGAGGACCCAATAGAGATCGTAATATAGGGCGAGGTCTGCGACGAGCTCGGTCAACTCCACCCGCTCCGCTGCCATCCGAACGAAGTTCCTCGCCCCCTCGAGGTCTCCTTGTACGAGGAAGAGCGCTGTTCTGTGCCGTATGACCTCGGTGCTCGTGGGAGCCAGGGAGTAGGCGCGGTCGAGCCAATCTTGCGCCTCACGGTACCGCTTGAAATTCCGGTGATGAAGGCCGACATCTCGCGCGGCCTCCCAGAAGAGGGGATCGAGCGCGGCCTGCCGTTCAAAGTGTGCCAGCCGCTCTTTCGGCGTCTTCGCTAACCAGAGTTGGACTCCCGGGTGGTTCGGCGCGATCTCGAGCGCCAACGCAAACTGCTCGTCCGCCCGTTCGCGGTCGTTCTGGACATCCCTAAAATAAATAGCCATGGCAAGTCGAGCCTCGGGCAACAAGGGGTCGATCTCAAGGGCGCGCTCTGCTGCGCGCCGCGCGGATGCGGCCCGTGTCGAGGTGGTCCCTCCCTGCCAGTAGGCGATGGATTCGCGATCCGAGAGCTTCGCCCACGCAAGAGCGAACTCGGGGTCGAGCGCCACCGCTCGCCTATAAAGCTCTGCGATGCGGCTATGTATGAATGTCCCACCGCCGACCCCTTCTCGACCCATCTGCTCCGCTTGAAGGAATGCATCGTAGGCCGCGAGGTTGTCGGTCGGTCGGCGCTGAAGAGAACGCTGGTCGTCTGCACTCAAAGTCACGTCGAGGGCATGAGCCACCCTCGTTGCGATATTGGCCTGCACCTGGAACACATCGGCGAGGGTAGCGTCAATGGCGTCGTGCCACATCGCCACTGGCGTCGCGCCCGGTTGCACCTCCACGAGTTCGGGACTCACCCGAACCCGGCTCGAATCGCCATCGGCCTTTTGCCACCGGACCTTCGCGGTGAGCAGGTAGCGCGCGCCCAACTCCTCGGCAATCTGGTTTAATGTCTTTGTGGTGCCACGATAGTGGTCCGAGCTGTTGCGGGCGATCACCTCGAGGCCGGCTAGGCGGAAGAGCTTTCCGCGCACCTCATCGGTCATCCCGTCGGCGAAGTATTTGTCCTCGGGTGGGCCGAGACTCTCGAACGGGAGCACCGCGATCCGAGGCAGCGTATCCACAGCGGGTTCCTCGACAGGACCCGAGCGGGGGAACCACACCGCGACCGATGCTACAACCAAGGCCGCAGCCGCAACCGCCATCCTCGGCCCCAGCCGTCGCCTCGGACGAGGAGTCACCTCAGTCGACGAGGCGGCCCGAATCGCCTGGTCGGTAGAAATGGATCGTAGACCGAATGCCAGGTCTGCCGATGACTGGTAACGTGCATCCGGGCTCTTCTCGAGGCAACGGTGGATACTTCGCTCAACCTCTGCAGGGAGGACGATGCCAGTTGACGAAAGTCGTTCCGGTTCCTCCTTGATAATTGCGACTGTGGTCTCCGCCGTGCTCTTGCGCAGGAATGCTGTCTTTCCCGACAACATCTCGTAGAGCACGCACCCGAGGGCGAAGATGTCCGATCGAGCATCAGCTGGTTCGCCACGCAGCTGTTCCGGAGACATGTAACCCAGAGTGCCCATAACGGTGCCAGTAGCTGTTCCTTCTGGGGTGAGCGTTGCTGTTTCAGCGTCATCTTCTACGGGCACCTTTACCTGAGCCAGACCGAAGTCGAGAACTTTTATACGACCATCGGAGGTCATGAATAGGTTCTCGGGTTTCAAATCTCGATGAACGATTCCTTTTCTGTGTGCTGCAGCCAGACCGTCACCTATCGCGGCTCCGATCTCGACGACCTTTTGCCAGAGCATGCCCGATGTGGGAATGGACTGCCTGAGGTTCTGACCCTCCAACAGCTCGGTGACTGCGTAGGTCACACCGTGTTCAGTGCCAAAGTCATGGATGGAGAGAATGTTTGGATGATCCAGCTTGGCGACGGCCTTCGCTTCACGCTCAAATCTTGAGAGACGATCTGCGTCCTGAGCCACCGACTCATGCAACACCTTCACCGCCACATCCCGATCTAAGCGCTCGTCGTGCGCCCGGTACACCTCCCCCATCCCGCCCTCGCCGATCTTGTCGACGATGCGGTAGTGACCGAGGGTGGTGCCGATGAGGTCTCGCATTGCGATTGATTCTCCGACTCGAATGGTACAGCAGAAGGCCGCAGGGGAGGAAATCCGAGGGGCGGATCAGTCAGCCGAGGACATTCACAGTTTCAGGTTTGGAGTTCATTCTCCTCTCGAGGGAGCTCTGCGATGTGTCGCTTGCTCCACCCCTACACGAACGGAAAATCGTGCCAGGTATCACAACTTCACAAAGTTGGATCTTCCTGGCGTCGTCCTCAGCCCAAGGCACCGAGTGATTGGGACACGCCCGGCTTCGCCTTTGGGCTCCGTCCCTCGGGCTTCGCCCGGACAAGTCGGCCACGCCGGGACTTGGCTTGCCGGGGCGTAGTTCTCGACCCACTACTGGCTTCGAAGTGGATGCCCGGCTTCGCTTTCAGCTACGCCGTGGCAGGCCTCATTCCTGCCCTACGGTCGAGAACGAAGGCTGGTGGGCCGCCCGGGACTCGAACCCGGGACCACCGGATTAAAAGTCCGCCACCTCATACATCGAAATCATTAATATTCAGTAAGTTACGATGTGCTTGAATTCTGCCCTAGCCCGATCCTAGCCCGCCTGAGGAGGGCCGAATCTCGACCACTGGGCCAACACCCACGACAGTTCAGACCCCAAGCTCAACCTCCCATATTTCGTGCTACCACAATGCAACAACACGGGTATCTCCTTTCCTCAGGTCAGTCTGAATCAGGGCGTAACTGGCGAATGAACGATGGTCCTGTAGGTGATGGGTCGTACGGCGACGACCTGCTGAATCAGTCGAGCGGCGATCCTCCCGACGCCGCGGGTCTTACGCCGGTTGAAACGAAACGCGTACTCGTCCAGGTACGCAGCGAGGTGCTTGCGGCTTGCGCTTCCGTGATAGGTCCCGAGTAGCCACCGTTTGAGGAGGTTCGCGACGCGGTGGCACTGATGGAGCGGATCCTCGATCTTGACGTCCAGCTGATTGAGGTTGACTCGGTGATGACTTCGAGGCGCGACGGCCCTTTGAGAGTAGCTCTGGAGGCTATCGGTGGTGACGGTCGCAGACGACGCGATGTTGCGGAGAAAGAACCCAGCCATATCAGTCTCCTTGAGGCTGACGCCGTGCTCCAGTCGCGTTCGTCCTCCGCGCTCTGCAGCGATGAGGATCAGGGCTTTGCTCGTGCCCCGCCCATGGGTACGGCAGCGACTACCCACATATGTTTCATCGACTTGGACGTCATCGTCCAACCGGTCTCGACCCTCATGTCGGGTGCATCTCCGAAGCTTGTGCATCCATGTCCACGCGGTCTCGTACGACCCAAACCCGAGGATTCTCTGAAGCTCCTTTGCACTGATGCCGTTCTTGCGAACGCTCATCTCCCAGATGGCGCGAAACCACATTCGGAGGGGCTTCCGGGTCTTGTGCAGAACCGTTCCTGCGGTGACGCTGGTTTGGTGACCGCATTGTCGGCACTCGAACCGGCCGTTCGTGAGTTCCCAGACCCGGTCGTGGTCACACTTCCCGCATCGGGGCCGGCCATCCCACCTGACCTCAACGAGGTAGCGTCTACACGCCTCCTCGTCTGGAAACATCGCCTCGAATTCGGTCGCCGTCGTCGGAAACGAACGCCACAGGTCTTCTTGGTTCATTCGGTACCCCCTGCGGTATTTATGGCTTAATTATACCCTCACCTTACCAAGGGAGATACCCGTGTTGGTGC
>Ga0255045_10000156_pt1 | contig 13929 bp, 13 predicted proteins | sample BC1_12_23_MG_FD_183652 | JGI IMG/M metagenome (GOLD analysis project Ga0255045, IMG submission 183652) | Seawater microbial communities from Strait of Georgia, British Columbia, Canada - BC1_12_23 | ecosystem: Environmental > Aquatic > Marine > Strait | place: Canada: British Columbia...
TCCCTTCGACGCCTCGCCCGAGCGCTACCACCACAACCGCACCGGCGAGGACAACGCCGATGCCCACCACAAGCGGCAGATCATGGGCCGCGAGGTGGTGGTGGCAATCACCGACGGTCGCCTCGATTTCGGCCCCTGGGAGCAAATCTTCTACGGCGAATTTGACGGACGCCGCCAGAAGCGCGTCCTCATAAAGATCATTGGGGATTGAGCAGGGCGGCATAGATGCCGCCCCTACAGGAGTCCAATTCAACAACTGTAGGGGCGGGGTTTATCCCCGCCCTTGTTCAAGCGGCCGTCGTTTGCCGCCGCCCCTTATCGCGGAAGACTCCGTACACACCGCCGACAATCAGCATCATTCCTACGACCGTATAGCCGGTGATTGGCTCGGAGAGAATCACCCACCCTAGCAACACCGCAATCACCGGGTTTACATAGGCGTAAGTCGTCACCACCGCCGTCGGTAGCAGCTTGAGTGCGTAGACGAAACACGTGTAGGCGAGCAGCGAGCCGAAGACCACCAGGTAGGCCCATGCTGCCCACGCCTCCGGTGTCGGCTGCGGCGCCGGTTCGCGGACCATCAGGGCGATGACGGTGAAGCCGATCCCGCCCACGAGTTGCTGCCACCCCGAGATGACGATCGGGTCAAAGGTCATCGGCCGGCGGTTGACAATAATCGAACCAAAGCCCCAGCTGACGGCTGCGAAGACTACCGCCACCACGCCAACGAGATCCGATCGGACTCCGTCCTCGAGCATCGGATGGGTCAGCACCACCAGCCCGCCGAATCCCACCACCAGCGACACCGAGAGGAGCAGTGACGGCCGGCGGCGATCGATCAGGCTTTCCATTATCGCGACCCAGATCGGCATCGTGCCGACGATCAGGGCCGCGAGCCCCGAATCAATCCTCTGCTCGGCCCAGTTGACCGCGCCGTTGCCCCCGACCCACAGCAGGATTCCGGTCACTGTCAGGATGCCAAGCTCGGCTCGAGTCGGTTTGAGCCGCGCGCCGCGCAGGGCGTTGAAGCCAAAGAGCACCGCTGCCGCCACGAGCACCCGCGACGCACCGAGCCAGAACGGTCCCCACCCCGCGCCCTCTCGCACCGCCACCCGAATGGCGAGGTAGGTGCTGCCCCACACCACGTAGGTGACGAAGAGGTTGAGCAGCCCGGCGAGAGACAGTCGATGATTAGCCTGCATATCTCACCAACATCCTGCTGCGGCCGGCGATGCACCGCACCCAGCGGTGCTTTCTCGCCTCAGGGTGCTCGACGTACCGCAAGTACGCGCTCCGCGCCCCTCGGGTCGAAAACCCCACTGGGCAAGGCGCCTCGCTGGCCTCGCGACGAATGCTGGTGAAATATGCAAGCTGGCCCGCGTCACGGCAGGCGAACTATACGCCATCCAGGAGACAAGGGCCGCTGCCGGAGATCAGCGGGCGCGGGCGCGCTGGCCTTTGTAGAGCTCGAGGTACTTCCGCGCCACGCGGTCGAGCTGGGGCAGCGTCCTAATGACGCTGTCGGACACCTGTGCCTTCTGCCCGAGGCCTTCAATCACGGCGTCCGCCAACCCATCCGCCCCGAGATCCGGCGGCACCAGCTCACCAGCCTCCCAGAACGAAAGCCTTTCGCCGACCGCCCCGAGCGAGAACGCCACTACCGGCACACCCGCCGCCAGGCACTCGTCAACCACCAGGGCGTAGGGCTCGGGCGAGATCGACGGCAGCACCGCAACCGCGATCTTGTCTTTGGCGAGAGTCTCCGCCAGGGTGCCCTGGCGGTAGTATCCCTGGACGCGGACTTTCTTTACCTTTCGAATCTGCTTGAAGAGCTCGCCCGCACCGTCACCGTAGACAAAGCCCGTCGCCTTCGGCTCCGACTCCCTCACCCGGTCCATGATTGGACCAATCAGAGCGGCGCCTCGATAGTCGTACGCGCCTCCAACGAACGCGACGCTGGGCCGGCCATTGGCCGCGCCTGCGGCGGTCTCACCCCTCGCCGTTGCCGGTGCGACGACCACCTCTCGCTGCGCCGGCTTGCGCTCCGGGAAAAGGACCTCGTATTGCCGTTGGAGGAACACCGACGGGAAGATCAGAAAGCTTGCGTCATGCAGGCTCGGCACCGCAACGCGCTGGTAGTCGGTCTGGCTGGTTCGCCCTTCAGGATCGATGTCGCGCAGACACACTTTACAGCGCAAGGCCTCCGTGCTGTATTCGCAGAACTCCCCAGACGGCTGCTCGACCAGATGGGTCCGGCGGCAGAAGAACACGAAATCGTGGATCGAGAGCATGGTGCGGAGGCCACCCTGTTCCAGACCATGCACCAGGTTGAGCGGCAGCCCATGGATGTCCTCGATGTGCACTACCTTGGCCCGCGTCAGACGCGCAGCCTGGGCAATGATCTCGAGGACGTTGCTCTTTGTGCCAAGGGAGTAGTAGCCCGTACTCGCCGCGGACCACACTTCCAACCACCAGGAGCCGTCCCTGGGATAGGCAAGCGCCACCGTGCGTTTGTCCTTCTCCAAACTGAGCCGGTCTGCCATTGCGATCTGCGAGCCGGTGAACGCGGGATAGGGAGGAAACGGTGCGACGTTCAGAACCGGAGGTATCGAAGCGCCGGTTTCCAACCGACCGGCCCTGGTAACCGAGAGCTCGGAAAGTTTCCGCCTCCGCTTCTCCTCCTCAGCCACCGCCTTCTTCTTGTTGCGCACCGAGATACCACCTTCGGTGCGCATGGCTGCGAACGAGCCCGGTATCTGCAAGCCTTCCATCATTGAACAGCACCGATCATCAAACGACTGCCCTCCTCGACAACCGAGCAAAGCGCCGGGACTGTGCCGTCAGGCTCGCCACAGCGCCCCGACCCATCTCATTTCACTCTCAATTCTACCCCGTTGAGGTAATGGCTTTCGGAGTTTTGTGCCTCTACGCCCCTGCCGGCTTCCGCTATTCAAAAACACCGACCCGTGACCCGGGTCACTTTATTGCGACCGCCAAGGCTGATAGACATGCGGTGATGGAGGGTTCCCATGACTGTGGTCAGCGCACGTCTGCCCGATGATCTGGTCCAAAGCATCGACGACACCGCGCGATCCATGAACCGGAGCCGCGCCGATGTCATCCGAAAGGCCGTCGAACTCTACCTGGCCGATGTCCAGGAGCAGTGGTCGACCCTCGACCGCCTGAGCCTCCCCACCGGCCTCTCATTCGATTGGGACGATGTGGAGCGCAGTCTTTTAGCGAAAGATTGAATCGGCGGGGGAATCTTCGCCGGCGCCGAGCGCCACAACGACTAGGATACGAGGCCTTTCCGAGCTCCTGGGACCTGAGATGGGTGGTTAGGCTTTGGTGGCGAACCAGACCGTCGGTGCGCCCTGGACACCCGCTTGCTGCATCACTTCCTGAAGCCTGGGGCTCTGCGCAAACGCCTTTGCAGCGTCCATGCTTTCAAAGTGGTGGTATGCGGTCACGTTGTTCGGGTCGCCATCGGCCTGGTAAACGCCGTCTCCAACCACTCCCATCGTCTTCCTCTCGGCGTCGAAGGCGTCATACGCCTGCTTCCACGTGCCGAAATCCGCAACATCGTGTCTTACAAAAAGTGTGGCCATCGCGAGTCCTCCGTAGTCCGTTGATTTTTCTACCTCTGCCGAATATCTGTATGAAACGGTATGTCCCAAGCACTAAATTGTCAATATAGAGTCTCAAGTACAATTAATTAATAGATGCATGGTAGTTTTTGACACAGCGAGGATTTCGAGATCATGATTCGGGTTTTCATTGGCTACGACTCGCGAGAAGCTGTGGCCTACAGCGTGCTTGCCCATAGAATCCAGGCGCGCGCCTCGGCACTGGTCTCGATTACGCCGCTCAAGCTATCCGATCTGAAAACCGTTCTGACGTGCGAACGACATCCGCTGCAGAGCACGGACTTCTCGTTCTCGCGTTTCCTCACCCCTTATCTTTGCGACCACACCGGCTGGTCGGTATTCATGGATTGCGACATGCTGATGCTGAGGGATATTGCCGAGCTCTGGAGGCTGCGCGACGACCGCTACGCCGTCATGGTGGTCCGGCACGACCACGTGCCGGAGGAGTCGACAAAATTCCTCGGTGAACCTCAGACATCCTATGAGAAGAAAAACTGGTCGAGCGTGATTCTTTTCAACAACGCCCTCTGCCACGCCCTGACGCCTGAATACGTCAATCAAGCGTCGGGCCTCGATCTCCACCAGTTTGCGTGGCTCGAGAATGACGACCTCATCGGCGCCCTCCCCCACGAGTGGAACCACCTCGTCGGCTACGACCCGCCCCGCCCGGATGCCGCACTTGTTCACTTCACCCTGGGCGGCCCCTACTTCCCGGAGCATGCGGACTGCGAGTTCGCGGACGAGTGGCGCGTCGAGCAGGAGGCAATGCTCGACGGTGAGAAGCGCCCCGAATAGTCATCAATCTGCCAGACACCAGAATCAAAACGCAGGGGTCGAATCGTCTGCCGCGTGACGAAGAAACAAACTGAAACTCTGAGAGAACCCTTTCGTACCTGCACCATGGATGACAAAGGAGGTTGTGATGGCCACGAGAAGAATCGTGACGTTGGCGATACTCGGCCTGCTGATTTCCGTGACGTGCTGGGCCGTCGACTCGGACGCCGTCGCCCGTGCCACGGCCCAAGTTTCCAAGGGCGACGCAGCTCTGACCAAGGGAAGCTACCCCGAGGCGGAGAAACACTATCGCAAGGCCGCCGAGATTGCTCCGAACGTCCCTACCGCATATCTCGGGCTGGGAGCGGCATTGGTCGGTCAGAAACGGTACGTCGAGGCACTCGCAGCGCTCGGCGAGGCTGAATCTCGATTCATCGAATACGAAATACAGCATCGGGAGTCGGGCAGACAGGCGATCGAGGGCATGCAGGATACCGAACGGCAGCTCGCAACCTTCATGGACACCTATGGAGTGTTTCAGAGGGGCCCCTCAAACCAGATTCTCACCCAGCGACAGGTCGTCGAGATGAACCTCTCCGAAGCCAGTTCCATCCCCGCGCACCTTTACTATCTTCAGGGAGTGGCCTCTCTTCGAACAGGCCAAAAGGTCGCCGGAATCGAGAGGCTGGAACGCTGCATATCGATCGACGGCAACCACGGTCTCGCTCATTACAACCTGGCAGTTGCCCTGTACTCGATCGAACGCTTCCCGGAAGCCGGCCGTCATATCCAGGATGCGATCGCCGCGGGCATCGAGCCGCCGCCCGAACTGATCGCGGAGATCGAAACACGGTCCCGCGAACGATCGCTCGCCGATGCTATGAAAACCTCATCGGGTGGGCAGGTCCCGTAGCCAGAATCTCGCTGCGGATCCAGCCACCTATTGGTGCCAGGTCAGACGATTCATACGGTCTCGTTACGGTGCCAAAATCGTCCGGCCTGACGAAACCCCGGGGATCAGGTACCCGCGCGCTCCCGCCAGAGCAGCCAGGCGATCAGTCCGGTACCGACAACGGCCAGGACACTCGCCCACTGAGGAATGTTCACATCTCCGACGACGAATGAAATGCCGAAGGCGATTCGGAGCACGTGGAGCACGCCCACAGCGCACACGAATATCATCGCGACGAGAGAGCCAGTCTTCATGATGCAACCTCCTTTTGAGTGCCCCACCCTATAAAGGCGCCAGAAAAAAAGCCAGGCACCAAAACAAGCAAAACCGTCAGATTCGATGGGCCTGGCACCTGAACATTCCATCCGGCACCCTTTCTGCTTCGGCCCGATCACTGTTCTTGACATTGAGACTAACAAGCAATATCGTTCCCGTTAATCGATAGCCTGAAGAGAAAAACTAAACGAACGGAGGCGTGAGGCGCGTTGCCGGCATCAACCTGGCGGTCGGTGACCAGTCCACAGATCTCACCGGGTTTCAACCCCAGAGCTCAAAGGAGGTACATGTCATGGCTAGAGCGTTCGCAGTTTTTTACGGGGTCGTCTGTTACCTGACCTTTCTGGTAGTCTTTTTGGCCGCCATCTGGTTTGTCTGGACAATGGACGCACCTCAACCGGCCGGACCACTGGGCCGAGCCCTTTTGATCAATACGGCGTTGTTGGGAATGTTCGCGGTCCAGCACAGCGTGATGGCACGGCAATGGTTCAAACGCGCCTGGACAAAGGCGGTACCGCCACCGATCGAGCGGAGCACATATGTTCTGGTCGCCAGCCTGGTCCTGGCAGACCTCATCTACTTCTGGCAGCCGATGACGGCGGTGGTCTGGGAGGTCGAAAACGAAATGGCCGTTATGATCCTGCAGCTCCTCTTCTGCCTGGGGTGGCTCACGGTCCTGGTCTCGACCTTTTTGATCGACCATTTCGATCTGTTCGGATTGAAACAGGTCTGGACATACTGGCGAAACAAAACCTACGACGGGCCGGTGTTCAAGATGCCCGGTCCCTACAAGTTCGTGCGGCACCCGCTCTATTTTGGATTTGTCGTCGCGTTCTGGAGCGCACCACGAATGACCCAGGGTCATCTCTTTTTCGCAGCGATGTGCACCGCTTACATGATAGTGGCGATTCAGTTCGAGGAGCGCGATCTGATCCGCGAGCACGGTGAGGACTACAAGATCTATCGCAGCGGGGTCTCGATGCTGGTGCCCTGGCCCAAGACGCGAAAAGGTCAGTAGCAAATGGCGGGTTCTCCAACGAACCTCCGAACCCCGGGTCCGGGGTTTATGTGGAAAGCGGAGCCATGCTGATGCAGGACAAGATCTGCTACGCAAAAAACAAGGACGGTCAAAGCGTCGCCTACCAGGTGTCGGGAAAAGGGCCGCTCGATATCGTCTTCGTCCCGGACTGGGTCACGAACCTGGAGGTGATGCGGGAAGAGCCGACGATGGCGCAATTCCTGGACCGCCTGGCCTCGTTCGGCCGCCTCATCCTCTTCGACAAGCGTGGCAGCGGGCTGTCCGACCCGATCCGTTCGGGAGCCATTCCGACGCCCGAGGAGTGGATGGACGATGTCAGGACGGTGCTCGACGACGTCGGTTCCGAGCGTGCCGCCGTGCTGGGTCATGGAGACGGAGGTTCCATGGCGATCATGTTCGCAGCGACCCATCCCAACCGCACGAGCTCGCTGGTGCTGATCGATGCCTGGGCGCGCCGCAGCCGCGCGCCGGACTATCCCTGTGGCATACCGAGTGAAACGGTCCCGAAATATATCAAAATGGTCCTCGAGACCTGGGGCACCGGGCAGGCTTCCGTCATGGCCGCGCCCGGCCTCGCCTACAATCGGTCTTTCATCAAGCTGCGCGGACGCCTGGAACGGCTGGCCATGAGCCCCGGCCAGTTCGCCGTCATGTACCCAAATACCTATGAAATCGACCTCCGGCCGGTTTTGGAGACCATCCGGGTCCCGACGCTGGTTTTGCATCGAAGGGATAATCCCTACGTCCGGGTCGGCAACGGCCGCTACCTGGCCGAGCATATCGATGGCGCACAGTTCATCGAGCTGGCCGGCAACGACCATTTCTTCCACGCCGGCGACAGCTCCGCGCTCCTGAATGCGGTGCAGGAGTTCTTGATCGGAACCAAGGAAGTCCCGGATTACGACCGGATCCTGGCCACCGTGCTGTTCACCGATATCGTGGAATCGACGCGACATGCCGAGCGGCTGGGCGACAAGGAGTGGCGGAAATTGCTTGACCGTCACCACGCTTTGGTGCGGCAGGAGCTCGAGCGTTTCCGGGGACGGGAAATCGATACCGCCGGGGATGGGTTCTTTGCGACCTTTGACGGACCAGCCCGGGGCGTCCGCTGCGCGTTGGCCATACGTGACGTGGTGAGACCGCTGGGTGTTGACCTCCGGGCCGGGCTCCATACCGGTGAATGCGAACTGATGGGCGACAAGGTGGGCGGCATCGCGGTGCATATCGGCGCCCGGGTGATGGCCTGCTCGGAACCCGGCAGGGTGCTGGTGTCCAGGACGGTCAAGGACCTGGTTGCCGGATCCGGGCTGGAATTCACCGGGCAAAAAGTCCACCAGCTCAAAGGCGTCGCAGGAGAATGGGAGCTGTTCTTCGCAGCCTAGCCCCTTGAAGAAAAAAACAGACGCAGAGGGTTGCTTGCCTTCAGGGCTGCTGGAATACCCGATCTTCCGATCGTCCCCCGCTTGAGACAAGCCGTCTCGCGGGGAGGTCAGACGATCAAATGACCAATACCACTTTCCTTTTTGCATAACGGCATGAATCTTGGGAAGATACCCGTTGGGAAACCTCAGCAGACGAAAAATGAAAAGGTCAGCGGGCTCGTTCCACGAAGGAGGAGGAGGTCTTGATGGTTTGCTGCAGAAGACGAACGTGTGCTCGGTCCTCGACAACGAAATGCTTGTTGGCGGCGTTCGCCGTCGTAGCCCTCCTATTCGCGTCCTGCGCGGCTCAAGAACCTTCTGGGTCGAAAACAGGCCCGGCGAAGAGAGTCACGCGGGATCAACACTCTTTCAGCCGCCCGGACCAGGTTCGTGTCACACACGCGGTTCTCGACTGGACGATCGACTTCGATACTCAGCAGGTCCGAGGTTCCGTCACGTGGAGCGTGGATCGTGCACCCGGCGCAGAGGGCGAACCACTCATCCTGGACACCAAGCGGCTGACCATCGAATCAGTAATCTCGGGGAAGGGACGGCCCGTGGAGTTCGAGCTCGGAGCGGCCGATGAGATCTTCGGCGAGCCACTCATGATCTACATGGAACCGGGTGACCATACGGTCACGATCTTCTATCACTCCGCACCTGGAGCCTCGGCGCTTCAGTGGTTGACCGCCCAGCAGACCGCCGGCAAGAAACACCCGTTCCTTTACTCACACAGCAGTTACATCGCCGCTCGGACTTTCTGGCCATGCCAGGATTCCCCAGCGGTGAGATTCACCTACGAGGCGGAAGTGACGGTGCCCTCCGATCTGAAGGCGGTTATGGCCGCTGAGATGCTCCCGGGCGACGGTGCCGGCACGCCATTCCGCTTTCGGATGCCGCAGCCGATCCCCAGCTACCTCGTCGCGTTCGCGGTTGGGAAAATCGACTTTCGCCAGCTGGGACCGCGCACGGGCGTCTACGCGGAGCCGTCGGTGATCGAAGCCGCCGCCTTCGAGTTTGCGGATGCCGAATCCATGCTCGAAACGGTGGAACGGCTCTATGGTCCCTACCGGTGGAACCGGTACGACCTGCTGGTCATGCCACCCAGTTTTCCCATGGGTGGCATGGAGAACCCCCGGCTCACCTTTGTTTCGCCGGTTGTGATTGCCGGCGACCGGTCCCTGGTCTCTGTGTTGGCGCACGAGCTGGCGCACTCGTGGTCGGGAAACCTGGTCACCAACGCTTCCTGGTCCGACCTTTGGCTCAATGAGGGACCTACCTGCTACATCGAGCAGCGGATCTTGGAGTCCGTTTACGGAAAAGCGTTCGCCGACATGGTGGATGTGAACTATTTCGAGGATTTGATGGAGGAGATGCCTACACTTGAGGAAGGATTCACCGCACTGCACAACGTCTCGTTGGAGGGCCGCGATCCACGTGACAATTACACTGACGTTCCGTACGAAAAGGCCTACCTGTTCTTTCGTGTTCTCGAGCAGGCGGTGGGGCGCGAGGACTTCGACGCCTTCCTCAGGAGCTGGTTCGATGACAACGCCTTCCAGAGCCGCACGACGATGGATTTTGAGAAGGTGCTCGCTACGGATCTTTTCGGCGGCGATGATGCCTGGATGCAATCGCTACAGGTCGATGCATGGCTCTACGGCACAGGTCTTCCCGACAACGCTCCGGTCATCACGAGCGAAAAGCTCGGCAGGGCCCGATTTGAGTCGGAGGCATTTGTCAACGGCGACAAAACCGCACCTGAGCTCCCGGGAGACGAGTGGTCCGCCCACGAGTGGATTCAGGCGTTAAGGGCACTGCCTGCGGATCTACAAGAATCGAAGGTGGCACAGCTCGACGACGCGTGGGCCCTGTCCGATTCGGGTAACTGCGAGATTCTGAAGGAGTGGTTTCTGGTTTGCATCCGCAGCGGTTATGAGGGCGCCGACCCTACGCTCGAGAGGTTTCTAAGCGAGCTAGGGCGGTTGAGGTACTTGAAACCTCTGTACACCGAGCTGGCGAAGACCCCTGAGGATAAGGAGCGGGCCCTCGCCATCTACGCCGAGGCGCGGCCGTTGTACCACCAGGTTGCGGTGGACGGCATCAACAAGATTCTCGGCCCTGCCTCGTAGGCACTTTTGATGAGTCGGGTACCACGAGATAGAAGGAGGACATAATGGGCTGCTCCGGTAAACAAACGTGCTCACGATTCTCGACTACAAACAGCGTATTGGCACTGATCGTCGCCCTGATCGCTGTCGTTTCGCCGGTGGATGCTAATGACACCACGAAGTCGCGCGGCACGTATCAACGCATGGCCCAGGAGATCCTCGAACAGCTGGTTGAGATCAACACGACCGACTCGGTGGGCAACACCACCGAGGGTGCCGAGGCGATGGCGACACGCCTGTTGGCCGCGGGCTTTCCGAAGGAAGACGTGCACGTCCTCGGGTCCGACCCACGCAAGGGAAACCTGGTGGCCCGCTACCGTGGCACCGGCGACCGGCCGCCGCTGCTGCTCCTGGCCCACCTCGATGTCGTCGAGGCCGAGCGCGAGGACTGGTCGTTCGATCCCTTCGTGTTCTTCGAGGAGGACGGCTACTTCTACGGCCGCGGCAGCGCCGACGACAAGGCAATGGCCGCGATCTGGGTCGCGAACTTCATCCGCATGCGCGACGAGGGATACACGCCGGACCGCGACCTGATCCTCGCGCTGACCGCCGACGAGGAGGACGGCAACCACAACGGGGTCATCTGGCTGCTCGAGAACCACCGACCTCTGATCGATGCCGCCTACTGCCTCAACGAGGGTGGTGAGGGGGTGATTCGCGACGGCAGGTACCTGAGCAACGACCTCCAGTTGAGCGAGAAAACCTACATGACGCTCGAGCTCGAGGTGACCAATGCGGGCGGGCACAGTTCCCTCCCAGAAAAAGACAACGCCATCTACTGGCTTGCCGCGGGGCTCGTGCGGCTCGGAGACTACGATTTCCCAGCACGCCTCGACCACATCACCCGTGCCTACTTCGAACGGTCGGCAGAGCTCGAGGGCGGTGCGATCGGTGCCGCGATGAAGAGCGTGGCGAACCGGCCGCCGGACCCGGAAGCGATCGCACAGCTGTCGAAGATCCCTTTCTACAACGCGCAGATGCGCACGACCTGTGTGGCGACGATGCTCGACGCCGGACACGCCGAGAATGCCCTGCCCCAAAGGGCCTCGGCGACGGTCAACTGCCGGCTGCTTCCCGAAGACTCGCCGGATGCCGTCCGCAGGACGCTGGCCGAGGTCCTGGCCGACGAGGCGATCTCGATGACGACGACCTGGGAGCCGCTGTCGGCGCCCGCCTCCCCTCTCGAACCCGAGGTTTTGCGCTCGGTCGAGAGCATCACCGAGGCGATGTGGCCGGGCATCCCGGTCATTCCCAGAATGGCGACGGGTGCGACCGATGGGCTCTACCTGCGCAACGCCGGTATCCCGACCTACGGCGTGTCCGGCATCTTCGGCGACATCGACGACGACCGCTCCCACGGCCGTGACGAGCGCATCGGCGTGAAGCAGTTCTTCGACGGCCACGAGTTCCTCTACCACCTGGTCAAGGCGCTCTCATCGCCGCCGGCGGATGGAGGCAACGACGAATGAAACTCAAGAATGCAGCGGATAGAGCAAGATTGGAGATCTAAGACATGAACTTTCACCGCCATTATTTAGCGCCGAGAACTCTGCTTGTTTTGACCGTTCTGCTCACCGCCGCCGCGTCGGTCGGCTGCGGGAGACGGGCCGCCGAGCAACCCTTCGCGGAGCCGGTCGAGGGAGCCTCGACGGCCAACGGAATCACGGCCGGCGACTTGGCGAGGTACACGCGGGAGCTTGCCGACGATTCGATGCTGGGCCGCGCTCCGGGCGGCGAGGGTGAGGCCCCAACCCTCTCGTACCTGCAGGCGGCCTACGAGCGGATCGGTCTTACGCCGATGGGCGGCTCGGCTCTCCCACGGGCTGCTTCCGGGTCGGCGCAGTTCTTTCAGGAGGTCGCCATGGTGGCGATCGAGGCCGATCCCAACACGGCAACGTTGTCGCTCAATGGCTCCCCGGAGGCCGAATCGCTGGAGCTTCAGTACGGGTCGGACTTCGTCACGTGGACACGAGAATCGGAAGCCAGGTTTGATATCTCCGGTGACCTCGTCTTCGTCGGCTACGGGATCGATGCTCCTGAAGAAGGCTGGAACGACTTCGGCGACATGGACATGACCGGCAAGATCCTGCTCGTGCTGGTCAACGACCCGCCGCTCGAAGATCAGAGCCGGTTTGGCGGCAAGGCGATGACCTACTACGGCCGCTACACCTATAAATTCGAAGAGGGCGCTCGTAGGGGCGCCGCCGGTGTTCTGGTGATCCACGAAACCGAGGCGGCGGCTTATGGGTGGAACGTTATCCAGGCCGGCTGGATCGGCGAGCTGCTGGGTCTGCCACCGGCCGCTGTCTCGACGCCGCCGGTGCCACTCCAGGGATGGGTCTCCTGGGATGCTGCAGGTAAGATTCTCGAGAGCGCGGATTTCGACCTCGACGAGCTCGCGGCCGCCGCCGCCGGAGAGGACTTCGCGCCCGTGGACCTCGGTCTCATCGGTGCGGGCCACCTCGACAACTCCACCCGCACCGTTACCTCTCAAAACGTCATCGGCGCCGTCGAGGGCTCGGATCCCGACTTCGCCGATGAGTACATCATCTTTATGGCCCACTGGGACCACCTCGGTGTCGGAGAGCCTGTCGACGGCGACACCATCTACAACGGCGCGCTTGACAACGCCACCGGCACCGCGGCCCTGCTCGAGGTCGCCGAGGCGTGGACGATCGCGCAGCCGGAGCCGCGGCGGTCGGCTCTGTTCCTCGCCACCACTGGCGAGGAGGCAGGCTTTTTCGGCTCAATGCACTACGTGGAGCACCCACCAGTCCCACTCGAGAAGACCCTCGCGGTTATCAATATCGATGGCATCAACGTGTGGGGACCCACCGAGGACATGACAATCACCGGTTTCGGCAACTCGACGCTCGACGACAATCTGTCCGCGGCGCTCACGGAAAAAGGAAGATCGTCGAACCCGGACCAGGAGCCCGAAAAGGGATATTTCTTCCGCGGCGATCACTTCCCTTTCGCTCTGGCCGGCGTTCCCTCCTTGTGGGCCGACTGCGGATTGAGCTTCGTCGGCAAGCCGGAGGGTTTCGCCCAACAGGTGTGGGACGACTACGACGCCAACCATTATCACCAGCCGTCGGACGAGTTCGACGAAAGCTGGGACTTCAGCGGCGCCGCCGAAGACATGGAGGCCCTCCTCCAGGTCGGTCTGCGAATCTCCGCGGCCGACGCCTGGCCGGAGTGGCGCCCCGGCAACGAATTCAAGGCCGCTCGCGATGCGATGCTGCAGGGTGAGGTGCCTTGAGCTTCACGAAAACACCTCGCTGCCGCGAGAAAGAAGGAGGTCATGACAAATGAGATTCAAGAACAAATGCGTCCCGCTAGCGCTCGCAGCATTTCTTGTCCTCTCATGCGGTGGGCAACCTGACCGTGGGAATGACGCGGCCGGGGACGACCCCGTGACCCTCGCCCTCGCGACGGTCCAGGAGTACGTGGACGGCTACGTAAACGGTAAACGGAAACTAAACGGAACGTATAAACGTGCCAGGCACCGATCTCCGAACTATAAACGTGCCAGGCACCGATCTCCGTATTTAGTTCTTTCCATTGCGGAAGTCGGTGGCACGGTTATATTTACGCCTAGAGCGTAATCCTGGATCAGCCCGACGCGGCAGCTGATGTTTCGGCATTT
>Ga0255045_10000157_pt1 | contig 13925 bp, 11 predicted proteins | sample BC1_12_23_MG_FD_183652 | JGI IMG/M metagenome (GOLD analysis project Ga0255045, IMG submission 183652) | Seawater microbial communities from Strait of Georgia, British Columbia, Canada - BC1_12_23 | ecosystem: Environmental > Aquatic > Marine > Strait | place: Canada: British Columbia...
CTCGCACGCTCAGTGGATCGACGTGCTGCCGAGACAATAGGTGACACATTTACACGTTCGAACTCTGTGACAAATTCCGCAGAAGCCAGGATGCTGATTCGTCATTGGGCTACCAGGCTCCGGGAAGGGTTGGACGGATTCGGCCAGTAGGTGTCCCAACATGGTTTTCATCAAAACAGTCAGCGCGAAGACGCGCTGACTGTTTTTCTTTGCCTTTACTCCTCCGGGATCAGGCGTCCTCGACAACGACAGCAGTACCCACTGCAAGCAACTCTGCCGCTCCGCCCATCATCACCGAGGTTGTAAAGCGCGTTGCCAGAATTGCATTCGCCCCGAGTGATTCGGCTTCCGCAACCATGCGGTCTATGGTCTGCTCACGACTCTCTGCAATCAGCTTCGCGTACTCGTGTACCTCACCACCGACGATGTTGCGGAAACTCGCCATAATATCCTTGCCAATGTGGCGTGCCCGTACGGTGTTGCCTCTAACGAGTCCCAAAGTCTTTACGATTCGTTTGTTCGCGATGGTTTCGCTGGTAACAATGAAACTGGATTCTGAGCGCGTACAGGATGCTCATCGGAATGTATATCAGGCATCAGGACATTCTTTGTTGGTTCTAGAGTAGACTACATTCTCTGCGTGGGCGATTAGCTCAGTTGGGAGAGCGCTGCATTCACATTGCAGAGGTCACTGGTTCGAGACCGGTATCGCCCACCAATCCACCCCTGCCATTTATGGCCGCTTTGATAAGCTCACATTTGCGGGCGTGGAGTTACTGTCATACGTCATTGCGGCAACTTTTTCCCTCACGAATCGCTCAGCGAACCGGGCGATCGCGTGCTTGCTGGTCGCTACTTCTTGAGCATTTTGGCCGTATCGTAAGGGTCGAAGCCTTTCGGTTCGCCGGTGTCCAACGCAAAATCGACATCTGGCGAAGTGATAGTGAGCTCATCGTCATTTACGTCGGGCATAGGGACGTTCTCTGCCGGTTCTTGCATGTCTTTTGGTCGGCCCATCCCGAGATCGATATCGTCAGGTTCGGCACTCTCGAGGTTACTCAGTTCATCAGCTGCAGCTTCCCGGCGAGGTAGTTTGATTTCCAGCCATCTGATAAATTGCTTCATTCGCTACATGCCCCTGTGCTAGGAGTGTTAGTGGCCTGTTCGAGCCGATCATTTTGGTCGGCTCACCGACAGTACGACAAGTGGTCTAGTTGGGCAATAACCTAAACCGAATCCGTGCAACGCGTCGCTGATGAAGGACCGGCGGCTTGTGCGACCCTGTCGCGACCACACTCGGCGAGTGCTGTGAGTATTCAGTCCAGAACGCGACGATCAATTTCGGCGATCGATCGGCAACCGGTCAAAGCCATCGCAACGTGCATTTCCTTTTGGATGAGTTCGAGAACGTGCTCTACCCCGGCCTGACCATTTGCTGCAAGGCCGTAAACCCAGCTTCTACCCAACAAAACTGATTTCGCGCCAAGTGCCAGCATGCGCACGACATCGAGACCGGAATAAATGCCCCCGTCAACGAGGACATCCAATTGATCGCCGACCGTGTCGGCAATTCCGGGAAGAGCTTTTACCGAAGAAGTGACACCGTCCAGCTGTCGGCCACCGTGATTCGAGACGATCACCCCATCGAGCTGCAGGGCCGCAGCTTGCCGTGCATCGTCAGGATCCAGAATGCCCTTGAGCATGATTGGCCCATCCCAATTATCGCGGACGAACTCCAGGTCCTGCCAGGAAACCGACGGATCGAAATTTTTCGCCGTCCAGGCCATGAAGTCCTCGAGACCGCTGTTATCACCCAGTACCGGCGCAACATTGCCGAGCTGATGCGGCCTGCCGAACAGACCGACGTCCCATGCCCAGCGCGGTCTTAACATTGATTGAGAAACCCGACGAATATTTCCCGACAGCCAGCTTTCGCCGGCGAGGCCAGAGCGATAATCGCGATACCGCGAACCCGCGACTGGCATGTCGGCCGTGAAGATCAACGCAGAGCATTTAGCTTCACTCGCCAATGCCAGCATGTCACGAATAAACGCACGATCCCGAATCATATAAAGCTGGAACCAGAACGGCTGCGTGGCAACCTCCGCCACCTCGCCAATGGGGCAAACACCGACCGTCGACAACGCAAACGGTACCCCGGCAGCTTCGGCAGCCCGGACCGCCTGCACCTCTCCACGACGCGCGTACATGCCGGCCAGCCCCACCGGCGCCAGTGCCACCGGCATTTCATAGCTGCGACCGAACAACTCTACGCTCGTATCGATATCGGACACGTCTCGCAGTACACGCTGTCTTAGCGCCAGCGCTTCGAGGTCGGCCCTGTTGCGTTCTTTGGTGACCTCTGCGTACGAACCACCATCGAGGTATTCGAACAAAAAATGCGGCACGCGTTTCTTCGCGAGCCGCCTGTAATCCCGAACAGAAGCTGCCTTCATGAAATGTCTCCGACTATATTTTTTGCCAGTCCGGCTTGTTGTCTGCAACTTCCCTGTAATAGTCCTTTTGATCGAGACTAGCTGCAGCCGCCTCGTCGAGCAATACGACGACGGACGGATGCATCTGCAGGATCGTTGCCGGCCACATCGCCGATATCGGACCTTCGACGACCTGCTGCACTGCTGCCGCCTTACGTTTCCCGAAAGCCAGCAGCACGATCTGCCGGGCCTCCATGATCGTGCCGATCCCCATCGTGATGCAGTGCCGCGGCACCTCGTCAGCGGAATCGAAGAAACGGGTATTATCCTCGCGCGTTTCCCGTGTCAGCGTCTTGATGCGCGTTCGCGATGCCAGGGAGGAAGACGGCTCATTGAAGCCTATATGGCCATCGCTGCCGAGCCCCAGCACCTGGAGGTCGATGCCGCCGGCGGCGCTGATGCTCTTCTCGTAATCCGCGCAGGTCGCGGGCACGTCGTTACTTTTGCCGTTCGGCAGATGGACCGTCTCCGGGTTGACGTTGACGTGGTCGAACAGGGCCTGTTGCATGAAATACCTGTAGGACGAGGGGTGGTCACCATCCGGTCCGACATATTCGTCGAGGTTGAAACTCGTGATGCCGCTGAAATCCAGCCCCTCTTCCTCGTACTGCCGGCGCAGCTCCGCATACAGCAGGCACGGCGTCGAGCCGGTAGCCAAGCCCAGCACGGCATCTGGCTTTTCGCGGATCAGCTTCGAAAACATCTTTGCCGCGTACCGGCTGGCGTTCGCGTCCTTGTCGAAGATCAGTACTTCCACGTCCTATCTCCCCAGCTGGCTGGCCAGCGTATTCATTACCGACTGTTCGAATCCCTGAATCTTCTCGGCAACAAAATCCTGCAAGTTCAGCGCATCGTCGAGTATCAGCGGAGACAGGTTCATCGCATGCGTCACGTAAACTTCCGGGATGTTGCCGTGGGAATCGGAGTAGGTTGCATTCGCGCGCCGGCGGCCTATGGTGGCCAGGTCGTAGCGCTTGGCCGGCGTTACCTGCGATGCGTGGCAGTTGATAAGCGCCGCTGCCAACTGGTCATTGCCGCTCGCGTCCAATCGTACTTTCTCGTCATCGTTCAGCCAATCGAGGTCCTGCCATACTTCGCAACCGTATAGCTTGCTCGGCCTCTGCCCGACCGGCATTTTACGAATGGCCTGTAGGGCTGCAATAACCACCCCCACGTGCGTGTCGTGCTTGTCGGCAGGATTATGGGTGTAGACGACCGACGGGCGCACCGCGCACAGGATTTCGTACAAATCCACTATGACATCTGACTTGTCCCTGCCTTTGACATCCGAACTCGCGTAATTGAGCTGGACCATTGCGCCGTAGCAGCCCAGGTCGGCAGCCCTGTTTTGCTCTTCGTTGCGCAGCGCGCCGACTTCCCCGGGTGAAAGGCTCTCCAGATCCTCCTTGCGCGGACCCCTGGTGCCATCGGTGCACGTCACACCACAGAACCAGTTGTCAGGGCTGTCGAAGCACTCCAGCACGCCGTGAAACGCCATGATCTCGAGGTCGTCCTGATGCGCACCGATGCCCATGTGAGAGCAGCGCCGCAGCGCCCGCTGCTCGTCCACGCCGTCGGGAACGTAAAGCTGAGCCATGGGTTGCCCGAATTCGATCACGCCGCCTCCGCTGTTTTGACGGGCGGCAGGCTGGCGGCCGCAATGGACTGCCCCACCCTGCGGAATTTCTCGTCGGGAAGGTGAATATTCAACCCGAGCTCCGGGAACTCCGCTGCCAGCACAGTGCACGCCCTGTCCACGATGATATCGCCGCCGTCGCCTGAACTCACTCGTCCCAGCAGGAGCAGCTCACTGTAATCATAGAACTCCCGATAGGCCGCCATTGTATAGCCGAGGTACACGCCGATCGTTTCATAGATACGCCGCGCGGTTGCGTCTCCCGATTTCATGAGCTCCTGCACGTGCACGAGACGTTCGGGCAACGAAGAAATGCCACCGAAATCAATCCCCGTCCTGAGCGCGAGGCGGTTGACTGCCTGTTGCGAAAAATACATGGCGCCGACACCGACATCTTTAGACCATTCATCCTCACCATCGTTTTCTTGAAGGTCGACAGGACAAAATGCCAGTTCGTTGAGCCAGGTCTCGAGTTGGCCGCTCGTGTTGAGATAGCCTACGGCTTCGCTGGACCCCATCGCCAGGCCGAGCACGCCGGTTTTGCCCAGGTACTGGCCGCCCGCGAGCGCGGACACCTCGCCGTCGTTGATGGCAATCAGCGGCACATCGTATTCACTGGCCAGTGTCTTGAACAGCGGCCGTATGACGCGGTCGAAATCGTCGTCGCAGACGCTGCGAAACAGGGACGCCACGCGCGGCTCGTTGTCGACGTACACGCCGGCCGAACTCACACCGATCGCATCGATGCGTTCAATTTTTGAGGCGCAGATGTCGATGCCGTTGCGAATCGCATCGACATGGTATTGCGGATCGCTTTGAGATTTCGGGTCCCAGGGTATTTCGTCGCTATAGGCGATATCGCCGTCGACCACGGCCGATATTTTGTAGTCGCTGGCGCCGAGATCGATGCCGATACGGCAACCGTCAGGCTTACCGCCGATGTGGAGCGGTGCCTCATTCGCCGCGGGTACGTCCGCCATGTCGGCCAAGACCATCTCGAAGGGACGCCGGTAGGCCGTCGACATCATTTCGACGTCGAACGCCCGGCACCCGGCAATACTGTAGTCCTCCCTGATCCGCCCCCCTATTTCGGCTGGGCCTGCGAAAACGACTTTCCAGCCCCCGCGTGACCACAACAAGAACTTCAGCATGCGCTCGACATATCGGTATGTCTTCCCGATGTTCTGGTCATTTGGCTTGAGGATCTGAAAATCGAATCTTGAGCACAAACTGTCATGGCGTTCGATAACCAGCGCACAATCGGCCACACTGCCGCTTGCCTCGACCTCTTGTCGATATTCCCGCCGGGCGAGCACAAGCGGTGAAAAACCGGGATCGAGTGGTGCAATGAACCCGGGTTTCACCGAAGCCCGCCCCGCAAGCTGCGCACCAGGAACCCGATACCCGCCGAACCGATCACGAGGAGAATCACGGCTGGAACATAATGGCCGTACAGTACGTAGCCTACTCCGAACAACAGCGCATACACGGACAAACAGCCGACGAACACGTTGAGCAGCGCGAGCGGAATATTGTCGCCGGCTTCGCCATCATCTGACACTGGTACACGCTTTCTGACAGCCGACCACCCCGGCCCCTGCGGCCGCAGCTCACGGCAGAATTTTTCAAGCACCGCCATGTCGGTCCGCGGCCCGATGTAGGCCGCCAGCACCCAGGCGACGGTTGTCACCGCAATTCCGGAGATCAGTTTCAGGTACGGCGACCAACCCGGCAGGTCGGCGAACTGGAAATAGAGCGCCGCGAAGAACGAGACAACCATTGCTACGATTTCACTGGCTGCATTGATCCGCCACCAGAACCAGCGCAACAGGAACAGTAGCCCGGTGCCGGCACCCACCGACAACAGGATATGAAATGCCTGGAGCGCGCTTTCGAGAAACAGCGCAAACGCGCCGGCCGCAATCATCAGGCCGACCGTCGCCAGGCGGCCCACGAGCACCAGGCGTGTTTCCCCCGCATCCGGGTTGACGAAGCGTTTGTAAACGTCATTGACCACGTACGAGGCGCCCCAGTTGAGCTGGCTGGACATTGTCGACATGTAGGCCGCGATCAGCGAAGCAAACACGAAGCCCAGGAGACCGCTGGGCAAAAAGGTCAGCATCGCCGGATAGGCCATGTCATGGCCTACCACCTGTGAATCGACATGCGGGAAGGCAGAGCGAATGGAGTCCAGATCCGGGAATACCACGATCGACGCCAGCGCGACGAGTATCCACGGCCACGGCCGGATCGCATAGTGCGCGACCTGGAACAGGAGCACGGCGCCGATGGCGTCGCGCTCATTACGCGCCGCAAGCATCCTCTGCGCAACGTAACCACCGCCACCCGGTTCCGAACCCGGGTACCAGACGCTCCACCACTGGACGGCAAGCGGAATGATGAAGACGGCCAGTGCCACCTCCATGTTCGAGAAGTCCGGGATGAAGCTGAGTTTTGAGGCGACGTCGGGGTGGGCGAGCAGGTTTTGCAACCCGTTCACCTCCGGCAGACTGAGCGCCACCGACGCGGCCAGGATGGCGCCGGTCATCGAAATCACGAACAGGATGAGGTCGGTCAACACGACACCAAGAAATCCGCCGAGCGTGCTGAATATGAGCGTGACAGTTCCTGCGATGAGGAGCGTCTGAATTGGCGAGAACCCGAGCATTACAGCGGCAATCTTGATAGCCGCGAGTGAAACCAGTGCCATGGTCATGATGTTGAAGAACACACCAAGGTACAACGCCCGGAATACACGCAGAAATGCGGCAGCCTGGCCGCTGTAACGCAGCTCGTAAAATTCCAGGTCGGTCATCGCCCCCGACCGGCGCCACATTCGTGCATACAGGAAACAGGTGAACATCCCGGTAATCAGGAATGCCCACCAGATCCAGTTTCCAGAAACCCCGTTGGTTCTAACGATCTCGGCAACGAGATTCGGCGTATCGGTGGAAAACGTCGTTGCAACCATGGATGTACCAAGCAGCCACCACGGCATACTTCGTCCCGACAGGAAGAAAGAGCTGCTGCTGGAACCAGCGCGCCGGCTGACCAGGACACCGATCGATAACGAGACCGTGAGAATCGCGGCGACTATGATCCAGTCAAATGTGTCGAGTCTTACCATGAGCTATTCCTTATCAAATGCCGCCGATTTGCTCATGCCACGAGGCGCAATAGTCATCGAGGACATGGATCTTTACGTTCGTTTTGCCAACATCGAGAACCAGGCAATTATTGGAGTTTTTGTCCATGGCGTTCGGGTCGTCGACGATCAAACAATTCCCGAAGAACTACCGGCGGCCGCCGGACGATCGCTTGCCAATTGTTGTCGATAGTCGGCAGCGCGGTAAGTCGCGATGGGATCAATCGCACCACCGGACCGTTTTCTTGCCATGGCCAGAATTGGAGAAACGTCCGTGTTGTAAGCTGTTTTCAACGTATTCGCCGCCATTAAGGCATCATTGGCATCCTGGTATCCGTCCAGCGCCTCGCGATCAACCAATAGCGCCTTGACGTACGAACGTTGCACCTCAGCCGCAGAGTTCACCAGGCTTTCGATGGGGTCCGTGACATTGTGGGACTGATCGAGCATGTACGCCGGATCGAAATCCGGTGTATTGCGGTACTCGGCATCGACGAGCTCATTGAAAATCAGGAACTGCTGATAGGTGTTGATGCTGCCGCTATCCAGGTCGTCGTCGCCGTACTTGCTGTCATTGAAGTGAAAACCGGCCAGTTTTCGAAATTGAATCAGGCGTGCCACGATCATTTCTATGTTCACGTTGGGAGCATGATGTCCCAGGTCGACCAGGGACTTCGCCTTGGGTCCCAGTTCCATCGTGCAAAGCACGTTGGTGCCCCAGTCCTGCATGATCGTTGAATAAAAAGCGGGTTCGAACATTTTGTGTTCGATAAACATCTGCCATTCATCGGGAAGCACATCGTAAATCTTACGAGTGCTTTCCAGGTAACGCTCCAGCGAATGGATGAAGTGTTGTTGACCCGGGAAATTACTGCCGTCACCGACCCAGACTGTCAGGGCACTAGAGCCGAGTATTTTCCCCCACTCGATACACTCGATATTGTGTTCTATCGCTTGCTCGCGTGCAGCCTGTGACGTATTGCCAAGGCTACCGTATTTGTAAGAGTGCACCTGACCGGGCTGATCCTGAAACGTATTGCTGTTAACCGCGTCGAATGCCAGGCCAAGATTGTCAGCATGCTCCCTGAGTTCGTTAAAATCGTCGACTTTGTCCCAGGGAAAGTGCGGTGAAACACGAGGAGTACAACGAACCAGTCTGTTTATTACGGCACAGTCTTCGAGCTTTTCGAACACATTACGCGGTTCTGCCAAACCCGGGAAACGTGCGAAACGCGTCCCGCCGGTACCTGTACCCCAACTGGGAACGGCGACAACGAACGATTGAGCCTTATTCGTGATTTCCTCAATTTCAATTCCGCGATGCTGAAATTGACCAGCCAGATTCTCATAGTCCTGATCAAGCCGATCAGCCAGCCTGGCATTCCGATCAGCGACTAAGCTCTCGCTAACAATCTCAGTCATGCTATTGCCCCTCTACTTGTGCCGATTATCTCGTAAAAGACGGCGCATGACCCGCGTCAACGTAGCAACCACCAGCGCCACAACAAATGCCATTGATTTCATTTTCTCGTGCTCAAGAAACTCGATGTGCTTCTATACCCAAAATAGCGGCAAATTTTTCAATCTTGCCACCGATGTGGCCAACACCAATCGCGCAGTGATGAGAGGGGCCTCCTCGCGACCATTCGTTCATAAAGGCTCTCGCACCCATGGGGAATTTGTAACGGCTGTTGGTATTACCGATTTGCAAGACTGGCCCTTCCACCGATTTGCCTTCAGCAAACTGAAGAGAAACTCGTCCGTCGCGGTGCTGTACGACCGAGAGAACTGTTATCGGCCCATGCTTGACGGTCATTTGAATGGACAGACCTTTTCCCGGCTTGCCGTGGTATACGGGCAATGGAACAAGACCGACCGTTCCTTCAGCAATAGCGAAATGTGCCGGACCATCATGGCCGAGATAGACGACATCATCGACAAAATCGGAAAGGTAAAATTCGGAAAAAGAACCGCCGACACCAAAAAGATCCATGATCTTCATGGCCTGTACATTTTTTACCTCGCATTCTCCTGCTATCGGCGTATTGCTCCCGGTCAGTAGTGTGTTGCCAGCGATGATTGAGGTAACAATGTTCTCGTATTCACCGACCCCTTCGTAGTAATAGGCCATCGAGCCCAGCTCATGTGCTTGGATCAGTTTATCCAACGCGACAGAGGTTTTGGCTGCTCGCTCAATCTCTGACTGTTCGCATTCCGGAGAAACATCGAACTTCTCATTGAATTCACCGATTTTTTGCGTGACTTCTTCATCCGTCACGGCTTGCCGCAGTTCAACAAGTTCGCACATCTCCAGGATTTCAAAGTGATTGCCGAAGATAGCAGACTGCTGGGTCAGGTCACTGTAAACATCCAACATGCCGCCATAGTAGTGACCCAAAATGCCGACCCGATTGGCTCGCATTCCAGTAGCCACGGTAGCGGCATCGACCCAATCGTTAATTTCTTTCCAAACGTAGTCTTCCTGCAAATATCCTGAAACAACGTGGTAGTCGATCTCGGCACGATTAAACACACAGGCCAACTCAGGCAGGGCACAGGACTGGCAGTGTTCAAGCCATAGCCCGGTCATCTTTCCCCTGTCATCCATCGCGTTAAAGTTCTCGTAGTCCAACTGTGCGACCGGCTGAATATTCAATATGACGACAGGCACCTTCGCCTTTTGCACAACGGGAAGAACGGTGGATGACAGCGCGTAGGTCGAAATAAAGAGAAAAATAATCTCTACATCTTCGCCCTTGAATAAATCAGCCGCTACGTGGGCTTTGTTTGGGTTGTCCACCATGCCCGCGTCGATTACGTCGACCCGCATAGCACTAATTCGATCGTGGATTTGAGCATGGTAGCTGTTCAGGTTGTCAAGCAAACCATCGAATTGATTCCAGTAGGTATCCAATCCGATCGAGAAAAGACCTGTTTTCATTGCTTAGGCTCCGCCGGCCAGGGTGTTACCCCAACCGATAATGACAATACTCGTTATCAACACGATCAACCCGGCTGCATTCCAGGAATGGGTAGCCCGACTGGCACCTTTCCACTCCCGCAACGCGAGCCCCCAAATCGTACTGAAGACGATTATGAAGGCCATATGCAAAGTCCAGCTCGAAAAATCGTATTTTCCGAGCTGCGTCGTTCCCATGCCGTAAAAGAAGAATTGCAGATACCATGTGAGACCAGCTATCGCGCAGAAAAGGAAATTCAACGATAGGCGGCGCCCTCCCAACGATAGAGTCGCCGCCTGGTTTGTGGTCCCTCTACCGAGCAACTCACCCCATGTCCCATTCTTCATGATGAGCGCCACACACCAGACAAAATTAGTAACGAAACCGCCGAAAAGGATCACAATAAGGACCGGCAAGTTCTGCCAAAGCGCAGGGGCGCCATTATCAATTGCCAGTTGAGCGATCGGCTTGCCGGCGACGAAAGCCACAGCCATTGAGGCGCTCATGACGCCCGCGACAATAGCAACGATTAGACCCTTCGCGAAATTGAACTCAGCGATCGTTTCCTGTTTCTGCTCATCGGTCAACTCAGCTTCTTTACGTCTTCCTGCTGTTCCGCCGAGAATAATGCCTATGACGCAGACAAATACGCCTGAAAGCAAAACCTGACCAGACGCGGTTTGTGCGATTTCGAATAACTCCCCACTGAACAGGGGCGGAATCAGTGTGCCAAATACGGCTGTTAACCCGAGCGCGATGGCGTAACCCAAGGCGACACCCAGGAATCGCATCGTGAGTCCAAATGCCAGACCCCCGATACCCCACACGGCACCAAAGAATGCGGTCCATAAGATCGACTTAACTGGCGCTTGAGCCAGAATGACTGGTGTTTGAGGCAGGATGAGAAGTGCCAGCACCCACGGAGCAATGATCCAGCTGACAAAGCCGCCGACCAGCCAATAGTTCTCCCAAGCCCAATGTCGCACTTTCTTATACGGGATATAGAAGCTCGCCGCGGCCAATCCACCAATGGCATGGAGCAGCACGCCTATGAAAGGAGACGATTGAGTCTGAATTAGAGCGTCCACAGGGACAGGGACGCTTTTTAGACAGAAGCGTCGGGTTGTTCGGCTACCGCAGCTACGCTAATAACCTCGACGCCCTGCGCCTCGAATTGCTCAACTATTTCGGGGTTAGCATTGCTGTCGGTTATTAGCAGATCCACATCGGACAGCGGGGTGAAGATAAAATTACTGCGCTTGCCCAGCTTCGAACTGTCGGCCAAAACAATCAGTTTATCTGATTGCTTCCTGAGCTTCTGCTCAGCGCGAATCAGCAAAGGATCAGACTCGGTGACGCCCTGGTTAGAGATACCCGGAGTACCCATAAACATCTTGCTGCCATGATAGTTGTGAATCGTGTCGTCCTCGAAAGCACTGAGAATAATTTCTTGCTTGGGGTAGATCTCACCGCCGGGAACCGTCACCTGGTTGGTACCGTTTTCTGAAAGATAGTGCGCCAGGGCAAAGGAGTTGGTGAGAATACTCAGTTGCCGGTCGGCCAGGAACTCACCCATCATATAAGTAGAGCTGCCGCCGTTAATGATGATGGCTTCATCATTTTCGCAGAGCTCAACTGCTCGTTCCGCAATCAGGCGCTTGTTGCCGGCGTGCCTCTCTCTGTCCGCCATAAATACCGAGCCTTTCACGCGGGTCCGCTTGGTCTGCCCAAAGTGTTCAGCAATAACTTCTGCGCCGCCACGAATTTTGTTTAGCTGGCCGCTTGCCGCCATCTTGGTGATGTCCCGGCGGATAGTCGCCTCTGATGCGTTCAGTTGGGACGAGAGGGCGCGTACGCTCGCGAACTGCTGTTCTGTCAGAATGTCGAGAATGAGCTGTTGCCGTTGCTTTTCCAGCATAGGGAGGCTCTGACTGTGTCTTAGAAAGACCGATTACTTCCAAATCTAATCATTAGTATTCAAGGAAGCGATGCAGCAATTACAATAGAGTGATAATAACTGATCTCGTTCAGCTTTGATAATATTTGCGCTAAAATGACGGAATAAAAAGGGGAAACGTGAAATGGCAGTGGCACCGGAATTTGAAACAGAGCCCGTAGCATCAGAACAATTGCAGGAGGCGCGTCAATTTGCCGCCAGTTATGCGGGCGAACACGTTGCCGGCACCGAGTTTGTCATCGGTGCGCTGTTCGTGGCATGGGGCGTGAGCACTAACGACATCTTGTACGGTCTTTTGCTGGGTAACCTGATGGCAGTTTTGACCTGGGGTTTGATCACTGCGCCGATCGCCACCGATACCCGCCTCACGCTGTACGCCTATCTCGAAAAAATTGCGGGCCCCGGCACCATCAAGCTGTACAGCATCATTAATGGCATTTTGTTCGCCATTTTAGCCGGTGCAATGATTACCGTGTCTGCATCGGCTGTGCGGGTTCTTTTTGAAATTCCGCCACAAGTGAACTGGTATTCGACCGACATCAGTTTTGTTCTGGTAGCCGTGTCGGTGGGTGCCGTGGTGGTCTTTGTGGCCGCCAAAGGATTCAAGAAGGTGGCCCACTTCGCCCAGATTTGTGCGCCCTGGATGATCCTGATGTTCATCGCTGGTGCTCTGGCCATACTGCCGGTTTTGACGGAGGCAACCGTCAACGTATCGAGTATCAACAGCCTTGACGATTTTGTCACCGTAGCCGATGCCTACATCTGGGTCGATACCGGATCAGACATTGGCTTCTGGCATGTTGCAGCTTTCGCCTGGATTTGTAATTTGGCCATGCACGGTAGTCTGGGTGATATGACCTTGCTGCGCTTTGCTCGCAAATCCAGCTACGGCTACTTCTCGGCTCTTGGCATGTTTATCGGTCATTATCTTGCCTGGATCTGCGCGGGGATCATGGGCGCTGGAGTGGCGCTATTACTAAAGAGTTCAATAGGTCAGCTTGACGCCGGCGAAGTGGCATTTCAGTCACTGGGTCTCGCAGGCATTATCGCGGTGATCATTGCTGGCTGGACGACGTCCAATCCAACGATCTATCGTGCCGGCCTTGCCTTTCAATCGCTCAATCACGATTGGAGCAGAACCCGGGTTACGGTGATCGTGGGGATTGCAACGACGATTATTGCCTGTTTCCCGTTCGTATTCACAAAGCTGCTGGGTTTCGTCGGCATCATGGGTTTGATGCTGGCGCCCGTTGGGGCCGTGATCGTAACCGAGCACTGGATCTTTCCCAGAATAGGATTCACGCGTTATTGGTCGCACTATCGACAGAACACGACCAACTTCGCAGCCGTGTTGACCTGGGTAGTTTCTCTTATCCTGGCGCTTTATCTGCAACAAAGTGGCACATTGCATCTGTTCTTCCTGCTGATTCCCGTATGGATTTTCGCCACGCTGTTGTATACCGGCCTGGCAAGTACGATGGGTGCAAGAGGTACTTACTCAGAAGCAGCGAATATGGAGAGCGCTGAAAAGCAACGTCAACTAGAAGAGAAAGTGTTTCTGGAGAATGACGCTGTTAAGTCCACCGAATCACCTGTAAGGAACACCAGCACGAGTTTCCTTGCCGCGCGTCTGACCGCGTACCTGTCACTTGCAGCCTGCGCTGTGATGTCTGTTCAGGTTTATCTTGGCGGTGATCTGGATTGGTTCAGAACGTGGCTGATTGTACCGACA
>Ga0255045_10000162_pt1 | contig 13884 bp, 31 predicted proteins | sample BC1_12_23_MG_FD_183652 | JGI IMG/M metagenome (GOLD analysis project Ga0255045, IMG submission 183652) | Seawater microbial communities from Strait of Georgia, British Columbia, Canada - BC1_12_23 | ecosystem: Environmental > Aquatic > Marine > Strait | place: Canada: British Columbia...
GCCTCGCCTGTATCATACAGATCAACAGCTTTCTTCTTGAATTTCTTAATGTTTTCCAATAATGGCATTGTTCATCCCCCTTTAAATCATCCTTAAACCTGTATGGCTTGTTTCAATCGGCTCCGCGCCTCTCCTTTTGAGGGCGGCATCCAAATCTTTTCTTGTTTCTATGGGCCTTTCGCTTTCATCTTGCAGACTTCCTCTAACTTCATCATTAATCCAAGATGGGTTGTCTGTCTGAATACCACCATGGCCATGAGCAATGATCTTCTTGGCTATGGAAATGTTATGGCCATTTATCTCTGAAATTACTTTACAATTCGAACACGGTATCATATCGGGGCAATCATCAGTCTTGTAGATTTTCTCTTGAACGTGATTACATTCGATACACTCAAAATCATAAAGTGGCATATTCTTCCTTTATTTCAAACGCTTCTCGATAGACAAGTATCTTGACAATATTCTTTCCCTTGCCGCTTCCAACAAAACAGGTTTTATCAATGATATGATTGGGATCTATTATCACATCCCAATCAAGCCAGAGTTTAAGTTTGTCGGTGATCCTTACCCCACCGTAATAAATCAGTTTGTTGGCTCCCCAACCTTCGCCCTTGATAACTTCTGAAAGCGTAATGCTTCCGTGGATCTTGATGGTCTTAAAGGGCATTATGCTGTTCTCTTAACAGACGGATGTTGAGTTACCTGGGCCGGTGGAGTTTTACCCCTGGCCGCCATCGGCTTGCCTGCCGGTTGTGGCCCACTTCCGGCCTGTTTCTTAGTGTCACCCGGGCCTTGTTCCGGTTGCATAACGAATTCTTTAAGAGCCATGGCCTGTTCTTCCGGCAATCCGGCATCAATTAAGATCTGTAGAGCCTGGTCAACTTGGCCCTCTCCGGCGCGTTCAATAATCTTCTGCCAGTTCGGGAAGTTCAGCACTTCGAGTAAGGCCCTTCGGTCAATTACGCCCTTATCATAAAGATCCTTGGCCTGTTCCTCGATCTGCAAACTCGTTTTCGGCATAGTGGAGCCGGATTCAACTACATAAGATAGCTCTCGGCCTGTAAAATCCGTTGCCCTAAACGATTCGGTTTCACCGTCAATCTCAACCGTTTGCTTTTTGCCAAAGTTTTGCTCATAAGACATAGCCCATTTGCCCCTGTTCTCCACCAATTCATCAACAGAGGTTATCTTTTCGGCCATTAGAACGGCATTTCGTTCTTGTAGAGCCACAATAGCAGAAGCCGCAATAACGCCTTTAGGCGCGATCCCTCTGTCTGCATCCTCGATCTGATAAATTCTATCAAAGAAATTTAAGACAAGTTGAAGAACATCCATGAAGTTAGAGGGTAAGTTGGGAACCTCTACATATTTAATACCGGCAACGTGTTCTACCTTTTCCGGCATTAAGATTAAATTTGGTCGGCTGTTTATTTGTTCCCTTCGAATACCGGTTTCCTTGGCAATAACCAAAGTCGGGAACATGACGCGCATTATCCATGCAAGTATCCGGCTCATGATCTCGTCAACCTTCTTGTTGAGATCTCCAACCTGATCTAATGCGCTAAATCCCCAATGGGTAGTGGTATCCAGGTAGCTATTGACCTTATAGAACGGAAACCGGCCCCATGCATGAGTTTTATTGACAACATCAAGGGTTTCTTTTTCACCTTCTTCGCCATCACCCTTCAAGTTCCAATGAACGCCAGGGTTCCGATCATCGTCTAAAACCAGATCGCCCTTATTGGTAAACTTGATCACCCTAATATCATCGGGATATTTCTTGTTGCCATCCTTGTCCTTCGTGTATTTATCCCTAATCCACAACCAAACCACTAAGGCGCGCTTGGTCGTATATCGTTCATCACCGGATACAGGATGCATCGTTCTATCTTCATAGTTGCCGGACTCTGGGGCATGAGGAAAGGCTTGGCTGTATCCCTGGGGCCGTTTGTTCTCTCGGTATTCCCCCAACGTGGAATAAACCGCATCTACCTTTACCTCATTAGGTTCCAGGTTATTTTCCTTTTCAACGATTTCAACCGGCTGTGCATAGGCGTAACAGAAATAAGGGCATTTCTCGTCAAAGTTCTCCCAATTACCAGGGGCCGGAAAGACCGAAAACGGATTGCAGACCTCGATTTCACAAAACCTTTTCTTTTTGTGCCATAGAGCGTGTTCAACGGTAATGCCGTATTTCTCCATTTGCAGGGCTGATCGTTTCAATTTCCCTTGCTGTTTTGTATCTTTCCACCATTTCTTTAACCTGGCCGTAAACAGGTTAGCCAGGTTATCACCGGCCTTTTGGAGATCCACAACCTCGGCTACCGGCCTTCTGGCTGTAATATTGCTTACCGTTCTGTTTACGTTGCTGAAAAAGAGATTAATGGTGATCTTTGACTTGTTCTTCTTTGACATTTTGGCTCGTTGCCAATGATCACCCCTATACATCGTATAGGAATAGGTGAGCTTTTCGGGGATCTTCTGGCGTTTCTTTTCATTTACGGCCTCGTCATAGAGTTTTTGTGCAAACTTACCAACGGCATCTTTGTCGCTTGCCGGTGGAAGATTCGCCAGATTGTATTTTGTTATATCAACTGTCATAAAATTCACCTATTATGCGGCAGTTTTCTTTAGATGCTTGGCCTTACAATACTTGTCCTGATGGACTTTTAAGCCCCTGGGTGTTTTAAAATGATCCATTCCGCAACCATGGCATACAAGTTCTTCCTCTGGTATATCTTCATCGACAGCTTCATCGATCTCCTGGGGCCTGGTTATGAAGTTAAAATCATCATTCGAAAACGGATTTCCACAAGTACAAGGGCCAATCCCTTCACTCAACAAATCAACATCATGAGGGATATCATCAATACTCCCAACGAATTCTTCTTTAAGCCGGATCATGGCGGCGTTTGCCATCTTGTCGGGATCATACTTTCTTACAAAATCGCTTTTAACCCCTGTTTTAAACTGATTAAATCCGTCTTTATCATTGGTTTCGTAATAGATTTCCCCACAATTACCCATACAAATAATATCAAGTGGCATTGTCTAATACCTCATGTTGATCGGCCAAATCTTCGGCCTCTTTTTCGATCCTTTCTTTTTCTTGAAGATCTCTAATCATTTGATCGGCGTTAAACTGATCAACAAATGCCCGGTTAGCTTCTTCGATAACCTCTGGATGCTCTGTGGGTTCAATCTCATCCTCTATGAAATCTTCATCAACATTAAATGCTTCGCCACCGTGTTTCGGCTCTTTAGTGAACACTCGTTCACCGGCATACTTCGTCTTTATGACAAGCAGGCCTGTGATAAGTGAGCCTAAAAGCGTAGATCCAACACCGGCACCGAAAGCGGCCAACAAAAGCCATGGGTTCATAGCGTTCCTTTCGGTTAATCTTCCGACTTGGTTATCTCAATGCTGAACCACAACTGTTGAGCATCCGTACTGCCTCCATCGCCAATAACGCTAATCAGATCGTTCTCGGCCAGAACATTAAGGGCTGTCGGTTCAACTTCGTCAATAGTTCCGGCAACTGACCCACTATAGGCAATCACCAAAGCGCCGCCTGTAACATCAACGCCACCAATTTGGAGCTTAACCTCTGCATCGGCTCCGGTAACTGTGCCTTCAAGATAACTTGTAAACTTGGTGATTCTTCCAACAACCTTGTTGAGAAAATCCAGTTGTTCGCCGGTGCTGATATCCGCGATCTCGCCATGGATATACTCTTTCCTGGCATAATTAGAGGGAATTGAAGGATCTCCCCCCATTTCAACAGCAATCCTTTCCATACTGAAATCTTTAGCCATGATCTTTTCTCCTTTTTAATGATTGTTAGTTATTAACTCGTTGCTACATCTAAAGTTACGGTTGCCGTATCAGACGCACCATCCTCGGTGATCTTGAATTTAACATAGGGTATCCCTGCGGCATCGTATGTTAAGAACCCTGATCCGTTTAATGTAGAGCCTATCGGAGTACCGTTTACGATAAAGTTTGTACCATCCACCGATTCGAGAGCCTCGACCTTAACGGTGCCTGATCCGGTAATGGCATATTGAAATCGACAACCACCACCGGAAACGGACAGATCTATCGTATCTGATGTAGCGGTACCGGAGATCCCCAGGGCTTCGGTAGTAAATAAATTGGTAACAATTATATCAATATTCTTCTTCATGGTAATCCTCCGTTTAAATTGCAGATAGCCATAGAGTAACGCCTATGGGATTAACACCACCATCTTCTGTGATTTTAAACCTTACAAGTGGCAGGCCTGCGGCATCATAAGTGATAACTCCTGATCCTGTTAAGGTTGTTCCCAGTTCTGGGGATTTTGTAATATATGTGCCATTGATGCTTTCTTCGACTTCGATCTTTAAGGTTCCGGTTCCGGTAATCGCATATTGCAGTTTGCATTTACCGGTTGATTGGGATAGATCAACATTTGCTGTGGCGGTTCCACTTTTAATTAAAGCCACGGCATCGAACAAAGCTCTTTCAGCGATTGTTACACTTTTGTCTGACATTGTTAATCCTCCAAATTAAAAACGTTTCCCTCGACATCCCAATACCAAGCCTTGTTATCGTCAACCAATACGCTTACAGCTACAGCGATAGCGGCCAGGGCCGGATTGTCTTGTGGTGTGAACCTTCTGACTTCTCTAAGGTTCCTCGGGCCATTTGCCATGTGAGATTTTAACCTGGGCGCATTTGAGCGATCCAGAAACTTTCCATGGTTTCTAAGGATCTTCAAATAGGTTTCCCACATCTGAGATTTATCCAAAGAGCTATGAGGGCCAGATACAGGGCAAAAACTGTATAGATCTTTGCCGGTGGCCCTTATTGCCTTAAAAACAAGCCTGTCAGATGCTTGATCAAGCTCGGAGTACCAAATGCGATCCATTACCGGTAAAGCATGATATTTCTTGTTTAGGCCGTAACAAATACGCATTAGTTGTTTAGTGTCGGCGGCTTCGTGTTCCTCTAAAACCCTTACCAATCGCTGACCATACTTGGGCTGTTTCTGTCGATCTATGGCCGCTATGCAAGCATAGCCAGGAAGATTGAATCCAGAGGCTTGAAACGCGCCTACGATCCAAAGATATTCTTTGCCGGTTTCCTTGTGCTTGAAATACCTTACCGCCTTTCTAATGGGTTTATGCTTGTCCTTAACATAGGCCCAATCCTTTTCGGCCTGGGTAACTATCGGCCCATCAACAGATACGCGCTCTATTACAGAGGCTTGCAATTTGATTCTCCTGTTTGGGGATATTCAATAAAAACAGGCGCGCTTTCCCCACAATCCAGACAATACCATCCGGCTGAATTGTACTCAGAGTTTAGATGCTGACAATATATTGGAGCATCGACACCATAATTCAGAGCGATTCTAACCTTATCTTTGTTTTCCAGGTTAAAGAGTGCCGCTTCAATGGCGTTCATTCTGTCTATCAACTGTTTGAATTGTTCTTCTGTCATGCCGCCCTCATTCGGTTAATGCGCCTTGATTGATAAGCGATCTTGCGCTTTCGCTTCTTCTTGGCCTGGGCCTTGTCAAAAGATCCACCCATATCCTTCATAGGATTATGCTTGCCGATCTTTACCGGCTCTACGTTGTCAAATATTCTACCCAACTCTTTCACAAATCTCATATTAAAGGGTGAACACCATTTTTTCTTTGACTTGTCCATCTTGATAGACTTTTGGGGTTTCTTCCTTCCTATCGGTTCCACCAGGCCATCATTGATCGGGTTCTCTGGGTTCACAAGCTCTCCTTAATCATAACAATCATCAAAGAGGGATTTGGCACCGAATTGTCGGGCCATAGCCTCATAGTTATAAGCGTGTCTGAAATGATCCGGGCCTAATTTGACATAGATATATCGTTTAGAGCCGGTCTTATGTTTGATACCTTTCTGATCGGCAACTTCTTCCTCAACTAACTTCTTGGCAATATTGGCCATGTGTTCAGCGAAATTATAAACAATACAGTTCTTAGACCCTGCATCATGCCTGGGTAAGATGATATCCTCGTTCAATATCTCTCTATGGCTTGCATCCAGGGATTCAGTTCTGTTCGATTGAACGATAAACTCTAATTCGTTCCATGAGTAATTGCCCTTTTGATGCTTGTTGTAGTAGCTCAACCAAACCTTGCCCTTGAATCTATCCGCTAATTCCCGGGCCTTCCTCGTTTCCGGCAAAGCATCAATAATGCACCTGGCAACGTTAAAGTTCTTCATCAGGGCATCAAGTTCCTCAAAGTCCTTATAGATCCCCAGGTGAACGATCTTACCGGCCATCTGTCCGTTTCTCTTGCCTATGACAACATGAATGTCCTTGCCTTGATCAACACCCATGGAGCATGGCCCGGGATCGCTTGCCTGGTTTCCATAGTCTGCGGATAGCTTTAGAACCTGGGGAATGTTCAGCCGGTTCTCGGCTTCAACATAGGCAATACCGATTTTAAGGTTATAGAAATCAGTCAGATTGTCGGTTTCATGAAATTTGGTTAAGATCTCGAGAGGGCTTACATAATGGGAATAGAGTTGGGAGTACTGATAGCCTCGCTTTTCTGTTACGCTTGGCTTTTTGGGTATCCATTCGCCCCTGGCCGGATCTAACTCGGCTCCACATTTAACACAAGCGCGGATAACCTTGCCATTGATCGGCACCAAACACTCTGGAAATGTATCAACAAGGTTAGTGTATCGATTACATTTCTTGCATTTTAACAGCCAGAAGTGTTGATCTGTATTTTGAAACTGTTTATCAATACCATAATCGGGCAAAGTGGGGTTCGATAACATCAGAACGTGCTTGAAATCACTATGGGCCATACGCTCCATAGCCATATCCACCGCATTTTGTGGAGCTTCGTCAAGTTCGTCAAATACGATCATATCAGCCGGTACCGATTTTAGGCCCACCCTGGATTTCATACCTCTTAGATACAAGAACGAATCCCAGATCCTTTTAATGTTCGCGGCATCAGCATCTTTTGAGGTTCTTTTGATCCACTTGGCTATTGTGTCGGGATTTTCCTCGATCAATGGATCGATCCGGCTCTTACTGAAATCGGTAACATCGGATTTGCTCGGGAATAAATACAGAATACCTCGATATGCGCCGTACCTGGCGCCATACATAACACGGAGCATGGCCTTAGATGTTAATCCAAGTTGAGTTGCCTTGATCTCGACTTGATATGGATGGTCGTCTTGATAGGGATCTATCAGGTATTCGTGGCGGTTATAGTGGAAGGGCTTACCATCAAGGGTAATATCTTCAACCCACTTAAAGAACGGCTTGCTCGGCGGTTCAATACCTTCTATTGCCTGCCTAATCGATTTCGAGTGAAATAAGCCGTTTAAGTCGCTTGATAACTGATTCGCGTAATTCTTCGGGTAGTCCTGTAAGGATGGCACTTATCACCTCTGCCTCAAATCCTACATTTACCTTGTCATTGAATAATCCCAAATGTCGGGCCAATGAATCCAAGGCCCCTTTCTTATCGATAAACTTGATCTTTTTAACAATGTCATACGAACCATGCTTGTAATACTTTCGAATAACATCCATACCGCCAAATGCGGCGGCTACATCAGGATCAAGTTCATGGATCTCTTTCAGCTTTCCGGTATCATCATAGAAGTCCTGGGGATTGAGAAATGCAATCTTAGCATATTCATCTAATACCCTGGCCTTGCTAACCTCGGCCCTTTCAGCCGCGCCATTCCTTCGCTTTTTAAGCTCGGCCTGGATGTCCGGTTGAGCATATAGCCTTGATGCGTGTGCTTCTGCGGCTTTGCCCCTGGCCTTATATCCGGCTTTAATATAAGCCTCTTTCTGGGGCATACCTTTAGTAAGATTGTTTACATAGTTTCGCTTTTTGTCGGTGAGTTTCTTCATTTCACCATCATATAGTTATAACTCGGAAAATATATACACGATATAGTATTTGGTGGGTTTTTGGCTGTCAAACGGCATTGAAGGGCGGCACTCAGGGGCGGTACTCAGGGGCGGTATTCAGAGGGCGGTAAAATTCATCTATCGATAATTAGCGTTAGTTTTAGTCTATTATCCCACCTTGAAGGACAAACATGGCTTTCATTGTTTCGTCTATCGATTTGAGATACTTGACTATTTCAGTAAAATCATAGCCTTCTTTAAATTCCTCCTCTTTTCCTGGGAATAGGCCGGTTGAATCTAATCCTGGCTCTCTTTCGCTCATTTGTCCGGTTTCCTTTCTGGGGTAAGAATGTCCAGTATTCTATCAAGTTTCTTATTTAAGGATCTAAGGCTCACGTTATAATCCTTTTTAGCTCCTTTGATCTTGGCCCATTCTTCACCATTCGGAATAACATCAAGGTTTTCAAGGGCCTTACCGATAACCAAAAGAGTTTTCGGGCCTATACCTTTCAACCTCAATAAATCCGTTTGATTTGTTTTGGCAATCTCGTAAAGATTTGGTTTGCCATCGATAAAAACCCAATACAACTTGGCACTACGAAAAGCTCTTAATAATGCATACTTGGCCCTGGTAGCGTCACTATTGTTCATTTTGGTAAGCTCTTTAAATAATGGGTGGTTGCCGTATTCTCCAAAGTTCATTAGATCGGCTCTCCTTTCTTGGCCTTATCAGAGGCCCAGGCCCACAGCTTGTCCTTCTTGGCTCGAACAACGTAGGTTCTATTCGGTGGCGATCCTTTCCACATAAATATAATAGCGCCTGCATCTATAAGTTCCTGTTTTCGGTTTCTCATAGTTTTCTCAGATAACCCAAACAAATCGGCTATTGCCTGCCATCCTTCTATGTGATCATTCTTTGGCATCAATCACCTTTAATCCTGATTCATTCCCCCATGGTTGCATTATAACCATAAACTTTGGCATCTGGCACCGGCAATAGAGATCCGGCTGACAAGAGCTTATTTGCTCCCAGGAAAGAATACGACCGCAAGAAGGACAACGCCAATAGGCAAGGTCTGGATAATGATAAAGCGGTTTCAAGCGTTCCTCGAGCATGGTTTTCTCATCGGCCTGGGCCACCATTGTTGAAGTTATCTCGCGCCTGCCGGATTCTTTATGGATCTTCCTTAAATATGGATTAGTTATCATGATTCGGCTCTCTTACAGGCCATACAGACGATTATTATTACTATATCTGGATAGGCTTGACAGGTGTTATGCCATGCTTCTGCTATATCCAGGGTGTAAATATCCTTAATCTCTGCAATTTGGCTCTGGCATTTAGCGCATATCCAATGATCTGGGCCATTGACATATACAGGTATAGTGCTAAACATCGTCTAATTCCTTCCATAAGCACTTACCTTCCATCCCTGGATCTTTCTGGCCATTATAGATTCTACAGGCCTCTGGCCTCGCCTCATAGATCAGGCAACCTTTATCAGATAAATGAGGGCATGGATAAGGCACCTTCACATAGACAAGCCTTCCGTCATGAATAACTCTGCACCCTCGAACCAAGAAGAATTGAGTTACTCGATTTAGAACGCCCGGGGTATTGCTGATTGTAAACGGAAACGTCATGGCTTTGCAACATTCCATGCATTTAAGGCATAATTCCTCTTTAGTTTGGTTTGATTTCATCTTTTCCCATCCTCTTTATTCCCTTTGGTGTAAGCTCAATCACATCGATATCGTTCTCGGTTAGAACGTGGCCACAAGACAGACAACGCCATACTTCGTAAGAGATCGTTTCTCTCTTGCCGGATTTACTCATAACAGCACTAATAACAGCCAAAGGTGCTGTTCTGAACCATATGTTTACCGGCTTATCATTAACATCTTTACAACTCGGGCAATTAATCTGCTTACCCATACCCCCAGGAATATAGCCGTTACTCATTATTTAAATAACCTCCCATATTTAAAGCGATCCTCGAGATTTAATCCTATGATAACATCGTCAATACAATCAGCGAAAAAGACAATGCCTTTATTTGCTATCACATCAGCTATAAACTCTTGCTGTTTTGTTGGTGGGTTCCTGTTAGGATTAGGTTTCTTTCCTGGGGCCTTTACCTCAATGGCCATGAAACGGCCTTTCCAGATACCAATAAGATCTGATATCCCATGGAAAGATCCCATGCCTTGTACTTGAACATAGTGCCACGCACCGATAGTTTTAAGCAAAGCGCGGATCTCTCGCTTTACATCGGCCTCTGTCGGTGGTGGCAATTTTGTTATCAGGTTCTTTGGTTGAATCATTTGGGTGCATCCGGCTTCTTCTTAAAGCTCTTTGCATCTGGACAAGTGGCCCAATGGGGAGTATAGGCCGTAATCAAAGATCCTGGCGGCTCGTCTGAATGTAGTTCCCTTCGAACAACCACAACTTTAAGCGGTTTGGGATCTATCGGCATCATGCCGCCGGTTCGCATCTTCACCCATTCGATATCGGAACCACACCCTTTACACTTTGCCCTACTCATTTGGGCCTCTCAACCACAACCTTATGAGGATGGACACTCAATGATCGTGCAAAGTTCGCAAAGGCTTTCTTGGCTCGGTATGGATCACCAAAGCCCCTGTTGGATCGAGCCAACATAATGTCGCGATAATAATATCGCCAATGCCATCCACTTGCAACTTTTCTCACAATAAGTTTATACATAATTCACTCCTTTATTAAGGTTAAAAGATATTGTCGCGAATCTGGTCAGTATATAGCCGCACCTTCTTGGATTCTGATATAAGCATTTTCGGAAGATCCGATAGAAGTTGCGCTAAAGACGGTGGAACCGGCGTAACTTCTTCTGGCCGATCTGCCGGTGGCTCTGGGGGAGTTTCAACAATTCGATCATACAAGACTCGTAGAATATGAATAGAATCCTGTAAATTACGGTATGCATCCAGTATTTCATGGTGCCTTGGTTTTCTGTCTGTTTTTGCCTCACATCCACCTAAATTTGTTGGCATAATCATTCTCCTTTCGACTTCTCTCATTTGGTGCCAAAACTCATGAGGCACACCATGTTTTGCCCAATGCTCCATCGTTATTCTGTCGAGATCGATCTTATTCATATCGTTGCGTTAGTGATCCATATTGAGCCAGGACACGGACAATAGCTTGATACCCAGGGGCTTATCCTGATCCAATCGGCCCTGCGTTCACCAGGCTTGCGCCGTTCCTGGCCGGATCTCCTTCTTTGAAGAATGGCAAACACTATAGCCACAGGAATATAATAGATCTTGTGCCAAAGGCCCCTGTTTCTTCTGTCGAGCCGGTTCTTGCGCCGATCAATATATGATTTACGTTTATATTCCATTCAATCACCACCTTTCAGCCTTTCCCAATTAATCCAATCAAGTTCCTTGCCGCACCAGGGGCAATATATAAAGGGATCGATAGCAAGTTTATGAATACCCCTGAAAAACAAACCCATACAATGATCTTTAATAACTCCATCAAGAGTATTCCAACTGTCCTTCCACCCAGGACATTCCATGATCGAATCACAAACCATTAGATTATCCCTTGATCTCTCAACCTAACAAGACCATCGACTCCAAAAAGCTCTGCAAGCGAAACAACATCATCGATCTTTGGTTTCCGCTTTTCTTCATCCTTGGGAAGTTCAAACGGAACAAAAGGGATTGGATCTTCTTTTGTTTCCGGCACATTAACTTGGATTTCTTTTATAAGTTCCTCGATTGTCTTGGCCATATCTTTGATATTGTCTATTACTTCCTGGTGAATACTCCAAATAGATGTACCATCCTTTGTAATGTAATGAGATTGGTCAATGCCGCCGATATTAAAGATATTACCTCGTAATTCCTCTGGATACTTCCCATCATTATCAGTTGATGGATAGAGTTCTAATGGTTCTTGAATAATCTTCATAGATCCTCCTTTGTTAAAGGGTGGCCTACAGAGCCTTCCGATAATAAGCCCTGCCGGATCTATTCCGGGGCCACCCAAGTTTTTAAATATAAAGCCTTCCCCTGCAACCTGTCGCGCTGTGACCCCGAACCTCATAACTTCGAAAGCGACAATTCCCAGGGGATAAAGGCGTTAGCCAAGGCCTTATGGGAAGCCGGGTTATCAATCCATAGCCTCACGCGTGTTGAGTTTATGAGGTTGGCTTCCCAGATCGTTTATTTTAGTCACTTAGAATTATCATCTTCTAATATCTCCGCAAAAGACTTAGTTGCAATTCCCAATCCTGTAGCCATCCCTTTATATTGAGCTTGTTTGATTTCATTACAACTTGGATTATTTTTTTCGAGTTCGGCTTGGGTGTACCATTTATTATGTTCTGTTTCTAAAGCATCTATATACTTCAAAACCCTTCTTCTAAATTGAACCTCCGATATTTGCTTACCATCCTCTTTCAATACCTCTTTTATCACTTCCTGGGTTAGCTTCCTGGCCCATTGATGGCACCAATCTTGCCGTTTCTTCCAATATGGTAGAGGCCCATGCTTACATTCAACACCGCTATAAAATGGGCTACTTTTCAATTCCTCGTCTATTTCCCTGTCAAACGGTGGTTCTTCACTATACCGGCACGTTTCACAAATATCTGTTCGATTACTCATTTTTCCTCACAATCGGAATTCCCTTGATTATTAAATTATCATAACCTCGATCAGCCAGAGTTTTGTGCGTAAATCTGGCCTGGGCCGCTATCTTGGCCTCGAGTCGATCATATTCCCTGGCCGGTAAGGTTAGATAAAGATCTGGAAAGGCCTTTTGATTAAATTGAGAGTTTTTAATATGATTTAACACCGGCCCTAAAACATCTTCAACCGGTGCGGTAGCCTTAACAAGCTCTGCCAGGGCTGTAGGGCTTGCCATGGCCAGGATCGTTGTTTGGCTTAATCGTTTAAGGAATGTGCGCCTGGTTATCATTAATCCATCCCGGGTAGCTGTTGTTGGGCCTCATTAACATCACCATCACTTTCAAAAACAATATGGCCGGTGGAAAATTTACCCCTTGCCTTAAATCTGTGTTTTCCATACTTATCAGTATTAAATTTAACCGATATAGCAATATTAAGGTCATTACCGGCCTCTTGATAAGCAACATCAATATTGCTCGTTTCGTTGTGGAGCCAGTTTGTAATATCCTGGGCAACCCTCGTCATGGTTTGTTCGCCTATAATCATTCTTAATCTCCTTTCAATACATTTAAGACACGCACCATATTCTCTCTTTTCGCTTGTCTGACGCGCTAATATAGCCCCAGGTTGGCCGCAAACAGGGCAGTTGATGTCCTGATTCACATGAACTATTAAAGTCATTTAATCCTCACAACAATCTTTACAAAGAACAGTTGAATCCGTTTTTAAAACCATCGTATCATCTTTAAAGGATTCTAAACTATAATTACCGGATATAATATCACCAATATCCTCTTGATAAATCTCCTGGCCACACTTTAAACAAACGAAATAGCCTTCACCCTTCCTTTCTTCATCCATTTCTTTATCCTCTAATAGATCCTGATAATAGTTCATAACATCAAACATCCATTGATCATTACGGCTTTTAGTTAAAAGTGCGTTCATGATATAGCCAAAAATAAAACTAATTGAAACGATCAGGAAATACTTACCAATACTTACCATTTTTATAACCTCTCGAGTATTTCATCAATAACGGCATCAACTGAAATTTCAAGTATCCATTTTGGAATATTTAAAAACCTATATCCTAACGATCTAAGGTGTTGAATTTTATGTCGATCATCAGGGCTATCGATCTCTACAATCAACCAACCATCAATAAGATATTGGACATAATAATCACCTATTTTATACTGGCATCTATATTCTGACACCTTTCGATCTTGAATACGATGGAACAGCCTTCTCTCAAAGATATCCACAACATGATC
>Ga0255045_10000164_pt1 | contig 13816 bp, 15 predicted proteins | sample BC1_12_23_MG_FD_183652 | JGI IMG/M metagenome (GOLD analysis project Ga0255045, IMG submission 183652) | Seawater microbial communities from Strait of Georgia, British Columbia, Canada - BC1_12_23 | ecosystem: Environmental > Aquatic > Marine > Strait | place: Canada: British Columbia...
AGGACCAGCTGGTTGGCACTATAAGCGAAGATCTTTTGGTGGACAGGCTTGCGAACAGCGATCCATCATCATTTCACCCGGACAGTTTTAAAAAGATTATCAAAGAAGGAGATGCTGAAAGGCTTGCTGGTATGATGGTTGCAGATGGTGATCTCTATTCCGGATCATTGGAATTGTTGGCCGATTCTGATTGGTCGGTGCGAATGGGCATGATGGTTGTTCTAGAGGGGGTGGCTGAGCGCAGCCCTGATTTGGTGCAGCGCGCTTATCCCTACATTCTGGATCTCCTAGAGCATGAAGACGACAACCAACGTGGGGATACTGCCTACTTGCTCGGGCTCATTGGCGATGCCAGCGTAATGGACCGCTTGGAAGTGTTGCTGAACGATGCCAATCCACAGGTGGCTGCAGTGGCTCTTGAGGCAGTTCAACAGATCAAAGAGCGAGAAACTCTCGGTAAGTGATACCGAGTAGGGTTCGGTTACCTCTCATTCCATTATAGGGGAACATGCTGTGGAAGCTGCTGGCCCCAATACTAAGCAAGCAGACGCTGCCTTGTTGGAACTGATACTAGAGGCTGCGGGTGAAGGCATCGTCTTTGTGAGAAGCGACAACACCATTGGCTACATCAACAAGGTAGGCCGGGAGATCCTGCGTTGCTCACGGCGAGATGACCCGCCTCCAACCTGTGTCGAACTGACGGCGTTGCTTGGTTTTGACCCGCTGGTATTCTCCCAGGAAGGGACTGTTACTGGCAAGTCCGAGGACAACCGCGAGACCGAGGTGGCTGTCGATACCAGGTCAAATCCGGACAACATATCTTTGTGCTCTTGGCAACAAGAAGCCACCATTTTCGGTGTACCTTATCTTGTTCGTGGGGGGCCGGTTTCCACTGGAGCACCCGATTGTTCCGGCACGGTCCTTTGCTTCCAAGACCTGAGAGAGGCTCAACAGAGGGAACAGATCGTGTCTGAAAACCTCTCATTTGCGAGCCATGAATTGCTTACGCCAATTGCCGCCATCAAGAATGCCCTGGATTTGCTGGGCGGCCGGCGGTTGGGCGAGTTGAGTGACAAGCAACTCAGGTTTCTCCAGTTAGCTTCTAGAAATATAGAGCGCCTCAACAATGTGGTGACGGCGGTTCTTGACCTCAGTCAGCTAGAGAAGCGGAGCCTGACTCTTCAGCTGCAAGAGGTAGACGTGGTAGAGCCTGTGGAGCGGGCTCTGGCCACTTTGGAAGGACTGGCCCAGGAAAAAGGAATTAAACTTCACAGGCGATTGCAGGATCACTATCCCAAGCTTCTTGCTGATGCTGACAGACTGCGGCAGGTGGCCTACAATTTGGTTCACAATGCAATCAAATTCACACCCGAAGGGGGAAACGTTCAGGTTAGCCTGGAGGTTGTGCCTTTTGCCGATCTGTCTTTATGGCTTCCCGAAGACGGCTCAGTTCCACCACCAAAACATGTGGGTGACGAATCACTCCTGCTCACGGTTGTCGATGCTGGGGAAGGCATCCCTGCTTCTCATTTAACGTCGATTTTCGCCAAGTTTCACCAAGGGCAGGGGCCCTCAGCAGATCAAGGCACGCGAGGGAGAGGGCTGGGCCTGGCCATTGTTAAGACCGTAGTTGAGGCGCATGGCGGCACGGTCTGGGCGGAAAGTGAGCCTGATGGGGGGAGCACTTTTAGGGTTCTGCTCCCGAAGCTTTCCCGGGAAGCGTATTTGATTCAAACGGCAGCAGGCAGATTGGAACGGGTAAAAGCAGTTGGTTCATCACTGACCCTTGTCATTCTTAGAGTGGACCCTAGAGCAGGAGAGTTGGTCTCAGAAACCGGGCAAGAAGACGTTGTGGCCGACCTACTCAGCCTGGTGGTTGAAACAGCGGGGAACACGGTTCGGTTAAAAAGTGATACTGTAGAAATCCTGGATTCATCACGTGGGACATTTTTTCTCCTTTCGGAGATTGAGCCAAAGGATGTACCGGCTCTGCTCCAGCGGATAATGTACAATTTGAAAAAGCAATCCGAGAAGATACCCCGGATTTGCAATTTGCACCTTGTTTGGGGTATGTCAAGTTATCCTAGAGATGTGAGTACAACTCCAGAGCTGGTTGCAGAAGCGATGCAGGCTGCTGCAGGCATGGATGCGGAAGTGATCCGCCTGGAGCAGGGATAGAAGGCAAGTAATTTAGCGCCGCTGCGCTCCACGATTGGAATAATTGCAATCGATTATTGGCTTAACTCCGAAAAAATCTCCTCTCATCTTGGAGACTGTGTCACAATCCGCCGAAGCCGTCATTCCGGACGAGATCCGCTTCGCGGAGCGAGATCCGGAATCCAGCGAGATTGCAATATAGTCTAATTCTTCCTGGATCCCGGCTCGCGTCCGCAGCAGGCGGACTTGGCCGGGATGACGAATTGTGACTCAATCTCATGAGGGGAGAACGGGAATGTCGCGTTTGTCGAAGCCCGAAGGGTACTGATGCCGGAAAAAAGGATTCTGATAGTTGACGATGAGCCGGATCTTCTTGAAACCATCCAGATGACCCTGGAGATGGAGGGGTATGATTGTCTGGTGGCCTACGACGGCTTTCGTGGTCTGGAACGGGCTCGCACCGAGAAGCCGGATCTGATCATCCTCGACGTCATGCTTCCGGGGCTGAACGGCTACAAGATTTGCCGGCTTCTAAAATTCGACGAGCAGTATAAGCACATACCCATCATTATGCTGACGGCAGAGGCTCAGGAAAAGGACCGGCTTGTCGGTGAAGAAACCGGAGCCGACTATTATATGACCAAGCCCTTTGCAGCAGACAAACTGATAGCCAAGGTTGCGGAGCTTCTGGGGAAGTAGAAGTTAGAAGTCAGAGGTCAGAAGTCGGAGGACAGAGGTCAGAATCCAGTAGGCATAGAGCATCCTTCGACAGGCTCAGGACAGGTAGGGCATAGAGTATAAGGCGCTAAGATCACGGCTGCCTGCCCGCCATCGCTCTCGCTCAGGCGAGGCGGGCGGGGAAAGCCGCTCCCACAGTTTAAAATCAATACTCCATCACTCCATTCCCACAGTGCTCTCCGTTCTCTTTGTGGTTCACTACCCCAATGTCTTTGCCTCCCTTTACGTGAATATGGTCCGTGCCGGAGAGGCTTCCGGCCAGCTCGAAGCTTCTCTAAACCGAGTGGCCGCTCTCCAAGAGTACGAACTTGTAACCAAGGAGAGGGTGAAAGCAGCCACGCGCTATCCCAAACTGGTAATTGGCGCTCTGATTGCTGCTTTTTTTGTGGTGGTTACCTTTGTTATTCCTACCTTTGCGAGAATATTCAAACAGTTTGGGTCAGAACTTCCCTTGCCTACACGGATAATGATCGCTATGGATGTGTATCTCAAGCAATATTGGCTCGTGAGTTTGTTGGGGATGATCCTCTCGGTGATTGCTATCCTTTGGTGGATACGCAAACCGCCGGGTCGCTACTGGCTCGATTGGCTCAAAGTACACATCCCCATGTTTGGGCCGCTCATGTCCAAATTTGCTCTTTCCCGTTTCAGCAGGATATTCTCTTCTCTTAACGCCGGCGGCCTGCCCATCATGCAAACTCTTGCTATATCTACGGAGACCATAGGAAACGTCTACTACGCGCGCTCTTTACGTAAAGTGACGGAAGAGGTGAAACGAGGTGAGAATCTCTCTGATTCTTTAGCCCGTGCGGGGATATTCCCACCGCTGCTCCACCAGATGGTGACGGTGGGTGAGACCGCGGGCAAGCTCGACGAGGTGCTTGGTAAAGTCTCGGATTACTATGATCAGGATGTCGAATATGCCATCAAGAGGTTTACCACTCTGATAGAGCCGTTGTTCCTTGCGTTACTGGCGACATTTGTGTTCTTTTTTGCCCTTTCCGTTTTCCTGCCCGTGTCTAACCTGGCGAGAGTACTGATTCGTTGAGGGTAATGGTTTGTTGGTCATTTGCCGCATTGTTTTTGACCTTTTCGCAAAATCTTGGCTTTAAAGACGCAAGTAATCACCTGCGTGGCTTACGAGTATGCTGCTGACAAAGTCACTAGACAGGTAAAGTAATGGAGTATGATATTGTCTGAGATCTTTCTGGCAATTTTCTTGCGGATTATTTTTACGGTGAGCGGTGAGTTTATCACGACCTCACAGAGACCTGTTGTAAGCTTGTGCGCAAATTCGTTGTAGTAATCTTGGGGGTTTACGGTGACAAATACGATTGACAGAATAGACCAATAGTGGTAATGAGGCGTTGACTTGCTGCGCTAAGGTTTTGGGTAATTAAGGGAGGTACGAATGCAAAGAATAACTTCTAAAATCAGGGACCAGCGAGGTTTTACCTTAATAGAAGTTATTATGGTCATTATTTTGCTGGGAATCATTGCCGCTATCGCTATACCCAAGTATACCGACCTTAGAACAGAGGCTGCGGATGCCACTGCCAGCGCCATAGTCGGTGCTATCGTTTCAAGTGCCGCAATAGGATACGCTGACGCGGTAAAACGCAATGTTGGCACCACCTTTCCAGACATAACCGCCCTCGATACGAGATATCTTCAAGCGCAGAATGTAACCATGAACCTCGATGCAGGTAATAATTTGTGGACCGCTTCTATTGGTGGAACTACATATACCTTTACCTACACCCAAACAAATGGCAACGCCGTCTGGACCAAGCCTTAAAGACATGCTGCTGAGAATTTGCCTTCACCTATGCGGGGATTCCACTGGGGCGAAAGCCTGAGATAAATGGCCGGGGTTAGATGCGAGGTTACCGTCATTGTCTTTCTGGCCACAGATTCGTTTTATAGAGGTGATGAAATTTAAGGGGGGCGGTGGGCCCACTCAGACCCTACTCACCGTAAATACCTTTCCCTAATGTCGATCCGAGACCCAGCACTGAAGAAAACTCTTGTGATTCTGGGCCTTTTCGTCCTCACTCTGCTCTACTTTCACGACGTTCTCACCGGCAAGGTCCTGTTGGTGGAACGAGACCTTACCACGTTTTTTTATCCATTTCGCTCTATCTGGGTTGAAACTGTCCGTCAGGGTCATTTTCCTTTCTGGAATCCATTCATAAAATGTGGCGTACCGCTTTTTGCCGCCATCCAGCCTGGGGTACTCTACCCACTGAGTATCCCCTACCTTTTCCTGCCTCTCGACCTGACCTTCAACTGGACCATAATTTTTCATTTCTTCCTGGCAGGCGTATTTACCTACAGCCTCATGCGTGAACTGGGGGCCAGCCTCCAGGGAGCCCTGGCAGCAGCCCTGGCATTTCTTTTTAGCGGCTATCTCATCTCAGTTCACAATGTGCTTAATACTCTTTTATCAGTGAGCTGGTACCCGCTGGTGATGTGGTTTGGCTGTCGAATGGTCCGAACCGGATTGCTTCGCTGGGCCATAGCCTCCGGGGTTAGCCTCTGTTGCATGTTTCTCGGTGGCGGCATGGAGATTGTCCTGTTATCGTTCGCGAGTTTGCTTCTTCTCTGCCTTTATCCCAGAGTTCTGCCACTAAAGGATGAGGAAAGCAGGCCTAATCTACAACGTCGGTTGGTACATCTGGGGCTCACCCTGGTGATTTTCCTGGGACTTGCCATGGTCCAGATCCTGCCCTTTTTGGAGCTATATAAACAGAGCCACCGCTATGGGGGCGTGCATTTGGAGGAGGCGATGCTGTGGTCCCTGGCACCGCGGGATCTGATATATTTCCTTCTGCCCTCTCTCTACGGCCCAACTGCCACTCCGGATCATTACTGGAAGTTGCAGAATTATCTTAAGACCATTTATGTTGGTCCAGTAGTTTTAGGTCTGGCTGGATATTACTTTGTCCGACAGGGCAAGCGCGGCCTGGCCTTGCTCGCGGCCATGGGGCTGACTCTGGTCTTTGCTTTCGGGGGCCACACACCGCTCTATCCCTTTTTTCATAAATATTTTCCTCTGTTTTCTACCCTGCGCTATCCCGTGAAGTTTCTCTTTCTCTTTGTTTTTTATTCATGTGTAGCTGCTGGTCTGGGCTTAGATGTTTTGCGCAACCGCTTTACCAAAATTCGCCATCCTCCTTATTGGTGTCAGGGACTTTTGGTTGCGGTGGTACTGATTATGGCAACGCTTTTCTGGTTTGCCCGTCTTCACCCGGAACAGATCAAGGCATTAGCGCAGCAATGGGGTTTGACTTTCCTAAAACCCGCTCATCTGCCTTTGGTCCTGCACAATTTCAACCGGATGCTGGTGGTGACCGTCTTGGTACTGTTAGTAATTTTCTTTGGCCTGCGCCACAGGCTGGTCCGCTTGGGCAGTCCACTCCTGCTTATGTTGCTGACCCTGGATCTATTCCTGGGAAGCCGTGGCTATGCCCTTAAACTGGATGCCGCCACTTTTCATGACGAAAATAGCGTTATAAGCACTCTCAGGGCCGATCCCGACCTCTTCCGTTTCCATGTGCTTCCAGAGGTAAAAGAATTGAAGATCTCACCGAAGTCCTATGCAGAAGATCACCAGATGCGCAAGGAAATTCTTGGCATAAACTTGATGATGGAGCATCATCTTTTCGATATCCGCGGCTATAACATACCGCTACAACCTCGCTATGAAAAATTGCTTGGCTTCATTCTTAGCAAACCTTTGGCCTCGATTCACCCTCTGCTCGACCTGCTTAATGTAAAGTATGTGCTAACGGCAAAGCCTGTTGATATCCAAGGTTTTTCGTGGATCTTGGACGGTCCTGGGACAATCAAACTATATGAGAATCATCGTAGCCTACCTCGGGCCTTTCTAGTGAAGCAGTTCCAGGTGCTCAATAGTGATCAGGAGTATGCTAGAGCCTTCATTGAGCTCACCTTTGATCCGGGAAGTACAATTCTTCTGGATGGAGCACCGACGCGCTTTCTAGAACAGGAAAAGAAGCCTACCGTGCCAAACCTGGAGTCAGCTGTTAGGGTTGTCACCTACGAGAACAACAGGATTGTTTTAGAGGTAGACTCCCCGGAGGCAGCCTTCCTCTTTATGAGTGAGGCGCATTATCCTGGTTGGAAGGCATACGTTGACGGCAGAGAGGAAGAGATCCTCCGGGCTGATTACGTATTTCGGGCGATTCCGGTGGGACCCGGGACGCACAGGGTTGAAGTGGTTATTGAACCGCTAAGCTTTAAGATAGGATTGGCGGTGACTGTCCTGACCATGGTGCTACTGCTCACAGGATGGGCTTTTGCGACCATCAGGAAGCGGTCACCTTTTAAAAACCGTTGAAACCGTTGAAATCGTTAAGTCGTAAACGGTAAACGGTAAGCGGTAGACAATTCATGTGTTTGACTAATTTTCTAATTAACCAACCTGCCCTCTGTCATCTGCCCCAGGTGCCTAGTGCTTAGTGCCTAGTATTCACCCTGGCTCAACCGGCTTTGAGATATCCTTTTCGGGCGGGAGTCCGCCGTTACTTCCCTTTCATAAAAGCCCGGATTTCATCGTGACTGCCGATGAACAAGAAGACTATGTAGTCCTCGAACTTAAAAAGGATGCGGTCTTTAAGAGTAGAGCGGATTTCCCAGTAGTCACCCTTCCAGTTCTTGAGGCCGAGTCCTTTGGGCAGCGGCGTCAGACCGTCAAAATAGTTCATTAGAGTATCAATAGCGTCGTACGCCTTCTGCTGCCGTGTCGCCGACAGCTTCTTGAACCTGCGGTCAAAACTGGTCTTGAACTCGTATCGCACTGCTATTTCATCATCTTTTTGAGATGCTCTCTGGCAGACTCAGAATCGGGAAAGGTGCGGCCTTTTTCATCTTCTACCTGGGCGAGTTTAGCGGCAAGCTTCTCATAGTCTTCCGGAGAGAATTCCTCAATTGTCACCGGCTTGATGAGGATGGCAGACTCACCGCATTCAATGTCCACATAGTCACCCGCTTGCAGGTGAAAATGACTGAGGAAGGTCTTTGGGATGGAAAGTTGACCATTTCTGGTGATTTTTCTTAGCACTTGCATTCTCCTTAAATTACATATTTATGAAAATACTAAATTAATAAATTACAAAAGTCAATAAGAGACTTTCTAGGCCGGTGCGGCCTGCGATGAGCTGAGTCGAATCGAGACCGGCCCTACATCTCATTTTTCAAAATGTCCTTTTCGGGCGGGGGCCCGCCCGCCTCGCCTGAGTCAGCCTCAGGCAGACGATGGCGGGCAGGTAAACCCCGCCCCTACATTTTGAATGACTTGCCGTCATTCTGGAATCCGCAACCGGCGGGGAATCCAGAAACAAGAACCGCCCCCACATAAAAAACCAAATTTGACATATATATGCACTGGTGATACATTGTATGTACAAAGTTAAACCTTGGAGGGGGGAATAACAATGATCAAGAGATTGGCAAAACATGGCAATAGCCTGGCTCTAGTGATTGATCGGGCGATTCTTGACTTGCTTAAAATAGATTTGGAAACGCCGCTTGATATCTCCACAGACGGCCAGGTCCTTATTATTTCTCCGGTGCACGATGAGGAGCGCCGTGAGCAATTCAAAAAAGCTTTGGATTCAACAAACAGGAAATATGGCCGTATGCTCAAGCGGTTGGCGGAGTAATCTGTGAATCCAACGTTCCTTAGCCTCGGTGAGGTATTGGAGATTCATCGCGATCAGATAAATCGCTATGGGGGCGATCCTGGCATCCGCGATTTGGGGTTGCTTCAATCCGCCCTGGCTATGCCGGCTGCCGGATTCGGAGGACGTTATCTCCATGGCGATCTCTATGAGATGGCAGCGGCTTACCTCTTCCATATCGTCCAGAACCATCCATTCGTTGACGGAAACAAGAGGACTGGCGCGGTGGCTGCTTTGATTTTCCTGGCCTTGAATGATGTGATCATCGTGGCGGAGGAGGACGATTTTGAACGGGTGGTAAGGGCCGTTGCCGAAGGTGAAGCGGCTAAGCTCACTGTGAGCGAATTCTTCAGAAAACACGCTCAGGAAGACGAGGGGTGAATTTTAGCATTGTGCACAGGGCATGGGGCATAGAGCATAGAGAGAGAAGTCGGAGGTCAGAGGGTACTAGGCGGTAGGCAGTAGAAAGGAAATACTAAACACTAGGTACTAAGCACTGAAACGGGCGGGGGTAGTAAACCCTGCCCGTTTTTATTTGGCCGGTACGGAGACCGGCCCTACTAACCATTTTTTGAAATGACTTTTTCGGGCGGGGGTAAACCCCGCCCCTACGTTTTGCATCCCATGTCGTCATTCCAGAATCCATTGAGTAGGTCGGGTGGTTCTGCGCAGCGGGTTCACCCGACGGCGATGTGGGGCTTGCCGTCATTCCGGAATCCGCCGAAGGTGGATATCCGGAATCCAGGGAAAAAGCGGTAATCCACTGGATACCGGATCTCGTCCGCAATAGGCGGACTCGTCCGGTATGACGCGTTCGGCGAATTGTGACATAGTTTCCAAGCAGAGAGGAGATTTTTGCGGAGCTAATAAATAGGCGTAACTGAAAATTCGTAAGAAAATTGTTGACATATATTTTTTTCTTACGTAGGATAAGTTTAAACTTAAAATTAAACACAGTTTTGCCAAAGCGAAAAAGGCAAAAGGCGCAGTAGTTTACCGTAGTCAGGACAAATTTAAATTTGAACTTAGCTTGCATGTTGCGCTGAACGTGGCACAGCCATCTCTATAGTCTGGCGGCACCGTTTCGTGAAACATGCGGATTAGACGGAAACAGTAAATGGCCCCAAATCTTTCTCATGGCTGGACGTTTATTATGAAAACAACATCGGAAGTCGTAAGTGAGGTCGGGATCCCTCGCCAAAAGCTCTACTACCTAGAGCAGAAGGCCTTTGTAAAGCCTGAAACTGAGCGGCGAGGTGAAAAAACATTTCGCTTTTACCCAGATCGGGAAGTGGAGAAGATTCGTGCCATCTGGAAATACCTTCGGCAAGGCTTCCGATACAGTGCAGCATATGAAAGAGCATTGGAGGAATTGAAACAACCAAGGCTGTTGTAAGGGGCATAGGGCGTAGGCATAGAGCATCCTTCGACAGGCTCAGGACAGGTAGGGCATGGGGAAAAGAGAGATCAGAGGACAGAGGACAGAATTTCGAATTTCGGATTGCGAATTTCGGATTTGGTAATAATCAGGCGAGTTAGCAGGGGGTCGAAAAGAGTGTGGAAAATTAACACATGTCATACCGGACGAGATCCGGTATCCAGCAAGTCATTCCTTTTGCCTGGATTCCGGATATCCCGACTACGTCGGAATTCCGGAATGACGACACGGGATGAAAAAGTAGGGGCGGGGTTTACCCCCGCCCGATAAGGGTATATTGACATTTTGATTCCTTGAAAATGGCAGTCAGGAACTATGGCGAAAATCCTTAAAATGAAAAAACCCGATATCCTCGGCAAGCTGAAGGGGTCGCCCAAGAAGCATCTGGCCATCGATATCGGCAACCACACTATCAAGATATTGGAATTGTGTACCACCGCCAAGAGAGTAGATCTCGTGCACCACGCCGTGGCTTCCACCCCTCCAGGAGGGTTTCAAGTTTCGGTGCTGGCGGCTCAATTGAAGGAGATGCTTCAGCAACATCGCATCAAGACCAAACAGGCTGTGGCTAGCCTGGCTGGTAAGGGGGCTGCCACCCGACGTCTGACCCTGACGAACATTCCCGAGGAGGAAATTCAAGAGGCCATCCGCAGGCAGGCTGAGGAGCTGTTTCCCTTTTCCCTGGGAGATGCGGTGCTGACCTTCCAGATCCTTGACAGGGAAGACAGCGGTGCTCAGAAAAGATACGAAGTACTGGTGGCTGCCGCCACCAGGGAAACAGTTGTGGAACATATAGCCGTGCTCCGGGAGGCAGGTCTGGAGCCTGTTGGACTTATGGCCGAGCCACATGCTGTAGAACAGTTGTGGCGCAGTGCAAGTCTGGGAGAGGGTGAGGAGGGGTCCATAGCTGTGATTGACCTTGGAGCCCACAAAACCAGCATTCACATTTTCGAGGGTGGTAGGCTTCGGTTTTCCCGGTCTATTCTGACTTCAGGGGACGCTCTCACTATGGCGTTAACCGGTATGATTCGGGCGGGTGAGCGAGACATTGAGCTAAATACCGCCCAGGCTGAAAAGCTCAAGCGGGAACACGGGATTCCTTCAGTAGAGGATAGAGGGAAGACAGGGGAAGGGATTCCCCTCTCCCAGCTGGCGGTAAGGATTCGGCCGGTGCTGGAGAAGCTGGAGACCGAAATCTCTCGTTCCTTTGACTACTACGCCTTTCAATTCCAGGGTGAGACCATCACCAGGCTGTTGCTGACTGGCGGTGGAGCTCAACTGAAAGGGATTGAAGCCTTCTTTGCAGACAGGTTCGAGGTAAGGGTTGGATTTCTGGACCCGCTCGCACCAATTGTTATCGAGGATAGCCTGGTATTTTCAGAAGTGGACGCGGCCAATCGGATGGTTCTGACCGTCGCAGTGGGGTTGGCCCTGCCATTTACAGAGAGGTTTAACCTTCTTCCCGTCGACCTACAACCACATCGCAAGAGATGGAGTGTGCGAGCTCCGGTGGCCTATGCCATCCTGGGCCTTCTTTTGCTGCTACCGCTGGGACAATACGCCTACCAGAGTCATCGGAGCGTCAGTGCTCTTAGGCGGGCGGTAACTTTCAAAAAGTCCAAGTTCGAGCAATATCAGTATATTTTTCGAGAACACGATCGGTTGCAGGCAGAAAATAGTCAGTTAGACGCCAGGCTTGCGAAGTTGCCCAGCTTGGATCTTCGAGTGCCCCAGATGGCTGCAGCCTTGCGGCTCATAAGCCAGAAGATTCCCGAAGATGTGGCCCTTACCAATATAGATGTGGGAGAGAAGGAGAGGGAGGGAGGCCTCGAGGTTCGATTGAGCGGGCTTATTTATGGTCGGAAAGAAGAAGCTTTTCCCATAGTCACGAAGTTTATGGAGGATTTGCAAAAGGCACCGATTTTCTCGAATGTGCAGCTTGGCGATGCCGGGGACGAGAAAGCCCCGAAACCGGCTGTTCTGGCTTTTGAGATTGGGTGTGTGCTTAGGTGATGTCAGTGGTTCGTTGCTGAGCGTTAACTGTTCACCGCAGAGAACGCTGAGATCGCAGAGATGGTAAAGAGCATAGGATTTAAGCTGGCAGGGGGCAGCAGGCAGCCCGGCGGGAAAGGCGAGAAAGGCGAGAAAGGCAAACAGACGGTTTTAGCGATTTGAACGGCTTGACCTAGTATCTGTAGGAGCGACCTCCAGGTCGCGATCAAATAGATAGGTAGATAGATAAGAAAGAAATATCGCAACGAGGACGTTGCTCCTACAGGAAGTCGCGGCTAGAAAGCCGCTCCCACAGAGGCTGTGGACGTGAAAGAGCTGAACAAAAGAGAAAAAATAATTGTCAGCATAGTTGCCGTGGTTCTCGTTGGCTTTTTGGTGAACCGCTTTGTGCTAGAACCCCAGAGCAAGAAGATGAAGCAACTCCGAAAAGAGCTTGCATCCTTGAATGAGCAGGCTGCCAGTATCGGCCCCAAGCTGGTGGATTTCAACCGGCTGAATTCGGAATTGGTCCAGAAGAAAAGGCAGGTAGCAGAACTGGAACAGGCTTTGCCCCAAAAGGCCGAGACTGCTGAGGTAATTCATAAAGTAAGTACGCAGGCTCGTTCTAACGGCCTGCAAATTCAACAGATTCGACCGCAAAAAACCACGGTTCTGAGGACGCGGGGTGGCAAGAGAGGAGAATTTCGCCAACTCTTTATCAATCTCGATTTCCGCGGTGGGTATGAACAGCTGGGTGATTTTCTCGCTGGGCTGGAGCAACAACCATTCTACGTGAAGGTCGCCGAGCTGCATGTGTCGAAAAGGGAAAAGAGGGAACAGCGGCTGGAAATCCAGCTCAAGCTGGAGATTGTGGTTAGAAGCTAAATGGACCTGACGAAGCCTCCACAGAAGATTTTGGTTGTGACTGTTGTGGGGGTGGTGGTGTTTCTTTGGATATTGGTGTGGTTGTTCGGGCCTAAACCTGAGACGATTCAAGCCAGTGCTCCGATAGATACGATGCTGACAAGCTTGCTCCAGAGTGGAAAGCAAGGAAAAAAGGAGGGGGATAAAGGCGTCGAGGAGCCAGTACCTGACACCTGGGGTCGGGATCCATTTGCCCTGCCCTATTGGACCGAAGAAGACGACGGAACCGAAAGCCAACCAGTAAGAGACGCTCGATCCGAACCAGAGCGAACAGGAGGCAAGTCGCAATACAAGCTTTCTACCATTTTGATCAGTGGCTCCAACCGACTGGCTGTCATCAACTACCGGGTCTACTTGGAGGGAGACAAGATTGGTGGCGAAAAGATCTCTGAGATTACATTGGACCACGTAGTCCTGAGCGATGGTTCAGAGGAGCGAGTGCTGAGGATTTCCCAGTCGCAAACAAAGGTGACAGTACATAATTCCCGGGCGAAGTGAACAATCGCATAAGGCATAGAGCATAGAGCATAGCGAAAAAGACAGTAAACGGTGAACAGGAATGGTGTCGGGTGAACCCGCTCCGCAGAACCACCCGACTCACAAAGGTTGTTGTTCACCACGAAGGACACGAAGGACACAAATGGGCTGTCCCACAATTAGTATCCCCTCCCCTGGCGGGAGGGGATTATGAGGTTGCTTTTCTTTGTGAGCTTAGTGCTCTTTGTGGTTCGGAAACTTAGGACTTTTAACCAATTGAAGGGTCATGATCTTTAGATTTATCCACGAGTGGAGAAAGATGCTCAGCCGGAAAGTCTTGATCAGCGGCTTGGTGGCGATTGCTGCACTGTCCTTCTTGTCTTTT
>Ga0255045_10000167_pt1 | contig 13734 bp, 12 predicted proteins | sample BC1_12_23_MG_FD_183652 | JGI IMG/M metagenome (GOLD analysis project Ga0255045, IMG submission 183652) | Seawater microbial communities from Strait of Georgia, British Columbia, Canada - BC1_12_23 | ecosystem: Environmental > Aquatic > Marine > Strait | place: Canada: British Columbia...
TCCGAAGCCTCTCTTCTGGTGACAGCTGATGGGAATTACTGGGTCGGGGCCCGTAAATATCCACACCGGGAGGTGGATTTACGTGGAACAGGGCAAACATTTGTCATCCGCAATAATGCTGACGGCAGTGTTCTGGGTGGAATAGACTTTATGCGATGCTTTAAGGAATGCCATCCTGGCGCGGTATACCTGCATCGTGGCAAAACCTGGTTGATAAAGCATCTCGATCTGGAAACCCATGAGGTGACAGCTGTCAGAAAGAATGTCAATTATTTTACCAGGACCATGGGTAATAAGACCACGGAGATCCTCAAAACATACCAGACTAAAGAGCTGGAAAACTTTCGAGTTTCCTTTGGCTACCTCCGGGTTACCGATACGGTTACAGGCTTTCAGAGGCGGCTTGTGTCAGGGCAGAAGCAGATAAGCACTGAATCCCTTGATCTCCCGCCTTTAATCTTTGAAACGGAAGGGTTGTGGATTGAGATACCGGAAGCAATCCAGAAGCGCATTGAACGGGAACAGTATCATTTTATGGGAGGGATTCATGGACTTGAGCATGGCGCAATTTCCATATTTCCTTTACTGGTTCTCTGCGACCGGAATGATGTTGGTGGTATTGCTCATCCGTTCCATGAACAGCTTTTACAGGCAGCGGTCTTTATATATGACGGATATCCCGGTGGGGTTGGGCTGGCTCGCAAGGCCTTTGAGAAAATTGATGAACTGCTGCATCTGACGCAGAAAACAATAGGAGACTGTCCCTGTGAAAGTGGCTGCCCATCCTGTGTGCATTCTCCGAAATGCGGATCCGGAAACAGGCCGATAGACAAACAGTCTGCCCTGGAGATTCTTGCTGATTTATTGAGTGGTAAAATTGCAGATGAAACTGATAGTCATAAAATTACAGGCTCAACAGCAGAAGAGTTTCGAGTATCCGGGCCTGAAAGAAAAATTGGAAAAATAAAACCTCCGGCCCGTTATGGCGTATTTGATGTTGAGACCAGGAGGAGTGCTGCAGAGGTTGGAGGCTGGCATCATGCAGACAGGATGGGTATCAGTGTGGCGATTCTTTATGATTCAGCGGCTGATAATTTCAAAACATATCTGGAGAATGATATCCCTGACCTGATCAAGGATCTGCAGTCCTTTGAACTGGTTATCGGCTTTAACAACAAGCGGTTCGACAACCAGGTGCTCTCAGCGTATTCGGGGTTTAATCTCGCTTCCCTGCCGACATTGGATATTATGGAAGTCATAACAAACAGGCTTGGATACCGGTTGAGCCTTGACAGGTTGGCTGAGCATACGCTGGGAGTAAAAAAATCCGCCAATGGTCTGTTGGCATTACAGTGGTATAAAGAGGGCAGAATAGATGAAATAATAAGTTACTGTCGGCATGATGTCAAAATTACCAGGGATCTTTTCCTGTTCGGACTGGAGAACCGTTATCTGCTCTTTCAGAATAAGGCAGGATCAGTGGTCCGTGTTCCGGTTGATTTCTCTGCTTATATTTGAGGACAACCAAACGGCCCTGCCTGTAATGAACAGGCAGGGCCGTTTGGTTATATTGAAGCGGTGAGGCTGATTGTATTTTATAAGGGATTGGTTGGCCAGAGTAGAGAATTATGCATCCAGCCTGTAATTTCGTTTTTGTAACGGACTTTCATCCAGTCGCCTTTCATTTCAAGGGGTTCGAATACTACACCTTTTTTTACCGTGGCAACGATGGGGTCGGTGGTGGTTGAGCCTGAGCGCATATTGGCAGTTTCCACATTAACAATGACTGATTTTTTGCTTGTGACAAGGGTTTCGTAGATCCAGCCCTTATCGCCTTCAAAGTCAACAACGTTTACCCATTTCCCGTCACGTTTTATGACTTCGAGAGGAAAGCTCTCAAAAACCTGCCAGACTACCTTATTACTGGTGTTTGGACCAGAACGTATGTTTACGGCATCCTTCTTGACGCTGACATACTCGGCAGTATGGCCGGCAACAGAAAGTGACAGAATGAAAAGGGCAACAATACTTGTAAGAAAAATTTTGGGGAAAGTTCTTGTCTTCATAGTCAACTCTTTGTGAATTTTTAAATCTGTTAGATGAATTCGTTTAAGATTATCATTTTGAAAAATGATTTTGATTGCACAAATGTATAGCATCATAAGGTCGTCAAGTCAAATCAGTTCTTTAGTGAAAAAAGAGCACCGGTAAGCTTTATTTTCCGGGGTCCCGGCTGCAGATTGAAATTGGTCCGTAACTTGCCGATGTGCTTTCCCCTGTATTGTCGGTATCGGTCATAATGGCTATGGCACCAACACTTGGCGGCTTTTTACCAAAGAAGCGGATGTAATCTTCATAAACATTTCTTGTTTCTGTAATCCATTTGCCCGTATTTGTCGGGCCACTTTCCACACTTATCATAATATCGTTTGCTGTATAGGGATTTGGCACAGCCTGGTCTTCAGGCAGTTTGTTGGCCCAGATATAATTGATTGCCCTGGTGTTCCAAAAGAAAAAGGAGGGGAATACAACATAGATCCGTGCTCCATAATCATCGCCTGATTTTCGTGATGCATCACCGCTGGCAATGATATTGTCAACCTTCCAGTTCCAGGTGATATAGGCATACTTCTGAGGATCATACTCTATCTCGTAAAAGAGTCCTGAAGCGGCATTGCTGCTGGTTGCCTTGATATATGGCTTCCCATCCTCTTCCACCCAGGTATATTCAGTTTTGCCTTTGAATGACTTGCTGACCCAGCCAGGTTTTATGCCATCTGCAAAATCATCAATAATTATCTCACAATTCGGGGGAATTCTGGAATCCTCCGCAAGGGAAACAGAAGGAATAGTTAAAAGCAGGAAAAGGAGCGTTATGGTTTTATTCATGGCTATGGATTGTTTTGATAATCAGCTTCACCCTTCAGGATTGGATTGAGAAACCAGGTGTATGAGGAATTCCTTGTTTCCTTTAGGGCCCAAAATGGGAGAAGGAGTAACACCGCGACTTTCCAGTCCCAGCGTTTCACAAAAAATAATAATCTCATCTATTACCTCCTGGTGTAATTCAGGATCACGCACAACCCCTCCTTTACCAACCTTGCCGCGACCCACCTCAAACTGTGGTTTTATAAGGGCAAGAATTGAAATATTTTCCCGAAACAGTGGCAATAGGGGTGGGATGAGGAGTTTAAGGGAAATAAAAGCCGCATCGATAACTGCAAAATCAATCGGTTCAGCAAAATCCTCCGCTGTAAGGTAACGGGCATTGGTACGCTCCATGACCACTATCCGGGGGTCCTGGCGCAATTCCCAGGCTAACTGGCCATAGCCCACATCAACACTATAGACTTTTTGAGCGCCATGCTGGAGCAGGCAATCGGTAAAGCCTCCTGTTGAAGCCCCTACATCAAGGCAGACAAGTCCAGCCGGTTCGATGTTGAAAAATTCCACTCCGGCCTCCAGTTTGTAGCCGCCTCTGCTTACATAGGGGCATGACTCTTTAACCTCTATGAGACAGGAATCTTCTACCATCGACCCAGCTTTATCCGCCAGCATGTTATTTACCAACACCTGGCCTGCTCCTATCAAAGCCTGGGCTTTCTGCCTGGTTGGGGCAAGTTTTTTTTCAAACAGCAGTTTATCGAGACGGATTTTCATAGGAAAGGGTATCCTGGTACCAGCGTTTCAATTCTTTTCTTCCGTTTTTATTGGAAAACTGATAAGGCTTTGCATGTTTTTTAAAATAGTTTCTTCAGCAAGGGAAAGATATTCTTCAAAGAAGTTAATTTTTATTAATTAAATATACAATCAATCTTCAATCTTCAATCTTCAATTTCTTATACATTCTTACCATGTCCAAGAGTACAATTAAAACCATTCTTTCCTTTAAGATGCTTGCCATGTTTACACTCGGCTTCGCCTCCGGTTTCCCATATTATGTAGTGCGTGATGTTCTTAAACTCTGGCTCACCGATGCCAATGTTGACCTTGGAACCATAGGTCTTTTTTCTGCTGTGGCTGTACCCTACACCTGGAAATTTTTCTGGTCGCCGGCAATGGATGGTGTTACTCCTCCTTTTCTTGGCAGGAGAAGGGGGTGGATGCTCATGACCCAGGTTGGTCTGCTTTTCCTTATTGCTGCCATGGGACAACTTGATCCGACAAAATCCCTGAAGATGATGGCTGTCGTAGCCTTATGCATCGCATTCTTCAGTGCGTCACAGGATATTGCCCTGGATGCTTTCCGGCGGGAATATTTAACAGATGAAGAACTCGGCCTTGGTACCGGCATCTGGATGAATTCCTGGCGTTTTGGCATGTTTGCCTCAACAGGTACCGCATTTCTCCTTGCCGATGATATTGGCTATCCGGCTGTGCACCTGGTTTTGAGCCTCATGATGGGTATCGGTATTATAACTACTCTTTTGGTGTCTGAACCGGATACAGGTGTTACAGCACCGCAAACACTAAAAGAGGCGGTAGTTGAACCTTTCCGTGAGTTTTTCAGCCGTGGTGGTGCCTGGTGGGTGCTTTCCTTTATCTTACTCTACAAGATAGGCGATAACATGGCCGGTGCCATGAACATCCCCTATATCATCAAGATGGGATTCAGCAAGCAGGAGTATTTCATTATTGTTAAGGGCATTGGGATGTTTGCCCTGTTTGGTGGTGCCTTTCTGGGTGGAATCCTTATGATTCGGCTGGGGATTGCAAAGTCCCTCTGGATCTTCGGCATCCTCCAGGCAGTTTCAACCGCCTGCTTTGCACTCCTGATAATCTTTGGGAAAAATCATGTGCTCCTCACCGGGATTGTGGCATTTGAATTTCTGGCGACAGGTCTGGGGCAGGCTGCTTATGCGACGTATATGGCTTTGCAGACCAATAAACGGTTTACCGCTACCCAGTATGCCATGATGACAAGCCTTATGGCAATTCCCGGCACAATTGCTGCAGCCATTACCGGTTATATGGCAGAATATCTTGGCTGGAGCGGCTTTTATATTGCCTGTGCTCTGGTAGCACTACCAGGCATGCTTCTGCTTATTAGGATTGCTCCCTGGGGTAGTAGCAATGAACAGATTGGTGCGAATACGAGGTCAGGTCGCTAACTTATTTCTGCAACCGTGGATATGGCAGACGGCTCAGGGACTCAGTTTACTTCTTTAGCGCCTCAAGCCTTGTTTTTGCAGAGTTCACTTCAGCACTTTTGGGATAGGAGTCAACAAGCTTATTGTATACTATGCGGGCTGTTTCCGGATCCCCTATTTTTTCAAATGAGAGTCCCTGTTTGTATAAAGATTTGGGTGCCAGTGAGTCCTGGGGGTGCTCCACTATTACCTTCTGAAATTCCAGGATCGCCAATTCATAATCCTTATCTTCGTAGAGACTTTGAGCAGCATAATAGCGTGCATTGACAGCCTGTGATCCAGTACGGTTATTATCGAGGTATTCTGCAAAAGAATTATAGGCATCCCGGTATTTCTTCTGTTTATAAAGTGTCATACCCCGGTCATATGAGGTTGCGGTAGCAGGTGGAGGTTGTACCGCTTTTGCAACTGGTTTGGACACAACTTTTTCGACTTCTTTTTCTTCTGCAGTACCGGTAATATTCTGGCTGCTGACATCAATTTTATAGGGTTCCGGCAGTATTTCCCTTGTCCTTCTGGTGCTTTTTTGCTTTTCAGCAGCTTCCCTTTCAGCGGCAAGCCGTGCTTTTCTCTCAGCCTCTCTTGCCCGTTGGGCTGCCTCCATGGCGCGTTTGGATGCTTCTTCGCTTATGGAATTCTTGATGGATTTAATCTCATTTTCGGCAAAGGCCAGCCGGTCATAGGCTTTGAGCAACTGCTCTTCGGTTAATGCAAGGCGATCCTTGAGAAGATTGATTTCTTCAGCGCTGTTTTTTTCGGATGTTTCTATCCGGGACAGAAGAAGTTTTTTCATCTCTTTGTTTTCTTCCTGTATCTGCTTGATGAGAAAATTGTTTTCTTCCAGTTCACCCTGCAGTCTCAGTATCTCGGATTGATGATAATCGAGGAGATCACCGGTTTCCGCCTGACGTTCACGCACCTCTTTTACAGTCTGCTTTTTCAGTTCACTGACTTCCTTATCAATGACTTCAACTCTGGAGTCCACTTTGCGCATTTGAACATTGGCGTAATCCATGTCTTTCTGTGTGGCGACACATTGGACCAACAGGGAAGATAAACCGAGAAGTACCAGGGAGTATAAAAAAGTTCGTTTCATGGATGACCTCATTACAATTATATTATAATTTACTGCATTATTGTTGACCATTCCGGAGAAGACTGGTGGCCTTTAAGTCGGAACAGAGTGCGAAAGCCTGTGCCATTCTTGAATACCGTGCAGATATCCTTGTCATTGTCATGAAGGCGGCTTAAAACTATCTGCCGACCATCAGGTGACCACGATGGAGACTCATGATCATCATGGTACCATGTCAGTTGTAGCGGCAACCCACCTTCGGGCTTTATAATAAATACCTGGTAGCGGCCTTCATACAGGCCTGAATATGCAATCCATTCACCATCGGGTGACCAGCTCGGTTCCGTATTATCATTACCCTGAAAGGTAATACGTCTGACAGATTTTGTCTTTATATTCATTACATAAATTTGCGGATTACCGCTGCGGTCAGATACAAAGGCGATATGCTTGCCGTCCGGAGACCATGTTGGTGAAACGCTGATCCCGGTATTTTTTGTCAGTCTGGAAATGATAGTTCCCTCTGGAGTGATAAGATAGAGGTCAGGATTGCCATCCATGCTTAGGGTTATGACCATGGTTTTTCCGTCAGGAGACCAGGCAGGGGCGAGGTTGAGACCGGGGCGCCGGGAAATGGCTTTGGTGGATTTGGCTTCTTGCCAGTCGGTAATATAGAGATTCGGATTGCCCGGATGATAGGAGGAATAGGTAAGCAGTTTGCCATCCGGTGAAAATTTTGGGGAAACGGCAAGATTCTTGTGCCTGGTTATCTGCTTGATATTTTTTCCAAGTACATCTGCCACAAAAATTTCTTTGATGCCCTCTGATATATCTGAAGAAAAAGCTATATATGACATGCTGATTCCACGTTCACCGGTGAGTTGATAGATGACCTCATCACAGAATTTCAGCATTATTTTATCGCGAATATCCCAGGAGCCCTTGTAGCGCTTACCAACGAGTATTCTTCCCTCGTCGACATCAATTAGTTTGAATTCAAAAGATGTACTCTCCGCAGTAATTTCATACTCACCGATGATGGTGTAATCTACACCGAGATTGAGCCAGTCGGTATCTTTAGAGCCGTCATATTTTTCAGGTGGCACAACATTAATGAAGCCGTGGAATTCAAGTGCTTCTGTGAGCAGGGCTGCCATGTCCCTGCCGGTTTTGTCTATCTTGCCGGGCTTGTTTTTTTGGGATAAATAAGGGACGGCAAAAGGCACCTTGCGAAAGTCAGGAGAGGTTATGTCAAGATAGATTCTGGCCTGTGCCATGCCGGTGAAAAAAAAGTTCGCCAGCAGAGCAAATGTGATCACATATATTATTTTTCGAAAGTTCATAATTCAGCTATGATTAATTAATACAGTTCTCCGGGTTTAAACCGTAAACCGATTTCCAGGGTGCTTTCATTTAATTGATCAGGAAAGGGAGGCAATGGGGATGATTCTTTGATTGCCTTCAAAACAAACTGGTTGAAATAGATGTTCGCTGACTTTTTTTCAAAAAAACTATCTGTTACAACGCCATCCTTCCTGATTGTAATAACTAAAACTGCTTCAAGAGCATTATCCCAATTCTGCAGGTCTGGCAAGACCCAATGATCATGTATTTTCTGGTAAACTGCAGAATAGTACTGCTTCGTATAGAAATCCAGTTCAATGCCGGTAGATCCCTTGGGGCCTGAGACCCCAACAGTTTTTGTTGTGGAACCGGTCTGTGCGGTTGTTACTTTTTCGCCTGTACCTGAAGTTGGACTGGGGGTGGTACTCTTCATTGAATCAGCAAGTTTGCTGACCGCATTTTTTGCGGACTGATCAGCCTCGGCCTGTGCATTTTTTGCTGCATTTTCAGCCCTGGTCTTTGCCTCTCTGGCATCAGCCCCGGCTTTTAATCGGTTCCTCATCTGGGAGAGTTTTGCTTTGTCGAGCGCTTCTTCCTCTTTGGTTTTGCCTACTTTGACTTTTTGTTTGATCGGTTTTAAGGAGATGGGTTTGGCAATAGCGGTTTTAACAGGGGGCGCAATCTCGGGTTTTGAAGGTTGGATACTGACGGCAGGTTTCTTTACTTCCGGCTCAATCTGTCTGACAACTGGTTTTGCAGCCGGAGTTTTTGCAGCAGGCGGTGAAGTCTCTGCCACTTCAGTCGCGGTGAACAGGTTTACGGTGTAAATTTCCGGAAGTATGCTTGGCCGGTCGAAGAGGGTCGGTGCCAGCATGGCGATGATTACTACAATGATGTGTAGACCAATGGAGATGTTAAAGGGCTTTCGCCATTCGTCGGAAAGCATGTTGACTGGAGATAAAAAGCCGCCGGGCCCCAAAAGTCTCATGGATTATTTTTTTTGTCAGCTGGCTGGGTTATCATTCCAAGTTTGTCAAAACCGGAATCTTTAATATCGGCCATGACTGAGACAACGAGGCCGTAGGGTACATTCTTGTCCGCTTTCAAAAATATCGGTTTTTCATGGTCATCTTTTGAAAGTGTACTTAACTGCTGTCTGAGCAGGGACTGATCCAGCTTAATCTTGTTAAAATAGATCCGGCCGTCCTTTTTTATTGTTACCAGAAGAGGCTCTTCTTTCTGCCGTAAAGGTTTCGCTGTGGTCTCGGGCAGATCGACATCAACTCCCTGGGTCATCATGGGGGCGGTTACCATGAATATGATCAGGAGCACAAGCATGACGTCGACAAGGGGCGTTACGTTGATTTCGGAAACCAGTCTTTTTGATCCGTTGGTATTACCGAATGCCATAGCTTTTTAGTCCTTTAAAAAAATTATACCTTTGATAACAGGTCCCGTTCCACCAGGTTCATAAAGTCAGCGGAAAATCCCTGCATATCATTTTCCAGATCAAAGAGTATGTTGGAATAATAATTGTAGAAGATGACAGCGGGAATTGCAACTGCAAGCCCCGCCGCAGTGGCAATCAGCGCCTCGGATATACCAGGGGCAACTACAGCAAGCGAGGCAGATCCGCGCATGCCTATATCGTGAAACGATGACATAATTCCCCATACTGTACCGAAAAGGCCAATAAAAGGAGTTGCGCTTCCGGTTGTTGCCAGAAAGGTTAAATATCTACCAAGTCGGCCCACCTGTTTGGTCTCAGCTTTACGAAGCGCTCTTTTCAGGTTATCCATGCCGGCCAATTTCATTTCCAGGGTTTCTTCAGAGCCCTGTTTAACTATCTTGCTGCGACCAAGTTTCTGCAACTCATTAAAGCCGAGGATGAATATGGATGCCTCGGGGCTGCTTGCTAATTCTTTTGCCACTTTATAAGCATCAGCAAGGTTCTTGCTCTTCCAGAAAGTATCGATAAAGAATGCTGTTTCAGCCCTGGCCTTTCTGTATGACAGATGTTTCATTATTATTATGGTCCAGGATACTAATGAAAAACCAAGAAGGAGAAGCATGACAAACGTCACCATCGGACCGGCACTTATGATCATTTGATAAATGCTTAAATTCTGCACTGATATATTTCCTTTCTAAATCCCGTTATGGGTTGAGGGTTATTATTGAATAGGGAAGGGTGGTCTCTTCCTTATTAAGCGTTTTTCAGTTATTGCAAGACGGGACAATACTATATAATTTTTATGGTTCATGTCAACAGGATGACATGTGGGAACCGCGATTTATTAAAGTTCTGAAATACAGAGCCTGTCCAGCCATTTGGCAATGATTTCTTCATACATTGTAACTGGTGATTCCCGTTCGCACTCCGTGCAAACTACTCGCGCCTTATGTCAGCGTCCTGTCAACCGTGCCTTATTGCCGCAATATATGCATTGCAGTTGAGGTTCCTGTGGACCAATTGCTGCCTTGTCCGTTTTCCTGTGCGGCGTCATGACCCATTTTCCGTGATCCTGGTTTCGGTAAGGGTGCAGCCGAAATCCACCTTCACAGCTATTTTGTCCTCAACAAGTACTTTTCCTTTAAAGAACCAGGCGTTGCCGATATTTTCATCCAGGGTAACATGCATTCTGATGGTATCGCCCGGCTTTACCTCTCTTTTGAATTTTGCTCCCTTGATCCGGGTGAGTACCGGTGCTTTCCTGCCTGCCTCTGTAGTTTGTCCTGACTCCTGCAGCATTTTGGCCATAAAAAGGGCACCTGTCTGAAAAACAGCCTCACAGAGCAGAACTCCCGGCATTATGGGATAACCGGGATAATGTCCCTGAAAGAAATCAAGGTCAGGCGAAATAAACTTTTCTGCAATAAGTGTCCTGGAATCATATGATATGACTGTGTCGACCCAGAGGAAAGGGGGCCGGTGAGGAATTGCCTCATAAATATCCGGACTATAATCCACCGGTAATCTCCAGCACAGCACCGCTAATGTATGAAGCCTGCTCTCCGGCAAGAAAAAGCACTGCAGCCGCAACTTCTTCGGGTTTGCCGAAGCGCTTCATGGGGACTATTTTTTTATATTGATCCAATTGATCAGCGGTGAGCCCTTCAAGCAGGTCGGTATCTATAAAACCAGGTGAAATACAGTTAACTGTAATTTTGCGTTTTGCGGTCTCCTTGGATAAGGAGCGCATCATGCCTATCTGGCCTGCTTTGGAAGCGGCATAGTTGGTTTGTCCGGCAAATCCCATATGAGCCATGGGCGAAGTGATATGAATAATTCTGCCATATTTCTGTTTCATCATGAGAAGTACAGCCTGCTTGGACATATTAAATGTTCCGGTCAGGTTGACATCAATCACGCGGTGCCAGTCATCGGACTTCATCATTGCCAGTACGGCGTCTCTTCGAATCCCTGCATTATTTATCAGGATATCAATGGTGTCGAATTGCTGCTCGATTTCGTTGAAGAGTTTGAGAACTGAAGAGTCCTCGGATATGTCACACTGGTGTAAAAAGAGTCTGTTGTCCTGAAAGGATGGGCTTTTTTTCCATTCCAGGATGAAAGCGTCTGCTGCTTTGCGGTTGGAGCCGTAAACGCCGATCACAGTGGCGCCGGCTTCAAGAAAGGCCCTGGCTATCGCCTTGCCTATCCCCCGGGTAGCACCGGAGATTACGGCTTTTCTTCCCTGAAAGTCAGTCATGTCTGTTTCCTTAAGATACTTGTACTTTTTGGATGTATTAATAACTCGGAGAAGAATACTTGCATTAATGGAAGAATGTCAAAAGGTTGTTTATAAGCCTCTGATATAGCCATCAACATCATTTGCCACGATAACACCGTAATTAATGGCTCCCAGCCAGCCGGACATGATGATCCCCACAGAGCCAACATGAAAAAGACCGTGCACTGCCTTGAAAATGGACCGTGAAATGTCGAGGCCTTCAAATTTTGTCCCGAATGAGGTCCCCTTGGTATGCAGGGTATAGCGATGGATAGTTTTCGGGGTCGCTGCTTCCAGCCAGTCTATTTTCTGCCGGACATCGGGAATATAGTGGTCAAGGTGATCAATGGTTCTTTCGATCATGGCCTGCTTTTCGGCTTCGTATTGACTATTGCTCAGTGTATCCCAATCGTCGAATTTACCGTTCATCGATGCAACTACTGTGTAGCGGTTATGGTCTGGCCTGGTTTTAGGATAATAGAGGGAAAATGTTCTGCTTTTGGTATGCATATCAAGCAGTTCATCCGATGAAAACTGTTTTGCCGTGGAAACAAAAAGGAGATCGCCGATGTCATCGATTTTTTCTTCCTTTTTAATACCGATATATACCTGACAGCTGGAGGTGTTAACTCTCACTGCTTTAACTTTATCCAGGAATTGTTCCGGAAATGCTTCTTTTCCTGCCAGGTCATTTATTGTATTGAGAATGCCGCTGTTTGAGACCACTGTGTCTGATTCGATAAAGCGGTCACCTACCTGGACACCTCTGACCCTGCTACCTTCGGTGACAATCCGGTCCACCCTGGAATTTTTGCATATAGTGACCCCGTTTTTCACAAGTTCGTCGGTCATCATACCTATAAGGTAGTCTGTTCCACCCTTAAAAGTAAAAACACCCTTATTCATGAAATTTGAAAAAACGATACCGTAGGTGATGGCCGGATCCATCAGGGTGGAGCCGTTGGCATAGGTAATTGGTTCCATGAGCAACCGGTGGACATCGGCACGGCCGGGGAAGAATTTTTCAAACAGCTCAAGGGTTGTCATGCTTTGATCGTCATAAAAGTTCATGGCGGCAACTGTATTGAAAAAATCATCAATCGTAGCCTGGGAAATCTTGAACTTATTTATAAGGATATTGGTAAAGTCCTGGCGGTCAAATGTAGTGGTAAGGGAAAATTGCGGATTGTCAAAACAGATTTTTTTCAGCTGGACAATGGAATTCATTATCTCCCGGTTCCAGTATTTACGGCATGTTTTAACCATGCCGTGGGGGAAACCGTGCAGCGAGACATCAAAAATATGACCTTTGCGTTTAAACCAGGTTGCCAGACCACCCAGCTGATGGTGATGCTCAAGCAGAAGAACAGAGTGGCCGCTTCTGGCAAGACGGTTTGCTGAGGTAAGGCCCCCAAGGCCTGAACCTATTACAATGACGTTGTAGCGCTCACCGGCACCATTAATGGATTTGTGCAGCATAACGTGTTATTGAGATTAACTTAAAAGGTGCGATTAAATCTTATTGAGTATGTGTTGGTTTACCATTGTTACTCCGCTGAGCATTGAACCGACTATACCCAGATAGCCCTGGTCGGTTCCGGCAATATAAAGGTTCTCAAAGTTTGTTTTACCGTCCTTTATTTTTTCCGGACTGCCGTAAACTGCTCCCTGTGTCCTTGAAGTATACCTTTCAACTGTCACAGGTGTAAAGGAGTCTTCATATACAATGTTTTCACTGTAATTCCCAATAATTTTGCCAATAACTTTTTTAGACTTCTCCACCCAGTGTGTTTTCATGGCAGGATAAAGTGTTTTGTCATCATCATTAAATGCATGACGCCATTTGTCATAATTGGCCAGATGGGTGACCCGGAGTTGGATGGTATCGTCTTCTTTGTTTCCCTGAAAGTTGCCGGGGAAGCAAATTACACCGCTGCCAAGATCAACTGCTTCAGCAGGACGATGATAGGAAAACTTTTCAGAAAGATTAAAGAAAATAATGGTTCGGTCCTTCGGAAGATTCCCGCATGCAGATTTATCCAGAAGGTAGATTGATTCAATGAAGCTCAAGCGGCCTGAAATTTGATTCACATCTGATTGTGAAAATGTTGCAGCTGTATCAGGGGAGGGGAAAAGTTTTTTAGTTTCCGGTACGCCTGCTGTGGATATAAGACTCTCACAGAGGATAACTTCACCCGATGCGGTGCGCACCCCCGAGACCTTGCTGTTTTCCGTCAGAATTTCTGTAACCCCGGCAGTAAGCTCAATCTCACCGCCGAAACTCCTGTAATGATCCAGGAGAAGATCGAGGAGATCCTTGATGGTGCCTTCCGGTCGGAAAAAACCTTCCTGGAAAATAGCACGAAAGAGTATGACAAATTGGCTGAGGTCCATGTCATCTTCCTGGCTGGCACCATAGAACATGAGAGGA
>Ga0255045_10000170_pt1 | contig 13617 bp, 29 predicted proteins | sample BC1_12_23_MG_FD_183652 | JGI IMG/M metagenome (GOLD analysis project Ga0255045, IMG submission 183652) | Seawater microbial communities from Strait of Georgia, British Columbia, Canada - BC1_12_23 | ecosystem: Environmental > Aquatic > Marine > Strait | place: Canada: British Columbia...
ACGAATTCATACTCGAATGTCCCGAGTCGTTAGGGCACGAGGTAGCGGCCGAGCTGGTGCGGCTCATGCTGCTCGCGGCGCAACCGTTCCTACCTAACGTCAAGCTCGGTGCTTCGAGTTGCCTTATGCGCTATTGGAGCAAGAAAGCTAAACCAGTATTCAAACAAGGAAGGCTCATACCATGGCCAAATACAACGCAATAGAAGGCAGAATAGGAGGTAGGTTATGCTAGCAGCATTCGACCCAGGATTGACAACGGGCTTCGCCTTATTCAACGAATCGGACGGTGGTCGACTAGTCGATTGTGGAACCTGCAAACCCGACTGTATGACGCTATACGGGTTTTTCGAGACGTTCGAAATCAACTACGTGGTGGCTGAGAAACCTCAACATTACCGATCCCATCTGTCCAAGGGTGATCCGAATCAGCTCACACCACTAGCTATCCAGTGCGGTATAATCACAGGCATAGCCTATTGCGCTGGTGGGGCTACGCGACCAGATGGATCCGGCGGTATCGACCAAGATCGCGTGCACTTGGTTCTGCCACGAGACTGGAAGGGCCAAGTACCTAAGAGTGTCACGCTCAGGGATTGCCGGCGTATTCTAACGCCGGATGAGCTGGTCGTGGGTGGCGGGTATTGCACGAAGAGTAATTGCAAATGCAAACACCACGACAAATGGGACGCAATCGGACTCGGGCTATACGGGCTAAACCGGTTAGGCATTAGGTCGGGTTGGGTGAGACGATGAGAAATTATTTGGTAGTAGATTCTGAGGTAATAATGTTACCCGTTTCGGATGAGCAGAAGAAACGGAGAGAAGTGCCGTTTGAACTGGTATTGTGGGTATGTCCCGAACAGGACAACTGTGATCAGTGTGGTTGCATAGAACCCTGTAACGATGTTCAAACGCCCGTGGGTGGCTCCAATGTATGACACCATCTGTCCATCCTGCAAAGACACAGGCAAACACCCCACGACAGGCCAGCCGTGTATGACGTGCGAAACCGTCCAACGAGATCGCATAGCCCCAGTGCTAGCGGCCATGGGTGACTATCGAGCCCAAGCAACACAAGCTGAGCAGACGGTAACGCTAGCCAATTCCGTGGCATGTGAGACACGGGAGCAGTACGCGCTGTGTGGGCAGTTCTTGCAGCAAGCGCAAGCGCAGTTCAAGTATTTCGAGGGTAAGCGCAAGAAGCTTACTCGCCCGTTCCTTGATTGCAAACGCGAAGTAGACGGGTGGTTCACCCCGATCACCAAAGCGATGGCCACAGTCAAGCAAGTACTTGCAAGCAAGATACAGGCTTACGATCAACGAGCCGCAGTAGCCCAGCGAGCCGCACTAGATGCCATCGAGCAGGCACACCAGCAAGGCAACCAGCCAGCTGTCGAGCACCACGCTAGCCAGTTGACCGAAACACCTGCCTTGCCAGGAGTGCACAAGCGCAACCGCTGGACGTTCAGGGTGACCGACTTAGGTCGAGTGCCTCGGGGGTTCCTCGTGCTGGACGATCGTGCCGTCCGAAACGCAATCAAGTCCGGAGCACGGAATGTGCCCGGACTTGAGATTTACGAGGTGGAGTCGTTGGTGGCTAGGGGCTAGGCGTTTCTGGCAACGGCTCGTGCAACAGCGCTAGAAAAAGCATCGCACTGTACCAAATAAGACTACCGTTACGCCCTGCTTTACGCCACTCGATTGCTTGTGACGTTATGGGACAAGGGCTCGGTTGTGTTGTGCCACGAAATTCACAAACCTTCGACGCTTTGCGCCAAGCCCGAATCGCTTCGACTAATTGTGGTGTCATCAGTTCAAGTCCTCCAGCATAGCGTCCAGCGTCACACTCCCAGCTTGTTGAGGTGAGACGCCTGCGGCGATTGCGTCTGGTACGGTCATCTGCTGGACCGTGCCGTCCGATAAGCATATCTCGATCACGTGGTTGATGCGAGCCAGCTCGGCCGCGCGTGCTCCGAACATTAGCGAGTTGAGACTATCGGCACCCCCTTTTGATTTCTTGGCGTTGCCCCCACTGTCGCGATCCACCTGGTGTGTCGCTGTGTTGAGCAAGTCTGCCAAGCAAGTTTGGGCATCATCTCGACTCTGGTTTTCGTCCAGTGACATGGCCAATGATGCGTTGGCCCGCTTGTTATGTGCACGGGTTTGTTTCGGCTGGTTATCCTCATCCGACGGCGGGGGGAACAGCCGATCGAACACCACGTCAAATTGTTTATTCGACAGTACCGCATTGCGACACACATCGTACATCTCTGCAACGGTACGGCCAGACTTGATAGCTTCGGGTATGGCTGCTTTGAGATAAACCAATTTGTCGTGAAGTGTCGCTGTATGCTTCAAGCGTGCGCCGTTAGCCGAGCCTCTGCGGCGAGCAACCGACAGGGTATTGGCGCATACCACGCGTATGGTGGCGCACATGACCTCAAACATGGTGCTACCGTCGTAACTATCCGACAACACGAGGTAGGTTCGCAATCCGGTTTTCTCGTCGTCGTCGATTTGAAATGTCGCCAGCACCTTGGTACCGCCTTGGAGGCTGAACGAGCCAGTAGGTTTCGCACCAGCTTCAACCGCTGCTGCTACTAGTTCACGCCAATCGCTAGGCTCGGTTGGGGTATACCTATCTCCGACGGTGGCAAGACAGCGAGGCTCGTGCTTCCGGTAGGTAGCTACCACGGCTTTGCCCGGGGCTAGTAGCCCATCTAGTGCCGGAGACCCAGCTACCACCAGATGTGCCAGGGTTACGTGGGTGGGCCACGCCCCACTTACCTCACCATGCTCGATCATCGACTCTGCGTCGGAGAACACACCCACCTCTTCCATACCATGCCACGAGCTTTTGTTTAGTACGCCTCTATCAAAACAATGTGCCATCGTCGTCACACCCTTCTTGCATTTCTTTACCGTATGCTCGGATCGCTTTCCCTAGATCCAACAATTCAGCGAAGGTATGTCCTCTACGGTTTCTTGTTTCCATGTCACCGTATTCGCATCTTGTTTAGTAGTGTTTCGGTTACGCTCGGGAACCGTTCCGAGCAACTGCCTACCGTCAATATGGCGAAGCATGCTAAGACGACAACGCCCCACGCTATGCGGTCAGCTCTCATCGGATCACCACAACTTCCTTGGTTACGTCGCTATCTTCGAGCTTGTCTCGTTCGTCTACAACGACCCAACACCCCGGATGGCTCTGTAGGCCAGTAGGCGCAAACCGTAGAATCTCGTGTTCGCAAACGGCCGACACTCCGGCCGTCTCCGTTTGGCAGATATCGTGTTCAGGGTGAGCCACCACGATCTCGCTTTCCGGGTCGAGACGTTTGAGTTGTTCGATTAGTTCGGCTACGGTCATGCCTATATCCTACCTTTCACGAGACCTAGAAACTGTTCTGTTGTGAGATGAACGAAGTGTTCGCCGCAATCGCGAGCGAGCTTGTCTTCGCACGCTTCGTGTTTGGCTCGGGCTCGCTCGTACGCTCGTTGAGCTGGGCTGCTGCCGTAGCCGTTGCAGTCGTGACATCCGCTACAATGCGACGGTCTCACACAAGCCGGCTCGCACCTTGTGACGCAGGATGTCTGACCAGAACCACCACAAGACTCACATACCGAGTCGTCTTCGCTAGGCTCCGGCGGTACTTTGACGCTCGCGGGATCCGTCCCGAAACCTAGCGCGACGAACGCCGCGGTAGCTCGCTTGTGGTTGGACTCGCGTTGCATTTCGATACGTCGGATACGATCCAAGCTCCGGGGGTTGGTGGTCGACCACTTGATCATATCGCGCGAACCGGACTTGTAGATACGTCGCTCGCCGGCGAGCTTGTTCAGCCGCCGCAACAGCAAGGCGCGGTTGGGCAACTCGAATGTGTAGAACCCGTCGCGCTTAGCTTTGGTGAGTCTGTCCAGCACGTTTTCGGTGTACAGCGGCCAGTCGCTAGCATTGATGATGCCAACGATTACGGTGTCGAGTTTTTCGTGTTTCATATTTACCTCCTTAAGTCCACATGTAGCTCTGTATCGAAGTCTGGGCAATCGACAGTGTACCATTGTAGGTTGGGACGATAGCGTTGAATCCCACGAGACACCTTGACTAGATGCATATACAGCTCGTCCAAGACATGTGTGTAGCTCGTAGTGCGATGGTAGGTGCGACCACCGCGTTTGGTTTTGACGTGATACCAAAGATCAACCCGTTTCATCGTGCCCACCTCTTAGGTAGGAAGCCTTGGCACACGAGCCAGCCGTCCAGCGCAAGCACCAGCTCGGCTAGGCGTCTGGCGTCATCTTGATCGATCTCGTCAGCGTCGACGTGCTCTGTTGCCAAGTCGATCATTTCGTCGAGGTTCACGTTAGGATCCATGTCGTTGCTCCTGCCATATCTTGATGGCTGCTTGAATTGCGTACGCCTTGCGCACCGCGGTTGACGGTCCGTAGCCCACCACTTCGAGGGTGTCGTGACTGTCGGTCCACACATAAAACTTGGTTACGGTCGCACCACCGTACAAGCGCCGTTCACGGGCGGTCGCACGCCAGCGCTCGAACGATAGGGCTTGGATTACCATGATACGATCCTTCCCCGGTTGGCACTATTCTTGGCTGCCTGGATTGCGCTTGCGCCATAGGAGCCGAGGCTTTGAGCCCACACGTCTACCACGTGTAGCTCGACGTACCGTTCGCCAGTGTACGGCGACTGGAATGTCTCGCGAATGACCGCGAATTCATTGACTGCTACGTACAGTAGCTCGCCCTGGATACCCGTACCCCATGGCGATGTGAAACTGATGGTGGTTCCGAGGTAGTCGGCTGCGTTCATGGCAGCACCGTGTCAGAGTGCGGATACCGGATAGCCAGCTCACCTTGGACAACGTATGCTACTCCGAGCTTGAATTCTACTTCGCAGCTCACGCCCTTGGAGGTCAGACGAGCTGCCGTACGCTTAGCGTCACGCACGGGGTGCTTGGTAGTTATCGTTCCGAGTAGTGTGTAGTTGGCTGCGCTCATGTCGTACACCCCAATTCGCCAAGCTCCCAACCGTCGGCGCGTAGTTCTTTCCAAGCCTTGCGTGCATCGCTTCGGGACAGCTCTTCAGTATTCGTGTAGTCAGTCCACGTAGCGTACGTATACAACTTGACAAGGTCATCAGAAACGACCGTGAAGATCACTGCGGCGATCTGGTTGGTGTGGGAGGGTAGGCCGTATTCCGCACCGGACTTGATTAGCTTGTGGCTGGTGGCTGCGTTCATCGTGCAAGAGGTTAGTGCAACCCCCATGCCAAAACCTCGCACCGAGTAATTCCAAGCACTTACGGGTTAACTACACCAACCCACATGTAGTTTTAACTAATCAGCGAACACCTAGACCCGGCAAGCTAAGTGCCTGTAACTACGTAGAACGAGACACACGAGCTGGTAGGCTGCTGGCCGAATCCGGCTCAAACTCATGGTTTGGGCGCGTAATCATTAGCTTTTTCGCTGGCGTATAAGTTTACCGAAAGAGGTATGACATTCAAGACATACTACTACGCAAAAATGTAGGGTAGTAGTTTCGCATGTTTAGGTTGCCATATGTGACACTACGTCAGGACCAACGTGCGCCAAACTGTTGCTGGATTAGCTATAACTACCTGTAGGTGCGTACGCCGGCGGAGGTTTCGGGTTGGCACGGGGTGTGCACTAGGGTCTTGCATGGCACGCACACTCAAGTATAGGTCGGTCACCCGAATCACTCGCGAGACGATGGCAAGCGCGCTGGCCGCGCACGTGGAGAACCTCGAAGGAAACTCCGAGCCCGAAGCGCAGGCAGAGGTAGCACGACTTTCGATCCTGCTAACGACTTGGCACGATGAGCTGGAGCTAAACGCATGACCGACCTACGCAACCGCAAGAGCCCAGGCCACATTTGTTTCGCCGGCGACTTCGAGTTTTTCTTCCACGCTTGCGACGTCTACCGCGCCAAGCGTAGCAACCCCGGGTTTGACCTCGACGGGCGCCGCTTGGGTGGTAGGTGGGAGTGCACCCTACCCTTCCTACGGGCGGGGGACTTCAAGACGATCACAGGGTTAGAGCCGGAGCCGACATCATGACCGCTGAGCAGCTCACCCTACTCGTAGCGCTTGAGATCGCCAGCCCAGTGCTCGGCTCCAAGCGCTACCTCTGCGACGTACGAGAGCAGACCTGCTTTGACCGCCGGCGGTTTGACGCGGTGGCTCTCAACTGCCATCGAGACGGGCTGGCTCTGCTCTCGCGAGATGATCTCAACTGCGACCACGCCAAGCAAGCGGCCAGCGAGATCACTGACCTCACCGAGACCCACCACTTCGTGGAGCCGAATCATGACTAACTGTCCCGACAGTGTCCGATCGTTACGACAGCAACGCTGGGCGCTACAGCTCTGTGGCTGCTTTCCTAACCATGTGCCGAAACTGCTGGGGCAAGGCTCCGGAGTTACGTGAGCAGATAGACGGCTGGTACGGAACCGACGGGGAACGCGTACTAGTTCGCGCGTAGCCCACCAACGGAACGACCCCGCTAGCGCCATGCCAGCGGGGTCGTTTCGTTGTAGGGGTCGGGAGGTTAGCCGAGCGCGATCTCAACTCGTTCCGGCTCATGCTCTTCGAGCTTGAGCAGGTTGAATTCGATCCGCAGGATCTTCGCCTGCATGAGCGTCTTTCCGTCGCCGTCCACACACTCGTTGCCACCGGCGTCCAGCATGGGTTCCTTGACGATCGTACGCCCAACCCTCTCCTTGATTTCCAGGCGTTGAGCCTGATACTTGATACGCCGTTTGTCTCGCCCCTTGCCGACCGTAACGCCCAACTCCTCGGGCTGCAAACCCTTCGAAGTCTTGACGAGGCTAGCATTGTACAGTGCCTCGTTAGCTGTCTGCACGGCCTCTTTGAGCGGCGCCAGCGTCTCCACTGACAACCGTTCCAACTCCGCCACGGCAGCCACCAGCTGCTGCTCGGCGTCCAGCGCCACTACCAGCTTCGGGCCGATCTCGGCGCTTCGGTCCTGCAATTGCTTCTTGGTTCGTCGGTCTCTTCGTCGTGCCATGTGCGTCTCCTTTGGTTGGGATTTTCGGGGAGACGTGCTTGCACAGAGCGTGCCAACCCACTAGGGATGGGGCACGACATCCGGCCAACAACACATGATGTACGGATCTACCGATGGGTAGCAAGGTGTATGCTGCGGCATGCAGTCCTGTGAATAGCCTACATGATCCGCACACTCCAAGTACAAGGGACGCGTACAGATATCGAGCTGTCCTTGAACGAGCCAGCAAGCACACGTGGTTTCGAAGTCTTGGTGGCGTACGGACTCGTACGATACAGCGTCGCCGCAACCCACGAGCAGCAACGAAAGTATCAAGTGTCTCATGCCGAGAAACTCCGGGTGAAGTGTACGGTATCAGATGAGTTGCCACTAGCAATCACACCAAGCCCGTTTAGGTTTTTGAATACTTGCGGTGCGTACAACGTTGAGCCGCTTTGGATGATCGGGACGCTCCCGAGTTTTTCCCACGTCTGACCGGCGTCTACCGATAAGTACATGTGTGGTCTGGTTGGCGTTGTTCGAGATACAACGACCCACGCACCGCGGAACGTCTGGATGTCCGTTACCACGTGATCCAACCCGTCGTTTGCCCACGTCGTGGCAGCTGCCCACGTCGTCCCGTTTGGCGACGTATAAATTTTCTGGTCGGTATCTGCCGTAACGATTACGAATAACCCCAACGCCTCGTCGTATCTCACATGCGCGCCATGTACGATTTCGCCGGGGGTTGGACCGATATCGTCATGCTTCGTCCAGTTGACGCCGTCAACACTAGTAAAGCTGTCCGTTCCAGAGTCATGCCCTTCGATGGCTACGAAGATCCCACCTGGGCTTACCGTGATCGAATGGAGCCCGTCCACATAGTTGGCGCTGGCGCTTGTGGTTCGTTGTGTCCAAGTGGCTCCATTGTCACTGCTGGTGAGGATAAGCGCCCGGGCAGGCGTGCTGTTGTTGCCGACCAGAACCCAGATACCGAGTTCATCGTGGTATGTGAAATCGCCAGCCCGGATATCCTCAGATGCGCCCACGTAGCTCCCACGCAGTGTCACAGCGGATCCGTCATACTGCAATACAGATATCGTACCACCACCACCGGGGGCATTTGTGGCAAAGAGTGTGACAGTGTTACTGTTGGCCATCTGATACGCTGGGTAGGCCAACCCCAACCCGTGCGTGATTATTCGAACGTCACCCAGATTAGGTCCGTCGAATAAGTGCAACTGCCTGGGCGTAGTGGTGTCGTTGAGAGTATACAGATACTCGTTACTGTTGGGGCAGTAGCCGAGGGTCAAGACTTCGCCGCTTATAGATCCGCCGGTAAACTCGCGGAAAGCCGCTGGCATCCAAGTACGCATGGCTAGCGTCTCGAAGTAACGCAACCATTGACCCACGTTGTTACCCTGCCAGTTGAATTCTGTTACAGGCACTTTAGTGCCAGGCACGTATCCCTGCTCGGTTGACGAACCTGGATCCACTTTGCGAGCTTGCCCATGCCAGGCTTTACCCGGCGCATCAAACGGATCAGATGTCGTACACCACTCGGGAATCGGGAGTGTTGGTTTCAGTATCATGATTCACACCAGTATCGAGAAACTTTCGCAGCATTGGGGCCACATGTGAATACCACACCAAACCAGCTACGCGAACGGCTGGAACCAGCGTACCATAAGGTTGATAGTGTCATGGTCCACCAAAGCCATCGTCAAAACCGGAGTCAAAACCACTCGGGACAAATGGTGGCAGGAAAATGTAGGGGGGTTGTGGGTTGGTTGAGGTAGCCCAGTATCCACCGATACTGGGCGCGGCGTCGTAACCCCAACCCTGATCATCGTCTTCGACTATTGTGTCCCAATCGTCTCCCCCAGAGAAAGCGAAAGTATTGTCGCCGGATACATTGTACCAAAGTCGCAAACCCACGCCAGCGGCTCGGGTCGCCCACAAGAATATAGCAAGTAGATTCGGATCATTGGTCGACATACTATCGTCGATCTCAATGATGATCTGTGCGGGATAGACGTCGAGATACGTGAACGTCGACCCGGGCACCATGACCCGGATGACGTAATAGAGATCTTCGGGCTGGCCTTGGCTTATGTTGATTCGCACGCGTGCTTTGATGGCACGTCTGTACAATTCATCGTCCGAGCTTATGCGCGTCTGACCTACTAACTTACCAATGATGTCTAGATTGACACCCACGGCGTTGTCGAGCAGCATACCGATCAACATACTCCACAGTAGGTCCTCAACTTCTTGCAGTCGGTTGGTATACGACGCGAGCAAGGCTTGCATGTTTGCCTTGCTCTTGTAGTGCGAGCGGAAGTAGGTGGCAGCCCGCTCGACTATCTGGGTATCATGTTCAGGAGTCATGCGAGTAACTTCGCGGCTCTCTCGAAACGCTCCACTAGTGCAACGAATTCTGGCAACCCATCGATTTGTATACTAGGGATGTTCACGTGGATCGTGCTACCCCTCAGATTACTATCCGACGCGAAAGACTCAAGCTCGTCGCACAATTTGTGGACTGTTTCGCCTTCTGCTCCGTCGTCGATCCACGTCTCACGGGCAAAAGCAATCATAGTGGCACGGCTGCTTGCCGGCATTTTTCGGTATGGCGTTGGCATCTATTCACCCATCATGACCGGAAGATCTCAACTCTCGATGTATCGAATTCAGCACGTTCACGCGTACCGATCGCGATGTCCGCGGACAACGTAGGGGATACGGCGAAACCTAAGCGTACTTGGAAAACGTTTGTGACGCCTGATTGGTTCATAGCAACCGAAGAGTAGTACGCTTTGATTACGTCCACACCTGGCACCTGTGTGGATGTCGCTGCCGTTACGATCGCCAGCTCGAGTAGGTCATCCCCTCCGTAATCCTCGTTAGTCTCAATGTCTAGTTCAATCCAAACATCACGCTGGACAGCACGAGAAAAATACATCGTATGCTGAACGCCTTCGGTATCCGTCGCTATCCCCGAAGTGTTACCGAAGGATTCAATGCCACCAGCTCGGCTGTCCCAAATGGCTTGGGCGATCTCGTCGTCTGTAGCGTCTTGTGACGTACCGTCCCACACAACATTTTCGAAGGACTTGCCGGGCAGCCCATTGATGTCAGGCAACAGTGCTGTATTCTCGTATAGCTGCACACTGATCACACCAACGGCAGAATCAATCTGGGATGTAATGCCACCAGGTGTAGCGCCTCCGGCTTTTTGTAACTGTTCTTCGCGATTGACTCGAGCCGAAGTGTCGGACTCTTCATTGTTGCCGACATTCGCATCTAGTGGGTTAGTGATGCCGTTCCACCCAGCTTGCGGCGTAGCGATAGCCTTAAGCGTCCCCGAGTTTGCGATCGTTGGGCCAGACTCTTTTGCTGTCCAATTTGACTCGTAATCCCCCGCAGTCGTGCTGGTAACGTCAGCATCCAACGACCACAAGTTATCCGGTTCGTTGACAACATGCGCTTCGCTACCGGCCAGCAATGTCGTAGTAGCATCAAGATCAATGAGACACACAACTGAGGAGGCTTTCGGTTTCTGGCGAACGTACCCAGTCAACGTTAGGACGTTGGTTAAGAACACACCCTCCGCTGCCCAAGGATCGAGAGACTCGTAAAGTGTTTCGATCAGCTCGTACGCCCAACGAACGAAGTTTGCGAAGATACCATTTAGCTGGCCTTGCGGCTCCGTCTCATCGGTCACGATACCAGCGTCGATCGTATCCCGCTGGTCCTGGTTAATCTGCTCAATGGTTTGTGTGACTGTCGGGACAGTCAACCCAGTCTCATCGAATACAGGAGCGGTCATGGGAACCTCACAATCAATTCGTGTGGTTGCGCTCGAAAGATTCGGTCGCCAGTTAGCACGGCTTCGAATGGCCCGATCAGTAGTTCACGTGTCTTGAAATCTGCCGACATATCGAAACGGGTTACACGCAGCACGCCTGGCGTAGTGGCCAACACCTGCCGGAATACCCCTCTGATTACTTGGGGGTTCGGATCCTTGACGAACACCACCTCACGATAGGGTATGCCTCGACGCAGGTCTAGAAACCAATCTCCAAGAAAAGACCTGAACCGATTCGTAAGCCATTGCTTGGTGGCTTCGCGACCTGTAAGGAGACGAACGGGGATTTCCCAATCACCGCTATCGTCTAGCGCGAACGTGGTATAGGTAGGTTCAGACACTACTCTTGCCAAGGGGATACATCGGACACCTTATAGAGCCTACCTCTACACGGTAGCCGAAACACTACCAAAGCGTTTCGAGACCAACGAGAATCCGTGAGATACTTACCCACTACCGTTCCGACGCAAAAGGCGACAGTGATATACAGTATGATCATTTCTTCGCCTTTACAGTTGGGGACCCCACGTCATGGGGGTATCCGGCAAGGGCTAGCGCGGCAACCAACGTAGTTTGGAAGGAGGCGCCTCCGTCGTTCGGGACAATCGTAGCACTTTGGATCTCGTTGAACAGCGTCTGGTTGTCTTGCTTCGTGGCCGTAGCTAGTGCCACGTTGTCTACCTCGGCAGCGGTTGCCGCACCGAGTCTGATCTCATCGCCAGCTATGACCATAGCAGACTCGGTCGCACCTGTCAAGGTTGCATTTCGTGGGGCGACTAGTGGGATAGCGAAGGCGTTGCTAAGGGCGTGCTGCCTAACCGACTGAGGTAGGGACGGAGCTTCGCCCGTAGCCAACCACTTGCTGGGATCAAGCTGTGTGAAGACCACCAACATGCCATCGCCTGGCGAGATCGGAAACGTAATCGAATATCCGCCAGCTTGCGGGAAGCATATACGCACGTCTTGCAGTATTGGAAATTCTTGGAAAGCTAGTCCGCCCACCTCGTCTCGAATTGGTCGTTTAGTGGTGAGCTGGATCTCCGCGGTTTTGGTTGATGCGTCGTACTTGTGCACAACACCAATGGCGGCTGTGAATACGTCGGCCAAACGGCTTTCTATAGCTTCGCTGACGACATCGACTAGGGACGCAGTCAAGCTGTCACCTGATATACTTTCCCCTCGACGTTGGCGTACCAGTCACCCCCGGCAGTGTCGCCCGTATACGAAACTTTCTCGATACGATACGCGCCTTTCACGAAACGAGATTCTACAACCACGGATCTGCCTGGTTCCAAGTCTGGTATCAGCAGCGCCGTTGCTTTCATGACGCCCTTATTATCTACAGTTGGTGAGCCGACTAGCCCCGTTGACGGAGTTAATCGGACAGCCATGCTCTTAAGTGTATCGTTTTTTGGGAGCAACTGTAATGCACCATCCTGTACAGACCACTCAATCTTAAGTGAATCCAGCCAGTAGCGAAGCTCACGAGCGGCGTTGCCAAATACTGAAACACCGGACAACGTAACGGTATCTGCTGTCGGCAACCTTGCTTGTGAGATCACTTCTTCGAGATTGTCCAACCCAATCCCTAAAGCTTTGGCGAGGTCTGACACGATCACTTTCACAGGAGTCTGCCGGGGATACGATTTCGAAACGTTTTTTGATCGTAGGCTATCCTCGCCGTCTCCGGTCTCGATAGTCGTAACGATATCTGCTCCGTCAAGATTGGACCGAGCAGATCTCAGGTTGCCTAGGAAGATACGAGAGAAACGGCCTACGTATCCAGCGGAGATCGAAACAGGCACCTTGTCAGTATCTGCCAAACCCTGCCGATGGTCCTCACTGAGATTCCAAATGGACAGTTGAGCCTTATTCGCTTCTTGCTTCAACGATCGCGAAACATTGAACGTGACACGCACATCACGCAACAACAGGTCGCCCACCACGATCTCGTGATACCGGTCGAAAAGCTCAGTCATAGGAGTGTGACTATCAGCGCTACACCGGAAGCGATAGCAGAACCCAATCCAGCGCCGACAGCGGCAACTTTCAACATGTGGCTACGTGTCCCCTTGATCACATGTCGGTCTTCCAACACCTTGATACGGGCTCCTTGGGTCTTTTGCTCTACGGACATTCCCGTCTGAACGTCAGCCATGTCGTTAAGCTTTTCAACAATATCCTTCAATTGTTGGTTGATGGGGGCGCTCGGATTGCGTGAATGTCGACCGCTCATACTTCCTCGCCAGGCTCTAGATAGATTAATTGGCAGCGCTTGTCTGGCCCTAACTCGTTCAACCCGGGGGGCGAATCGTCTTGATCAAACCAGTATACGATCATCAATGTTCCTTCCGGTAGCCTGCGATCCGGATACCGCTTGAGTAGTGGGAGATTCGGGACACACTTGACATTGCGTACGAGAGCATCGCCGCTTTCCGTACCGATACCGAAACGCCAGCGGTCATCCCTGCCATTGTAGTCAAAAAAGAATTCGTACTTTCGCTGAGTAAGTACGACCGAGATCGTATAAGACGGATCCGAATATGTGGGGATTGTGATCACAGGTACTTACCTAACCCATCGAGCAATTTTTTCGTTAGCGTGCGTCGATCGGTCTCGCTTGCTTCTTGCTTGAGCAACCACGCGCGCAACTCAGGGTTGGCTGCGTATTCGTTCCCTTTAACGACTGTTGGTGCACCCCTT